>ENA-OQIV01000604-OQIV01000604.1-human-gut-metagenome-genome-assembly--contig:-NODE-604-length-20114-cov-3.498777_pt1 | contig 20114 bp, 7 predicted proteins | sample MGYA00242588_ERZ504753 | MGnify/ENA primary metagenome ERZ504753 (study PRJEB26092, sample SAMD00036359) | human gut metagenome | host: Homo sapiens | study: EMG produced TPA metagenomics assembly of... | reverse complement strand
TTAAGCTCGTCACCAATATCAGGAGAGAGTGATAATAGTTTATTTGGTTCTTTGCATTTTGCTGCAAGCTCTGTATCTTGTCCAAGTACCTCAGCCGCTTTTGCAGCATCTTCATACAACTGCCAAATCAATGTATGCTCATATGTATTACCTGCAGTATATGGTCCGTGTTCCGGTGAGTAAGATGGAGAAGATACTAATTTGCCATCTTTATCTTCTGTCAAAATCTGATTATAGAATGTAGCTTCTTCTTTTAGCATTGGGTAAATATTTTCTTCCATAAATTCAGTATCGCCTGTGAACTCATAGTATTCCCAACAGTTTTGAAGAATCCATGGCACTGCCGCCGGAGACCATCCCCAGCTAAACGCCCATCCCGGACAAGTCCATCCAAATGGTGTATTCTGTGTATGAGCCATGAAACCATTTGCCTCGCCGTCTTTGCTCTCTACACCGGCATAGACTTTCGCAGTCACACGTCCAGGCTCTCTTAAAGAATCCACATAGTCAATCAATGGCAATGCACATTCTGAAAGATTTGTAGAATATGTAGGCCAGTAGTTCATCTGAAGGTTTACATTCATATGATAGTCTGAGCTCCATGGTGGATTTGTCAGACTATTCCATACTCCCTGTAGATTGGATGGAAGCTGTGAATCTTCTCTTGAAGAGGCAATTGTCAAATATCTGCCGTACTGGAATAACATATTCTCCAACTGGCGTTTTTCCGACTCGCTGGCACTTCCGTCCTTGTATGTCTTCAATAAGTCATCTGTTGTCTTTTCAGACACTGTCTGTCCAATATTTAAAGATACGCGGTTGAACAGTTCCTGATAATCTTCTAAATGTGTTGCTTTTACTTCTTTGTATCCCTTTTCTACTGCTTTATCCACAGTTTCTTTTACACGTTTTGCTAACGCTTCATCCGTCTCACCTGTGCGGTAATAGTAATCTTCTGTCTTGTCTTCATTATAAAATGCATTCTTGTAATCCGTAGCTGCTGACAAATACACAGTAACTGCACTTGCATCTTTTACCGTCAATTTGTCCCCTGAACCTGTCACAGAACCATTATCCGCTTTCACCGTCAGATAAGATGCATATTTCATCTGATTGTCTGTCAGTGCTCCGCATAATTTTAATGTATCATTTCCTTCCGCCACGGTCTTTCCGCCTTGCTTTGAAGGAAAACGTACATCCAAATTCAATTTTTCTGAGCCTTTTGCTTCCAAACGTGCAACTAAGACATCATCGTCATGGCTCATAAAAAATTCTCTTGTGTACTGTGTACCGTCTTCTTTGAACGAAACAGTCGAGATTGCTGTCTTAAGATCCAGATCTCTCTGATATTCTGTCGCATTTTTCTCTGTGATATCTTTGTAATCAAAATAAATATCGCCCCACGGCTGATAAGCGCCGTATCCGTTACTTATTCCAACCAGCAGATTATTACATGCCGCAGTCGCTTCAGAAGTTTTTCCTTCCGCAAATAATTTCTGGATATTTTTCAGTGACGCTCCGTCCTGCCCTTTTTCTGTTGAGTTTCCACCCATATAGTCTTTTCGGCTTTCACTCGGACCGCCTGTCCAAAGTGTCTTCTCATTGAATGTCAAATGTTCACTTGCAATTTCTCCGTAGACATTCGCTCCCATATCACCATTACCAATCGGCAATGTATGTTGCTGCCATCTGTTTTTTTCGTCTGTATCATACCCAGAACCGGCACCAAGAATATTCGTGCCTTTTGATGTTGGCTCATCGTACCAAAGCCTTAATTCATTCCCTTTTTCTTCTGCATGCACATTTGCCTGTGGAAATGATATTCCAGATGTTGCCATCACTGCTGCAAATGCACCTGCCACTACACGTTTTAAATGTTTTCTTTTCATAATTTCCCTTTCCTTTTTATATTTTTACTAATATTTCTTTCTATCCTCCTTTTCTTTTAAACATTTCGCACATATACATTCTTACTATACCATATTCCTCATTCTTTTTGCATATATTTTCCCATTTTTTATATGTAAACTTGCAAAAAGGCACAAACCCAAATGGATTTGTGCCTTTTTAGTAAGCTTATCTCTTATCTTGTTTCTCTTTTTCTTCTTATTACAACTACTACCGCGCCGACTGCCAATAACATTACAACTGCTGTCATTCCCCATGTTGTCATATCTCCAGTTGTCACATTGCCATTTCCACCATTATTTCCTTCTCCGTTAGGCGTTGTTGGTGTTGGCGGTGTTGTCGGCTCTTTGCCTGCATCTTCCAGCTCTTTGTTCAGAATACCTGTAATCTCAACTAATACTTTCAATGCATTGTCAACTTCGTCCTGTGTTGCATTTTCATTCTCAAGTACTGCTTTCACATCAGCAAGTACTGTCTGATATTTCTGCCAGTTTTCTTTTGAATGATTTGTCTCTTTGTAGTAAGCAAGACAGTCTTTGTAGAATTTCTCTAATTTTGATTTATCTGCAGATGGCTCTACTGGTTTTTCCACCTCTTTTAATGCATTTATCGCTGCATTTAATTCGCTTGTCGCTTCGTCAATCTCATCTTGTGTCTTAGCATTCGCCAAAACGTCTTTCGCTTTACTTAAAGCTGCCTTAAATGCATCTTTTTCCACACCATCTTTGTACTTATCCAAGTCTAATGCTTCTGCTTTGTCAATCGCCTTTTGCAGATCCTCTTTATCCAGTATCACTTCGTCTTTTGTTACTGTCACTGTACATGACGCCAGTTTCCCGATCGCATTTTTAATCGTGATAGTCGCTGTTCCGGCTTTCAAACCTGTTACGACTCCATTCTGATTTACCTTTACAACTTCTTTATCAGAAGAACTCCATACGATTCCTGTCAAAATGGTGTCCTCATTGTGTTTAGCTTCCAATCTGACTTTTTCACCGACTTTTATTGTAACATCATCTAATGTCGCCGAATCTGCAACCTTCTGTATGCGAAGCGGAACTACTTCTGCTATTGCCGCAAAGTTTCCTTTTCCTTCTTCTACATAAATCTTAATTGTTTTTACATTCGCTACACTTTCAAACAGAGATGTAATCCACTGTCCGCCTGCTCTCTGCGCATTATCAACAGAAATTGTATCGCTGGAAGCAACTTTCTCTCCTGCTGCATCAAAGGCTTCATAGTGATATTTGTAAACAATACCATTATTCGTTCCCGGTCTCTGCTGGAATTTGAATCCTCCAATTGACATTTCTTTTCCAAGATCGACTGTGAGAATTGCAGGATTTTCTTTGCTCACAGTAAATCCACTCCACTGTGAATGCCAGTATGTGGAAGAGTCACCGTCTGTTGCTGCTGATGCAACACCGCTTCCTGCCGGTTCTCCGGAGGATTGTTCTGTGTTTGCAGAAGATGTGATTCCATCAAATTCCTCTCTTGGAATCTCTGTCACTACACCGTCTGTAACCGTGATCTCAAATGTAATCTTCTCATCTTTTGAAAGCGTCGCTGTCAAAGTTGCTGTTCCTGCTGCAAGTGCTTTTACAACTCCTGCTTCTTTGTCCACTACTGCAACTTTATCATTGCTTGTTTCCCATGTAATCTGATCTAGATTATTTCCATAAATTTTTGCAGTTTCACCTTTGTAAAGCTCTGTAGATTCCAATGTCACAGATGTTGCATCTTTCTCCTCTGTGATCACAAGATTGTCGAGAACGAAGTCTCTTTGTCCCATGCTTCCTGTTCCGGCTTTGCTTCCGTTTTCGTACAGACCAATCCATGTCTGTCCGCTTCCCGAACCAACTACCTGCATTTTTACATGTTTTGTCTCATCTTCACCACGTGCCTGAGCCAGATACTCATCATCTGAAGGAGTGGTGTAAGTTGTTCCATCACCAACTACCATCGCATACGCTTTATCCGGTCCTGACTGGTAGTCAAACTCTACTGTATACACTTTACCAGGTTCAAAACGGAAGTTTTGAGGAATTGTCTGATAAATAATTCCTGTATTTCCATCGTGATGCTTTAATGACCAGTTTCCATCGATAACATCATCGATGACTCTTCCATTCCATCCAGCCTGTGTATATGGTGCGTTCAGCTGCGATAAATGTGTAGCCGGGTCAGAAATACCCTGTGCAGAGCTTAACACAAATGGATACAAGCCCTGTACTACTGTCTCGAAATCTTGTTTGAACACACCATCTTCCTGGAAGTTATTCAAAGATTTCTCAACGATACGGATATCGTCCATATAAGTAGAACCATCGCCGTAGCCTCTTGAAAGTGTTAGCTGTGCAGTCTCACTCTCTGCTGTAAATGAAACCTGCATACGCTGCATCTTGCTTCCGTTTTTCTGGTCACTCTTTACGTAGTTATTGAGAATCGAACGCTCTGTATAATTAGAAACTTTCTTTTCTCCTGCATTCACTTCAATAGAAGCTTTTGCATCACTATTGTTTTCCACATAAACTTCTGCTACGTAGTCTGTTCCTTTTGTCAAACCCTTGATTGTAGTTGTCACTGACACACCGTCAAGAGGACTGTTGAATGCAAGTCTTTGATCTCCTGTATCTGCTTTTTCTACTACAACTGCATCATCGTTGATATCGCCAGACCATTCATCTGCAGATAGTTTTTCCCCTGCGGCATATCCGTTGAATCCCGGATCTGTCACATAGTCATACTCACCAAAGTCATTTGCAAGTTCTTTTACGCCTGCCGCATCACCTTTTACCAACACATAGGCTGTAGCAGCTTTTGCATCTAATGTCACTGAATTTCCAGACACAGCAACACTTGTCTCGTTGATACGACCCTGATCAGAAAGTTCATACATCACAACATTCGCAAGACCTTCCCATCCATCTGGAAGTTCCCATGTTGTCTGTCCACCGTCCAAATTCCAGTAATACAGTTTTTCACTGCCATCCTGATTATCTGTCCATGGAAGCAGATATGTGACATCATCTAATACTTTCTTTCCATTTAATGTAATTGTACGCTCAATGTTATCATCGCTGCGCTGTTCTTCGTTTCTTGTGACAACAACTTCATCACCGCTGTCATTTCTCAATGTGATTTGTTTTTCATGGTTTCCAACCGGAGACTCTCCCTCTTCATAATTCTCCCAATCTGTCACATAGTAGTGCTGTAAGAATTTTGTAGGTAAGTTCTGATTGAATGTCTGAAGAATGTAGTTGTCATAATCTTTGTCTCCACCCCATCCTTCAAATCCGTACAGACGGTATCCTCCAAGTAACGGATTGTCTGCTGTTCCACCGAACTGTGGATAGTTCAATACCTGAGAATCTCTCTGGTCATTTCTGATGAAACGGATAATATCGCTGTTATATCCTTTTGATGTTGCCCCGCCATATGCGGCATCTGTAGACCAGTGCTGCCATGTAGAGTCATATTCACCCTCCGCACTGAACTCTGTAGAGAATCTCCATCCCAAAGAATTGATCTCATCCGCAATCTGTCTTGTCTCCCATGCATCCTGATACCATACGTCAAGATAAATGAAATCCATATTGTCTTCACGGGATTCTGCATCTTTTTTGATTTCTTCTTTTGTAGCGTTTACTTCACCCAAAGAATTTTCAACTGCATCCGGCCATTTTCTGCTATAGAAATCCGTTCCGTTGATTCTGTCATACAGCTGTACAAAACGTTTCCATCTTGCCTGACTTGACAAATCCCAAAGTTTGTCGATAACCTGTGACTGGTCAAGCCATCCCCATCCGTTTGAAAATGGTTTCTGAAGCATCTCTTCATTGAAAGATGCCGCTTCCGGATAAGCTTCCTGTGCATTGACGTGAATACCAATCTCTGTGTTATAGTCATGTGCAATCTTAATCAATTCCTGGAAATCTTCTACTCCTCCTTCTCTTTCTGCAATATCAGCATACTCAGAGTTTGCAGAGTCATGTCCTTCGTTACCGTATCCTTTGAGCATAACCGCCTGTGGAAGACCATCTGTTGCAAGATACACTTTTTTAATGTTGTCTGCTGTTGTATGGTATGGATTTGATGCCATACTTGCAAAGTTCATAACAATACGATAGTTTACTAAATCTTTGATATTTTCAGAACCGTATGGAATGTTCATAATATCACGGAATGCAAGCGCACCGTCATTCCAGTCGATTGTCTCATCGCCATTTGCATCTGCTGCGATTGCCACTTTTGTACATGGAAGTTCACTCACCGGATAATCATCATACTTTGAAGCATTCTTCTGTCCGTTTGCATCTCCCAACTCGTAGTACCATGCAGCACTTGTGAGACTCATTGTATCCGCCCCATTATTGCGAATGACACGTTTGTCTCCTTCCACCTCGGAATTGCTGTAAAGACCTGCGCTTAATTTCCCATTTGTCAGGAATCCATACAGGTATCCGTCTGTCTCAGATGGTACAAATCCATCTTCAAAATCAATAAATACATCTCCGGAAGATGTTGTTGTTGTCGAAGCCTTTGCTCCTGCGAAATTGGCTCCTGTCTCCACTGCATCCACAGTCAGAAGGTTCAATCCAGGAACATCGATTGTTGCAATATCTGCACAACCTTCTGCTTTTTCTAATTTTGTTACTTCCCATGTCAGTTCATTTTCTTTTACACTGACTTTGACATCCATATCCAGATTGATGTCATCTTTCTCCACATGCATTGCATATGTTCTTGAGTCTGCTTTTGTCTCTGTCACTTCCACTTCCGGTTTTATAGCGACACCATTGATTGCAACTTCATCAAGTTCTGTTTCATTTCCGCGGAAATATGTATCTGTAATCTCCTGTCCATTCGCAAGCATCTGGTATCTTGCCACAACCGGAAATTCTTTTCCGATATATACTTTCATTTCATCAGATGAAATAGAATCGTATTTTGACAAATCCAATGGAGCTTTTAATTCCAGTGTTATATCTTTGACATTATCTTTTTTATCTTCAATTGTCACTTCACCTGAGAATGCCTGATATCCCGGTTTGGAAACAGCCATAGTATAGGTCCCAAGTTCCAACGCATCAAACTGATATTTACCATTTCCATCTGTTTTTGCAGACTTGTTTCCAACGCGAACTGTCGCATCTGCCAATCCGCCTTCTCCTTTTTCCGTAACTGTACCTGTAAGCGGCACAAGTTTTGAATATGTCTTTTTAAACGACTGTCCGTCACGGTCTGCACAAAATACCCAGTCATCTTCCATACAGTTATCTTTTCCGTACATCACATCCGCAAAAGAAATCGTTGTTGCACTGTTTGTTTTCACACCGAAACGGCCTTTACCTGCATTCTCCTCACTGAAATCGATCAATGCCTGATTTGTCACACGCGAAGTTACTCCGTTTACTGTCACAGACAATGTCTCTCTGTTCAATGAGATAGACATCTGAAGTTCTTCCCCTTCAACCGGATCCGGAAGTCCTGAGATTTTCGGATAAGATCCACTTCCATTCAAGTTATACTGATAGTACCAGCCACTGCTCGTATCATGACCTACATATAACCAGTTATTGTCATTCACATAAGTATAAAATACACCCCAGTTATTGCTTGGCTTCACAGCAAGAGAAAGTTCTCCTGACTCTTCCATCTTCTTGTCATCATCAAGAAGCAGTACTGGCGCTTTTGCATTTGCATTGCCATAGGAGTGTCCACCACCATTGTTGCTTCCACCCTTTAACTCAATCCAAGCTCTTCCGTTTTCAGAAGGATTTTCCGGATCTGTGTCTCCTCCATCCGGTACTTCCACAGATGGTTCCCAAACCTGTCCTGAAAGAGTCTTGTATACATGCCAGCCACTGTAGTCGCTATAAGCTGTCTCACCAGCTTTTACATCTGAGAAATAAATTTCTGTGTAAGCTTCTCCAAAAGTACCTGCACCAAATCCAATCTCTCCTGATTCTGTTTTCAGCTCATTAAATTTTTCATTAGCTACAACTGCTGAACCACTTTTGTTTATTGTCTTATTTTCAACTGTCACATTCAAGCCATTGTCCTTATAAGATGTTGAAATCGTAATCTCATCATCTTTGTTGACTTCTGGCAATCCTGATAACGCTGCATAAGACCCATCTCCATTTTTAAATTCATAAAGCCATTTTCCTGTATCGTAAGCGATATAACTCCAATGAGTATCATCCACATATTTCGTTACAAAACGAAACCTCGTGTCTTTACTCTCACTTACAAGCTGAACCGTAGCACTTAAATCCTCTCCCGTAAACTTTTGGCTGGATAAGACAAATGCCTCCGGCTTTGCACCGCCAAAGTGCTCGTTTGCATTCCCACTTCCGGCTTTCAGATGTGCCATCATCTTCGGAGCTGCCAATACATCTAACGATGGCATATAACTCAAAAATGTCGTACACACCATGGCAGCAACTAACATAATTGCCGAAAGTTTTTTCATAAACTTTTTCATATTTCTCCTTTCTTTTTCCGTACAAACGCATATTATTTTTTGTTTTGTACCTTTCTCCCGTTTTTTATATTAGCATATTTTTCCAAAAGAAACACTATTTTTTTTGCTTTTTTCTCAAAAATAACTATTCGCAGCAGTTCGATCCTTGCAGCGCACTTCTTACTGCATAGGTCATAATTTTTATGCAATAAAAAATCCAGAATGCAGTATCTGCTTATACCACATTCCAGATTCATCAATCCTGTTTCAGATAATTTGCAAACTTTGTATAGTTCGGCAGCCATGTCAAATTGACTGTTCCAATCGAACCATTTCTCTGTTTTGCAATAATAATCTCTGCTACATTTTTCAATTCTGTATCTTTATTGTAATAGTCATCACGGTAAATAAACATTACCACATCGGCATCCTGCTCGATTGCCCCTGATTCACGTAAATCCGAAAGCATCGGTCTGTGCTCCGGTCTTTGTTCTACCGCACGGCTCAACTGCGACAATGCGATCACCGGCACATTCAGCTCTCTCGCCAGACCTTTTAACGATCTCGAAATATCCGAAATTTCCTGCTGTCTGGACTCACTTCTTCCTCCGACACGCCCTGTCATCAACTGCAAATAGTCGATAATAATCAATTCCAAATTATGTTCCAGCTTGTACTTTCTACATTTTGAACGCAGTTCCGAAATCGAAATACCCGGTGTATCATCGATGATCAGATTGGACTTCCCGATAATTCCCGCACTTTCAATCAGCTTTTCCCAATCCGAATCCTTCAAATTACCTGTACGAAGCGACTGAGAATCTACCTGCGACTCCAAAGAAAACAGACGGTTTACCAACTGCTCTTTTGACATCTCCAAACTAAAAATAGCAGTTGTTTTATTTTCTTTAAACGCCACATTCTGCGCAATATTCAACACAAACGCCGTCTTTCCCATGGACGGTCTCGCCGCCACAAGAATCAAATCAGAAGGCTGAAGTCCTGACATCTTATAATCCAGATCCAAAAAACCTGTCGGGATTCCGGTGACACTTCCATTCGTTTTCGATGCCTTCTCAATCTTTTCCAGCACGCTCAGCACAACATCTTTTATCGGCACATAGTCTCCGGTATTTCTCCGCTGAACAAGTTCAAATACTTTCTTTTCCGTTGTCTCAAGCACCGCCTCCAACGGCTCTTTTCCAAGATAACAGATATTGGCAATCTCTTCATTTAACTTAATCAGTCGACGCAGCATCGCTTTCTCTGATACAATCTCTGCGTAATATTTTACATTCGCAGATGTCTGTACCGCGCTTAACAGATCCCTTGCAAATTCCAGACTGCTGACCTCTGCCGGGACATCCTTTTCCCGCAGACGATTCTGCAATGTGATCAGATCAACCGGTTTTCCTTCATTGAACAATTCCACTATAGTCTCAAACAGAATTCCATAAGCTGACTGATAGAAATCCTCACCGCTGATAATCTCTGACGAGGTCAAGATTGCTTCTTTGTCCATCAGCATAGCTCCGATAACTGCCTGCTCCGCCTCAATGCTGTGTGGGAGAACTCGTTTTATGAGTGCTTCTTCCATTGTCTGCCTCCTACGCTTCCTTCACAACCACTTTTAATTCTGCTGTTACTTTCGTGTGAAGTTTTACAGGTACATTGTGTGTTCCAAGCGTCTTGATCGCTTCTTTTAACTGTATCTTTTTCTTATCAATATCATATCCCATCTGCTCTTTTACAGCTGCTGCAATTTCTTTTGTAGACACCGAGCCAAATGTTCTTCCGCCTTCTCCTACTTTAATTGCAAGCTCCACTTTTCCTGCCTCAATCTTCTTTCCAAGTTCCTGCGCTTCTTCCAGCTGTTCCTGTGCAATCTTTTCATCATTTGCCTTTTTCAGTTTCAGATCATTCAGATTTTTGTTGTTTGCTTCCACTCCCAATTTTTTAGGTAAAATAAAATTCCTTGCATATCCGTCATTCACATTCACAATCTGTCCTTTTTTACCAAGCGCTTTTACATCTTCTAACAAAATTACTTTCATAACTAAATATCTCCTTCTTCTTTCATTGTATAGATCGTCTCTTTCAACGTCTCAATTGCCTCTTCCATATTGGTGTGCTGGAATTGGGCTCCGGCAGTATTCATATGTCCGCCTCCGCCGACACGTTCCATGATAATCTGAACATTCACTTCATCAATCGCACGCGCACTGACATAGATTTTTCCGTTATACTTGGTCAATACAAACGACGCTTTAATTCCATCAATGTTCAGAAGTTCATTCGCCGCCTGTGCACCGATGATCGTTGGACTGTCTATTTCCGCATTCTCATATCTTGCGATTGCATACTCATCACAGAACACCTCTGCACTACTTACAATCTCCGCTTTTGCACGGTAAGATTCCATATTATCACGGAAAATCTTCCGCACATAGGTAATATCCGCTCCGCATCTTCTCAAAAATGCGGCCGCCTCAAATGTTCTCACTCCTGTACGGTTCATAAAATTGTTCGTGTCGATCACAATTCCGGCATACATACTGTTTGCTTCCACATTTGTAATTCTCACATCATCTGTAATATACTGCAATACTTCTGATACCATCTCACACGAAGATGACGCATAAGGTTCAATGTAGGAAAGCACCGTGTTCTCAATCATATTGCTGCTCTGCCTGTGGTGGTCAAACACCACGATTGTCTTTGTCATCTTAAGCAGATCCGGACATTCCGTCATCTCCGGCTTATTCGTATCAACAACAACCGCCACCGTACTGTCATTAATGATCTCATCCACATCCTCCGATCTGATAAACATATCGTCCGGATACAGTGGACTTTCACAAAACGACTGATACAGCGGACGAACGGAAGATGTAATATCATTCAGCACAATGTAAGCCTTCTTTTCCATCGTCAACGCTGCACGGTAAATTCCAACTGCCGCGCCAAATGAATCCACATCTGCAATCTTATGTCCCATGACAATAACCTGGTCTTTCGCCGTGATAAACTCCCGAAGAGCCTCAGCCTTGACTCTGGCTTTAACCCTTGTGTTCTTCGATGTCTGTTCTCTCTTACCACCAAAATAAGTAATTCCACTGTTGCTCTTCACAACCGCCTGATCTCCGCCGCGGGCAAGTGCCAGGTCAATCGCCACACGGGCATAGTTATAACTTTGCGCGTATGTATCTGTTGCAATCCCTATACCGATACTCAGTGTGGCTGGCATTGTATTCCCGATATTAACACTTTTCGCCTCATCAAGCACCGCGAACTTATTCTTCTCCATCTCTTTATAATAGGACTTTTTGATCACGAAAAAGTATTTATCTTTTTCAAGCTTTTTCACAATACCGTCATTGACTGACATATATTGATTGATCTTTCTGTCAATCAACGCAACCAAAAGAGACTGTCGAACTTCCTCAACACTTTCCATAACTTCATCATAGTTATCGATGTAAATTAACCCTGCAACAAGCTTCTGCTCTTCATTTGCACGAATATACTCGTTCATCTCTGTAACATCACTCAAAGTAACTGTCACAAAATATTCTCTGCCTTTTCTCATCTGTAAGATATTCTCTGCCTCCTGCAAATCTTGCACAGGTACTTTAGACAGAATCGCACGGTAATCTCTTCCATTATAGCTTACTTCTTTTTCAATTGGCTTGTCTTTCTCTTTTGGAAATACGCTTCGATTCAGCTCCTGAATGTATTTGCTAAGATAGGTTCCCGTCTTCGCTTCGCTCCCAAACACTTCTGAAAAACAGGTATTATTCCATATAATCTGTCCATCTTCCAAAAGAATGGCATACGGAAACTGCAATTCCTTTAACAATACATTCTGTACCGATCCATATTGCGCCGCAAAATCAACCAGATCTGAAAAAATAATCGACTTATTATAGAAATATAACACCCCGACTATTACAATATACACCGCAACAAACAAACTCATAATTACCCCTGCACGTTTGTCCACAGAATATATCCACAGGTTCATTGCAATCAATAAAATTGACATCACTGCCGGCCACTGCATATACAGCCTCAGCATTCCTTTCAAATGTACGTCTTTTTTCATCTCTTTGCCCTCAAAATCCTAAAGTTTCAAATCCTATTATACCACTAATTGACCTATATGGAAAGCAAAAAAGAAGAGGCACTTACGTGCCCCTTCTCCGTCACAGTCTATTTTACTGTATTTTTAGCGCTTTTTTCTTCTTGCCAAAAATGCTGCAACTACCGCAAGAACCGCTGCCATTCCTGCCGCACCCCATCCGATTGGAGATGTTGTGTCGCCAGTTTTAATGACATTATCTTTACCTGTCACTGGATTTTTCGGTGCATTTGACACATCTTTTAACTCAGCATTCATCTTAGCTGTAATACTGATTAATTTGCTCAACGCATTGTCTACTTCCTCCTGAGTTGCATCTTTATCATTTAACACTGCTTTCGCTGCAACAAGTGCCTCCTGATATGCTTTCCAGTTTTCTTTTGAATGATTTGCTTCTTTGTAGAATCCAACACATTCATCATAGAATTTCTGAAGTTTAGACTTATCCGCTTGTGTTGTCTGATCTGTTGCTTTCACAAGACCTGCACGTGCAGACGTTAATGCCGCAATTGCCTGATCAATCTCAGCCTGACTTGCATTTTCTTTTGCTGAAACTGCTTTTGCATTTTCTAATGCATTTGCAAATACTTTCCAGCTTTCTGCTGTGTAATCTTTTTCATTTAATCCACTGTACTGTGTGATCAAGTTATTTAATTCTGTTTTGTCACCTGCTTCTGGTGTCTCTACTGCTTCTAAGCCCTCGATAGCCTCTGTCAGGTTCGCTATTGCAAGAAGTACTTCATAATCTGTTGCTTCTGGATCAGCATAAACTTTCTCTGCTGCCGCAAGTTTTGTAGTTAATACTTCCCATGTCTCTGCTGTATAATTTTCTGCCTTTAATGCTTTTGCTGCATCAATCGCTGTCTGTAATCCAGATTTGTCAACTTCGATTGTAACGTCTTGTTTTGCTCCCATCAGACGAATTTCTGCTGCTGCTGAGAACTTGTTCGGTTGATCTCCTAATGTAGCTTTTGGCACAATCTTAACATTTGTTACATTCTCAATATTTTCAAATGTAACTACCTGCCATCCGCTTCCTCCAAAACTTGCATCTGCTACTTTCACATAATCCGCATCCGTCGTTTTAACCCAGATTTCTGCTTCTTTAATCACACCGTTTTTACCAGATCTCTGCTGAAGTCTCACTCCACCTACTGTTGTCGGTTCTGCAGTTGCAATATCAATCCATTGTTTATCAAAACTATCTACAGATGGTGAATACTGTGTATGCCAGATTGTATTCGCATCTCCATCTAATACATTACTTGCTGGTCCTTCGCTTCCTGTTGTTCCCTGCTGGCTTCCTGCAGTCGCAGTCATACCCTCTGTAGAGATATCTCTTGAGTCATCTGTTGCATCAAGACCTTTGGAATTATCCATTGTAACCATCGCACCTTTTAATGCATAGTATGCTTTTTCGATATCTTCCTGTGTTGAGTTATCTTTGTCAAGAGCAACCTGTGCTTTTGCGATTTCTTTTTGGAAGTTGTTCCATACTTCTGCTGTATAATCGTCTTCGCTATATTTTGTTTTTGCGTCTTCGATCAATGCCTTCAACGTATCTGCTGTAACTTCTTCATCTACTCTTTCAATTACAAGATTATCAAGAACAAGCTCTTGGTATCCACCAAAGTTTGCTGCTGATCCAGATGTTCCCTGAAGATCTGCTGCTTTATCTGTAGAATAGATACCGAACCATGTCTGTCCTGTAGAGTCACCTGTGATCTGAGTAGTATAGTGACCATCAGCATCTTTGCCCATTGCCATCGGAAGCTCTTCAAGTTGTACATTACCATTGTACTCACCGATTCCCACTGCTGCTGCATAGATTCCATCTGTTCCTGCCTGATAATCAAAGCTTACTTTGTATGTCACACCTGGTTCAAAACGGAAGTTCTGTGGAATCGTCTGGTATGCCAATGTAGATCTCTGTGTCAATCCGTTGATCTTCACTGACCATTTTCCGTCCAAAACATCATCCATCTTCTTCACATCCCAGCCTGCCTGTGTATATGGAGCATGTAATTCTGATAAGTGAATTCTGTTATCCTCAACACCTTCAATACCAGCTACTACAAATGGATAAAGTCCCTGTACGCTCTTTTCGAAATCCTGCTCGAATTTTACAACTTCACCTTTTTCGTTTGTTGTAATGTTCTTAGAGTCATTTTCAACGATACGTACATCATCGAAATATGTATCTCCCTCACCTGCTGCCTTTGAAAGTGTAAGTGTTACTTTACCGCTTTCTGGCGCTGTAAAGAATACATACATGTTCTGGAAGTAACTGCTTCCATCTACTGTTGCGCTAGAGTTACTGTGTGTATATGCTTTTACATAGTTCTTTGCAATTGAGCGAGTCGTATAGTTTGTTGCCAATACTTTATCGCCTGCTTTTACAGTCATAGATGCTTTTGCATCACTTCTGTTATCTACACCAACTAAAACTGCATACTGTTTTCCAGCCTCTAAGTCTGTCAGTTCCTGTGTCATAGATACTTTTCCGGATAATTTCATCATTGGGTTGCTATACTGACTCTTTGCAATCTCAGCTTTTCCTTCTCCGTCTTGTTTCCAAGCATCAAAGTTACCACTGTTAAATCCTGCATCTACGATGTGCATTCCTTCACTCCATGTAATCTCAAGGTTTGCTTCATCACCTTTACATACTACATATGGAGTTTCAGCGTCTGCCTCTAAAGTAATTTTTCCATCTACCACTTTAACAGTCTTTTCATCCGTCTTACCAAGGTCTGTCAATTTGTATACTTTGACATCCTTCAGACCTGACCAGCTGTCTGGGAGTTCCCATTCGCTTGATCCACCTTTTGTATTCCAGTGATATAATTTTTCATCTTTTGCATCTACTTCATCACCAGTCTCAGAATCCCAGATCCATGGAAGCAGATATTTTTCTGTTCCGCCTTCTCCGTTATCGCCTCTTGCAACAGCACCTGTTGCGATTACCTTACCGTTCAATGTCATTGTTCTGTCACGGTATGCCGCTTCATCCGGATTGTCAGATCCTCTTTCAAGAACAAGTGTATCGTCACCATCTTTTAATGTGATCTTCATCTCCGGTGTCCATGTGTAAGCTTTTCCATCCGGATCATTCTTGGTAAATGAGTTTTCAGAATCTTCCCAGTCTGTGATTTCATAGTGCTGAATAAATTTTGTTGTCAGATCATGTGTATAAAGGTTCTTGATGTAAGCATCGTAATCATTACGTCCTTGCCATCCTTCGAAGTCTTTCATGTTGTATCCACCAAGGAGTGGTGCCATTGCAGCTCCGCCGTATGATGGATAATCACCTACCCATGAATCTTTCTGATGGTTACGTAAGAAACGCATTACCTCGCTGTTCTCACCTTTTAATTTATATCCACCATATGTAAGGTCTGTTGCCCAGTGCTGGAATGTGGAATCATATTCATTCGCTGATCCCCACTCTGTAGCCATACGCCATCCATTATCATTGATCTCTTTTGATAACTTACGTGTCTGCCAAGAGTCATCGCTTCCACCTGTCTTATTTCCCCAAATATCTACATATACGAAGTCTAAGTTCTGTCCGACTTTTTCTTCTAACTCATCAAAACGTTTTTCACGAAGTCCCATTCCAAGATCGTATACACTGTCGATTCCGATACCTTGGTCAATCCAGTTCCATCCATAACGAAGGTTCCCGTTTGCATCACGTCTTACTAAGTCTTCACTAAATGCTTTTGCTTCTGGATACATCTCACCTGCATTGACATGGATACCAAATTTTGCTCCATACTCAGCACCTTTTGTCATCAGTGTGTTCATATCCTCTGCTCCACCGATTCTCTCTCCGATGTCTGCGTAATCAGGATGTCCTGAATCATGACCTTCATTACCATATCCTTTTAATAATACGGACTGTCCAAGTCCATCTGTATGCATTGACACACGTTTTACGTTATCCAATGTTGTAAGGAATGGGTTCTGGGCCTGTCCACCAAAGTTCATTGCAATACGATATGCAACTAATTCCGGCACTTCTTCACTCTTATATGGATTGTGCATAATGTCACGGAATGCTACCGCACCATCCTGCCAGTCAATCTCTTCATCACCGTTCACATTTCCGGCGATTGTAACTTTTGCCTGTGGAGTATCTGTCTCATCTACAAGATGCCATGTTCCTTTCGAATCTTGTTCTTCTCTGTGCCAGTACCATTTTGTACTTCCAAGCCCCAAAGATACATAACCGTCTTTTTCTTCTGTAGTTGCCATGACTCTTGTGTTATGGCTTCCTCCAGATACGCCAACCGCTTTTGCAGAACCTTCATTCTCAGAGTTGCTCCATAATCCGGCGCTCATCTCGCTGTTTGAGATAAATGCATACATATAATCCTGTGAAAGTTCTGTGTTAGCTGTAATCTCATGATACTCATCACCGCTGATTGTTGTATTAGAAGACATTAATGCGCCTTTTAAGTTTGCATTTTCCTGTGTGCTATTTACAGAAATCAAGCTGTGATTTGGGATCTCAATGCTCTGTATTGCATACACATGTCTTTTATCTACTATTTTTGTTTCATCCAAATTATTTTTTACTTTTGTAATCTCAAATGAAACTGTATCATCTTTTGCAACTAACTCTGCTGTAAGAACTGCATCAATTGTATCACCTGATTTTACAGTCAGCTCATAAGTAGCTTTGTTGTCTTTAAACGTTGCTTTCACATCATCTTTAGAAAGTTTGATGTCTGTTCCGTTGATACGGATTGTGTTGATCTCTGAAGTCTGTCCATAGAATGTCTTTCCTTTCAGATCACCTTTTTTCATCTCGTATCTCACAACGCTTGGGAAGTTCTTTGCTACATGAACATCCATATAATCTGTAGAAAGTACTTCTGTCTCTACTTCTGCAACTTTTTCTAATTTTACAGTCTCAACTTTCAAATCTTCATCTGCTACTGTCACAGATTTTGTTGCTGTCTGATATCCTGTTTTTGCAACTGTCATATCATATGTTCCAGCTGCCAATTCCAAAGAATATGCACCTGACTTATCTGTTGTTGCTGTTTTATCACCAACTTTGACTGTAGCACCTTCCAAAACTTTGTTATCTGCGTCAGTTACTGTTCCTGTTACTGCATATGTAGCTGCTTCTTTTTGTCCTGTGTAGTGAATGTCTTTGATAAGGACATCAGACACATGCCCTGACCAGCTTGTACACTTGAATGCAATCTGAGTTCCAAGAACATCTTTGATAGAACCAAACTCTTCATTTGTAAATACAGCCTGATCATTTAATTTCAATGTCATCTTCTGATCTGCTGTCCACTCAATGCGTACATTCACTTCCGCATTGTCTTTTGGCGCAGCTGTTCTTCCGCCTGTAAAATAAGCTCCATTACCATCTTTATATTTCTGCCAGAACCATCCTTGGTTATCATATCCGATAAACATACCGTTCTTTGCAGTATTATATCCAAGATATACACCAAATCTGTCACTATTATCCTGACTTGTATTTGCATTGTTTGATTTCATTGTGAATGAGAAATATCCCGCTTTTGTAAAATCAAATTTGTTTGGGTTCACAACCATCAATTGTTTTCCACTGTTAGGAGTATTGTCATTCTGTGCTCCTGATTTTAAATTAAGCCATCCGTTTTCTACTGCACATACTGCGTCTTCGCCAGCTTCGTTTTCCAGAGTCCAAGCATCATTGATTCCATCTTCCAGTACTGCTGTCTCTTCTGCTTTTTCTGTCTTTTCTTCTGTAGCAACAGATTCCTCTGCTGATACAAGCTGAAGATTAGACGGAAGCATTGTACCTGTCATAGATGCAACCATAGCCAGACTCAATAGTCTTAAGACCATTTTCTTCTTCATGTTTTACCTCCTGTCTTTCAATTGGTCGTTTTCACAACCAGTTATATTGAATTTCATATTTGATTATACCAAATCACCAATTTTTGGCAATACACTTTTCGCATTTACGGTTTTTTGTACAAAAAAATGTATATATTGTGCAAATAGGCAGGATGCACGTATGCACATCCTGCCTATTTTCTATGCTTATAACATCCAATTCTTTTCATCGCAAAAAAGCCGAGAGATAACTCTCTCGGCTTTTAAATGCTCTCTATGAATTATTTTAATTCTACAGATGCACCTTCTGCTTCTAATTTAGCTTTGATTTCTTCAGCTTCTGCTTTAGAAACACCTTCTTTGATTACTTTAGGAGCTCCGTCTACAACTTCTTTAGCTTCTTTTAATCCAAGTCCTGTGATTTCACGAACAACTTTGATAACTTTAACTTTAGATGCTCCTGCAGATGTTAATTCTACGTTGAATTCATCTTTTTCTTCAGCTGCTCCAGCTGCGTCTCCACCTGCTGCTGCAACTACAACACCTGCTGCTGCAGATACACCAAATTCTTCTTCACATGCTTTTACTAATTCATTTAATTCTAATACTGATAATTCTTTGATCGCTTCGATCATTTCAGCTGTTGTTAATTTTGCCATTTTATTTACCTCCATTGTTTTAAATGCTTTGATTTTCAGGACTGTATCCTGTATGATTCTTTTAGAATCCTCTCTGAGTCTTACAATTACTCAGCTGTTACTTCTTCTGCTGCTTCAGCTGGAGCTTCTGCTGCCTCTCCACCTTTTTCAGCGATTTGATTAAGAACACGAGCGAAGTTTGTAATAGGTGACTGAATGCTTCCAAGGAATTTGGAAAGTAATTCTTCTCTTGAAGGGATTTTTGATAATTCCTGAACTCCAGCAACATCATATACTGTTCCTTCAACCACACCTGCTTTTACTTCTAATTTTTCAGCTCCTTTTGCAAATTTGCAAATAATTCTAGCTGGTGCTGTAGCGTCATCTTTAGAAATAGCAATAGCACTTGGTCCTTCTAAGTATTCGTTCAATCCTGCAAAATCAGTTCCTTCGAACGCTCTTTTCATCATTGTGTTTTTGCAAACTTTGTAGATGATTCCTGCTTCTCTTAATTGTTTACGTAATTCTGTATCCTGAGCTACAGTTAATCCACGATAATCAACTAATACAACTGATGCTGCATCTTTTACGTCCTCAGCGATTGCTGCAACGATTGGTTGTTTCAATTCAACTTTTGCCACGAATGGTGCACCTCCTTATAGATTATTGTGTACCGCCGTTCGAATAAAGATAAAAAATCCTCTCGCCATACGACAAGAGGACAGTAAATTCACATAATTCATCGAATTCAAATCTCCTCGGTAGGCGTTCACTACTTATGCCTTACGGCACCTACTGTCTTCGGCAGCGTTCTGTAATAGAATAACACGGAGAAAAGTTCATGTCAAGATTTTATTTAAAAATTCTTTAATTCTTTAATAAGCCTTTTGGTCAGGCCCTAAAAAATATGTTATACTAAACAGGGGATTTCTATATATTATAACTGCGAAAGGTACGGTACTTTATGGTTCAGATATGCCGGAAAGATAAAAAGTTGGTTTACGAAACCATACGCCCTGGAAATATAGGTGCTAATGAAATATCCATTCCTAACCTGGTTGATGATATTCTCCTTACTTTTACCATTTTGGGCATATGTAAGAATACG
>ENA-OQIV01000527-OQIV01000527.1-human-gut-metagenome-genome-assembly--contig:-NODE-527-length-22533-cov-4.763315_pt1 | contig 22533 bp, 19 predicted proteins | sample MGYA00242588_ERZ504753 | MGnify/ENA primary metagenome ERZ504753 (study PRJEB26092, sample SAMD00036359) | human gut metagenome | host: Homo sapiens | study: EMG produced TPA metagenomics assembly of... | reverse complement strand
GGATACGAGCGCATAAGCGAATATTCAACCTGCAGCGACGAAAGACACAAATAGGGCGGAGTTTTCTCTATGGCTTCGTCTCCTTTGCACCAAAAAAATGAAATAAAAAAATTTTAAAAAATAATGAACCTTTTCATTTTTGGAGCGTATAAGGGAGTGAAAGGGGAAAATAATTGAGAAAAGGAGGTTGTTGTAAAAGGGAAAATGTGAAGAAATTTCCAAGTTTTACAGAGCACAAATAAACGTATTATAATAACAGAAGTAGTTATAATCTGTCACGGAATTTATGATTATAGCAGCGGAAAGAGAGGAAACATATGAAAAAGTGTACAAAGTGTGGAAAGACAATACAGGAAGGGAGCTTTTGTCCATATTGTGGAACGAAAGTAGTGGACAATGCGCAAGAGTTTTTTGAAGAGCCAGGGATTCAGAAAGGGGAGTTAAATAAGGAAACGCTGAATAAAGAAAAGCTAAATACGGATGAGCTGAAGAATACGGCGTTAAAAGTGGTCAATTTTTTTAAGAATAATAAAAAGGTTACTGGCGTAGCAGCAGGAGTTATATGTTTATTAATAATTATTGGTTTCGTTTTGGGGAGAGGAAAGTCTTTTGATTTTGCAAATTATGTAAATTTGGAATCTAGTATTAATGGACATGGAAGATGTGACGGTAATATAGATTATGAACAGTTTGCAGAAGATATTATGAAGGATAGCAAGATACAGGAGAAAGTTCAGGAGTATTTTAAAAATTATCCTTTAGCCGAAGCTTATGAGGAAGATGATTATGAATATTTATTAGAGGATAAGTTAGAGAGTAATCTGGATGTAACAGTAGATATAAAAAAAGGAACTCAGGGCGAATTAAAAAATGGAGATAAAGTAAAGCTTACTTTGGTATGCAATAATAAAAAATTTTTTCAAAAGATGGGAATCCGCTTTTCTCCTTCCTCAAAAACAATTACAATTAAGGGATTAAAAGATGCAGAGACTATAGATTATTTTGATGGAATGACTCTGGAGGATTTGGGGCTTCAAGGGGTTGCACCGTATGGTAAAGTAAGTTCAGAGGTTAGTAATACACTTCCAGATAATAAAACAATAAGTATGACATGCAGTCCGTCTGAAGGCTTAAGTAACGGGGATAAAGTTACTGTTACAATTGATAGTGATTCAAATAATGAAGATGTAGCATATGTTCCAAAAAGCAAAAGTAAGACATTTACAGTAAAGGGATTAGAGGAGTATGTTATAAAGCTGGAGCAGATAGATAAAGATATCATGGATTCTATAGTGAAACAGGCACAGGATGCAGCAATGAGTTATGCGGCACAGAATTCTGATTATGGAACGGTAGAACTTACACCGATAGGGACTTATTTGTTAACGGCAAAGGAAGAGATTGATGGAGGATATTATAATAAAGTAATCGTAGTATTTAAAGCTAAGAGCACGATTGCCGGTAAACAGATAGAAAACTATAGTTATATTTCTTTTACAGATGCCAAAATGGTTGACGGTAAAGCGGTGGTAGATTTAGGAGAGTATCATTCTCCATATGAGTCAAGCTTATTTAGTACAGAAGGCGGAGAAGGATATGATATAGTGATTGGTGATAGTACATATTGGGCGAAAGGCTTTAAGTCAATAGAGGAATTATTTAACCAAAAGGTTGAAACAGATGTGGAAGCACACAATGTAGAGGCATCAGAAGGATTGTATAAGAGGTAAAGAACGGGGAAATGTATTGTAGAAATTGCAAGAAAGAATATCCAGAGGGAAGCAGATTTTGTGGGAGTTGCGGAGCGCCGCTTGTCAGAATGCTGGATATCTATGGGGAAAGATTTTATGAAGGAGATATGGAAGCATTTAATTACATTTATGCAGATACTTATAGCTGGGTACTGAATGAAGTCAGGAAAATATTTGCGGTAAATGTTTCCGAGATAGATGATTGTGTACAGGAAATTTATCTTTTACTTTATAGGAAAATCAGACAGTATAACCCAGAAAGAGGAAGTTTTAGTGCATGGTTTAATACTCTGGTGAGAAACCGAATTTACGATTATGGAAGAAAGCTGGCGAGGAATAAAGAATTTGTTCCAGATGAAGAAGAAGGATATTTCTCAGAAATGGTGGATGAAAATATTCATATTAATCCTGAAGCGAAACTGGAACGGTCAGAGCGTGAAAGAATCTTAGATGAAATCATGCAGGAGCTTAGTGAGTCACAGCGTTTGTGTATACAGTTATTTTACTGTGAGGGACTGAAGATTAAAGAAATCGCAGAACGGTTGAATATCAGTGAGGGAACGGTAAAGAGCCGGTTATATAATGGATTGAAAAAGTTGAATGTAAAAGTTACCGACATGCAAAAAAGAGGTCTTTACACATTTACAATGGCACCACTGGCGTTCTTCTTATGGATTATTTCCAGAGACGACTGCAGTGCAAAAGGAGATTATTTCGCATTACAAAAAGCACAGAATTTTATGGCGCAAAATGCTTTACAGCAAGCAAAGAATATGGCAGCTGCAAACGGGGCCGGGCAAGCAAAAGGAGCAGTAAATCCTGCTTCAAAAGTTCCTGGAGCGATGGCAGGAAAGGCTTCTGGAACTGCTGTTAAAGCAACTGTTTTGAAAATATTGGCTGGTGGAATTACGGCATCAGTAATAGGAACAGCGGGATTCTTTGGTGGAAGAATGATTAAAAATCATCAGGCGAAGAAAGAGACGACACAGACGCAGAATGGACAGAATAATCAAGATAAGTCCAATAAACAAAATGGACAGAATTCTTCAGGAGCTTCGGATAATCAAGGTAGTGCAGGAAAGAACACGAAAGGTTCATCTAAGCAGTTTGTTAATAATAATGAAGCTTTTGTAAAAGAGATGCTGACCCTGGCGGTTAACTCTAATACGTTGGTTCAGGATAACAAGGAGAAGAGTTTAAGAGATGCCGTAGATGTTTCAATGATGCTTATGTATGACAGCAATAGCAGCAATGAGGGAGACTCAGAAATCTGGAATGTCGTTTCAAAAGATCAGGTGAAAGACACAAAAGCTGATAATCAAGGCGGAAGTATTTCAGTACAGGAATCTGCTTTTGACAAAATGAAACAATTTTTAGGATGCGAAACTGGGTTAGAAAAGTTAAGCACACAATACGGTGAAAAAGATCAGATATTTGATAATTTTTCCTGTAAGAATGGAGTTGTAGCTGCCAATGATCTATATCCTAATGCGGATGATATGAAATCCGTAAATATTCTTTTAAAAAGACCTTTAGATAATGGGGATATGGAACTGTTTTTTGTAGATAATGTGTATGAAACACCGGAACAGGTATATTCCGCAGTTATTTCACCGGCAGATAATGCGCTGGGAGCACAGCTAAGCAAGGTAGAAGTGAAATTAAAGGCGGATAACTTTAATAAAATATTAGGAGCGGCAGCGGTACTCGGAAAGCAGTACACAGCAAATGGTAATAAACTCAGTGGAAATATCAGCGAAATATCTGATGCTAATAAAATGACAGCACTTATTGATTCTGTATATTGGTATCACATTATGAACAGCAATGATATGGAAGAGGATATGGGAGTTTCTTATCCTGTATTTTCTGAAGATGATGTAGAGGCAACCACAGCTAACTCTGTAACAGTTAAAAAATCTGCATTTAATGATTACCTGAACTTTGTAAGTTATAACGGAACGATTGATGACGTTAAAAATTATGCGGGTGAAGATCAGACTTATGGCTGTGCGGTGAATATAGAAGGTGACAGAATCACATTTACATTCGAAGAGGACGGCGATATTCCATATTCGTTACAGGGTACGGAAGAGAAAATCAAGCAAAGTCTGAAGATGGATAAGCAAGGTAATCTAACGTTAGATTTCCAGCTTTTTGAGATGGAAGGTGCAGGAGATCAATGCACAATGGCAATGGGATTTGACGGTAATTCTGGCTTGAAGTTAAAGAGCTTTGTGAGAAAGTAGATATGGTACCATACAAGTAGGAGGACAAAATGAAAAAGAAGAAAAATAAAGGCTGGTATTGCCCGGCATGCGGAAAGTTTAATGGGGAAGAATCCAAATTTTGCCTATACTGTGGGGCTCAGAACGCTATGCAAAACAACATGCGTCCTGCACCCAAAAAGCAATTTAAAGGACTAACCGTTGCATTGGGAATCGTATTGATTGCGTTGATAGGGGCATCCGTATTTGTTGTTCAAAAGTATAGAAGTACAAATACAGCAGCCGTTCAGACGCAAAAAAAGAATGCGAGAGCAGATTCTGAGAAAAAGAGTAAAGAGATAAAAGAGAAAGATAAAGACACAGATGCAAAAGAGGCGACAACAGAGTGGAATGCTTCTATGAGTTTTTCTAAACAGTCCAGTGAAGATGACGGCAAAACAAAAACTGCCAATGCAGCTACAACATCTGCGGCATCTGCAACAACGGCTAAATCAGAAGAAGCATCACAAGCGGAAAGCGCAGCCTTAGAAGGCGTTGCAGACTCTAATACAGGAAGTTATTCTTCCGTAACCGATTTAAATAATTATAAACAAATTTCTATAGACGGTAAATTTACTTTTGCCTATCCAAAAGGATTTTTCCAAAAAGGAAGTATAGACGGGGATAACTATAGTTTTTGGGCAGTGGATGAGAAAAATAACGAATGTACGATGAATGTAAAAGTCTTAGGAGATGGGAATTCTGTTCAGGAGCAGTACGATAACATAACAAGTACATTGATGAATGTAAACCCAAACATAAAGCCAAACAAAAGCGATTCAGGCTGGACATATACTTATTTTAGCGGATATCTTAATCAGACCCGCGGACAGATTGAGACAGATATTATTGCATCAGACGGCAATAAAACTTACATGTTAGAAGTGCAATATATAGAGACTGATCTCGGAGAGTATGTCAATGAACAGGGCTATATGATGGATTGTATTTACCGTTATTGTAATCGCAGCGGAAGTAAACATGATCCACGAACCTATCAGGATTTCATAGAGACAGAAAAAGAATAACATCTTGGGGATGTTCATATATATGTAACTTGTAAATGTGTCAAAAGAAAGGACAAGGAAGCATGAGTAAAAGAACAAAAATAGTAGGAATAATATTTGCAATGGTAATGGGATTCACACAGATATTTGGAGCGGCGGTACCGGTAAATGCAGCGACGCAGCAGAAAAAATGCTCTCATGATTATGCATTAGTCGGAGACTTTGGTGTTCGTAAACATGAAATGGAAGACCCAGATCCATATACTATTATCACATGCTATCATGGACATGATAAAAAGGTCGTTATTCCAGATAGAATCACTTTTATAAACTATAATGACAGAAAGGTAACAGGTGATGTTGTCCAGATTGATTACGATGCATTTAATGATACAGGAGTAGAAGAAATCGTTTTACCAGACACTATTTTTGCTTTACCAGATAGAGATGATAAAGGATTGAAAGATGTTTTATTCTGGGTTCACAAAGGAAGCAGTGCTGAAAAAGAGGTAAAAGATCATGGATATAGGTACGCTTATCTCAAAGATTCCACATCATCAAATAAGCTAAACAATTCAACCAATAAACCAAATGGTTCCATAAATAAGCCAAATAACACAACCAATAAAGTAAACAGCACAGTAATTAAAAAAATTGCACGTTCTAAAAAGTCCGCAAAAATAAGCTGGAAAAAAGTAAAATGCGACAAGTACCAGATTCGCTATTCTACACAAAAAAATATGAAAAAGGCAATGTACATTACATACAAAAACAGTAAAACAAGTGCCACAATCAAAGGACTAAAGAAAAATAAAAAATATTATGTGCAGATCAGAACAAAAGCAGGAAAGAAATATTCCGCATGGTCAAAAGCAAAGATAATTAAAAAACGATAAACAAAACAGCAATAAAAATGAAAACGAATATGAATACAGAACAGATACGAGAAGAAGGGATACAAAGTATGAAACAGAGAACGATAAACATAACGAGAAATATAATATGTGCATTAGGCATTCTGGCACTGATTATCTTAATTAAACCAACAAAAGTATTTGCCTTTTCAATGAACGATGCGAAAAATTCACCGGTGCTGACTTGGGGGCAGTATAGGACGGCAAGGTTAAGTAATGCATATGATGTAAAGTTATTTCAGGTGAAAGTGACAAACAGGGGGTACTTTAGAATCACCTTCAAGTTAGATGATTCTGCTAATACAGATAACATAGGATATGGATGGGATTTAAATATCTATGATAAGAATAATTTATCAGAACCAATCATAAAAGAAACAGAAATTACAGGAACTAGGACTACAAAAAAACTTGTTTTGGCAAAGGGAACATATTATATAGAAGTAACGGGTAACTCAAGCTTTGGCGCTGATCCTACAGCACCTTTTAATATAAAGGCAGATGTGGTTTCTGGTAATAGCTGGGAACAGGAAAATAATAATACTTTTGGAAGAGCCAATGTGATTTCAATTGGAAAAAAATATCAGGGAACTCTTTTCGAAGACGAAGATGAAGATTGGTTTAAAGTAACTGCAACAGGAACTGGAAAGATTACAGCAACATTAAAGTGTGATTCTGATACAGATATGGATGATATTGGTCATGGCTGGGAGATGAAAGTCTATTCAGCAAAGAATATGGACGAGGCATTGGTGAGGAAGGATGAAATAAAAACAGCAGGTTCTATTTCCTTTAATGTAAAGAAGGGGACGACATACTATATTCATATAGAAATGTCATCTTATTTTGGAACTCCGGTAGGCTGCGTCTACCACTTATCCACCTCCTTCGCCGGACAAAAAACAACTTCTGCAAATAAGAATACCACCACAGTAAATAAAACAGTAAAGATGGTAATCGGTGTTTCCTTAAAAGCCAAAAAGAAGAAGTTAAACGTTCGCTTTAAAACCGTAGCAAATGCCGCTAAATATCAGATTATGTACAGTACAAAAAAATCTTTTAAAGGCAGTAAGGTTGTAACAGTGAAAACAGGAAATGGCACATTAAAAAAATTAAAAAGCAAAAAGACCTATTTTGTCAAAGTACGAGCTATCAGTAAAAATGGAAAAGCTGGAGCATGGAGTACAGTGAAAAAAGCCAGAGTAAAATAGCTATTTTTTAATTTAATTCCTCCAGTTTAACAAAGACAGAAGCCATAGAGAAAACTCCGCCCTATTTGTGGCCTGGGAGCAAAGGTTGGATACGAGCGCATAAGCGAATATTCAACCTGCAGCGACGAAAGACACAAATAGGGCGGAGTTTTCTCTATGGCTTCTGTCTCTTAATAAATTAAATAAAAAATTTTTAAAATCCGTGAACCTTTTTGAAAGTTCATACGTATAAGAAAGTGAAAGGAAAACAATTAAGAAATAAAAAAGGTTTTCACGAAAGGGGGTACGGCTAAAAGAAGAGCCAATTAAAAAATAGACAAAACGAGAGAAGAAAGAGAGGCTACAAAACATGAAACAGAGAACAATGAATATAATAAGGAATATAATATGTATATTAGGTCTTTTGGCGTTGATTATTTTGATTAAACCAACAAAAGTATATGCCTTTTCCATGAATGAAGCCAGAAATTCACCAGTACTTACAAGTCAATACAGAACAACAAGATTAAGAAATGAATATGATGTAAAATTATTTCAGGTACAGATGCCAAAATCTGGTTATTTCAGAATAACTTTAAGACCCAATGCTGTTGCAGATGAGAATGACATAGGACATGGATGGAATCTTAAAATCTATCGCAAGGACGATTTGAAAGAACCAGTTAAGCAATATTGGCAGATTGAGAATAAGATGGTTACAGAGAAACTTGTTTTGACATCGGGAACATATTATATAGAAGTAAAATCTTATAGTGAATATGGAATGTCACCTATAATGGTACCTTTTGATATAAAGGCTGATGTTGTTTCTGAAAATAACTGGGAGCAGGAGAATAATAATACTTTTAAAAAAGCAAATAAAATCTCTATCGGAAAAAAATATCAGGGAACTTTGTTTGATGATATAGATGAAGACTGGTTTAAAGTAGTTGCTCCAAATACAGGGAGAATTACAGCAACCTTAAACTGTGCTCCGGATACAGATGTAAATGATGTTGGAGACGGATGGGATGTATCTGTTTATTCAGCAAGCGATATTAATACGGAAATAGTAAAAGAAGAGGGGATAATAACGAAAGGCTCTGTCAGATTTAATGCGGTAAAGGGAAGGACATATTATATTTATGTACACAGTTATCATTATTCTTTTCCAGAAGGTTACACTTATCAGTTAGCGACTTCTTTTAAAGGACCAAAAGCAACTCCAGCCAAAAAGACTACAAACACATCGAAAAAACCAGTGAAAATGGTAACAGGTGTTTCTTTGAAAGTAAAGAAAAAGAAAATAAACATTCGTTTTAAGTTAGTATCAAATGTCTCTAAATATCAGATTATGTACAGTACAAAAAAATCTTTTAAGAATAAAAAGGTTGTAACAGTAAGAAGTGGAAATGTGACTATAAAGAAATTAAAAAGGAAAAAGACCTATTTTATCAGGGTACGGGCTATCAGCAAAAATGGAAAAGCTGGTGCGTGGAGTGTAGTGAAAAAAGTGAGAGTGAAATAATATTTCTGAATCACTATTTTTAGAGAAAATCTTAAGATGTAATGCAAAAGAAAGGATGAAAAGATATGAAGAAAAGAACAAAGTTTTACGCATTATTATTTGCAATGGTATTATCGTTAACACAGATTATTGGAGTAGCAGTTCCAGTTAAAGCAGCAGAAAAGAAGTGTTCACATGGATATACTCTATCAGGAGATTTTGGTATAAGCCGACATGAAATTGCAGGAGGGGTATGTATAGAATGTTATCATGGACATTCTAAAAGAGTAGTTATTCCTAGAACTTTTAAATTAAATGGAGAAACCCTTGAGACATGGCAAATTAGCAGTAATTGTGGATTTCAGGAAAATGGAGTTAAGGAAATTGTACTTCCAGATAATTCAGTGTATGTTGAGGAGTATGACAAAGAATTTGATGAAGAATTTGGATATGTAGCATTTAAAGGCATAACATTTTATGTGCATAAAGGAACTCCAGCAGAAAAATCAATAAAAAGAGCAAAATATCCTTATAAATATTTACCAGAGACATCCAAACCACAGGTAAAAGGCACAACAATAAAACGAACCATCAGAATCCAGAATCTGGCCAAAATCACATGGAAAAAAGTAAAATGTGATAAATACGAAATCAGATATTCTCAGAAAAAGAATATGAAAAACGCAAAGAAAGTAAACTGTGGCAAAAATAAAACATCACTTGTCATTAAAAAGTTAAAAAAGAATAGAAAATATTATGTACAGATTCGAACAAAATCAGGAAAGAAATATTCTGCATGGTCAAAGGTAAAGGTAATTTCTAAACGATAAAAATTCTGTATAGTCAAAAGTAAAGATAGTTTCAAAACGATAAACGCAGAAAACCAGAGCGTGTTTGAAAAATCATTCCTGCAATCGGCAGGCCCCAAGAAAGATAAAAAATCTCCTTGTGATGTTTTGAAAAAGTAAGTATATTATTATTAAAGCTGTCTGGGAATTTATTTTCCAGGCAGTTTTAAAGAATAAGACATGTTTAGAAAAAATCGAGCAGATTACGAGAAAAGATAGAGCGATTAAAAGCGTTTACAGGCGAACAATCGGATGAGGATAAGAAAGTATGTATTGTAGAAATTGCAGAAAATGGTTTCCAAATAATATTTCCATTTGTGATAGTTGTGGGATGCCATTAGTTGAAGATTTGGATATATATGGAGAAAACTTTTTTTATGGAGATGCGCAAGCCTTTGAGTACATTTACAAAGAAAGCTATAACTGGGTAGCAGGGGAAGTAAGCAAGGTACTTCCTGCTGGTTCGCCAGAAGCAGAAGGTTGTATCAACACAATCTATAATGTTTTATATGAAAAAATTAAAGATTATAATCCTGAGCAAGGAAGTTTTACTGCATGGTTTGCTATATTGATACAGGATACAATCTATAATTATGGAGTTGTCAAAGAGGATTCGAGGGATAAAGGGAATATTATAAAAAATGGATTGGTAAAAGTTTTAGCAACAGTAATCGTTGTAGCTATAATAGGAAGTGGCATATTTGTTGGCAGAAGGCTCAATAAGCAGCCTCAAGGAGATAAGAAAGAAACTACTATCAGCAAGGAAGATATCACCCAGAAAAGTACCCAGAAGCAAAAAGACGTTAAGAAAACTGAAAAAGAGAACAATAACAATAAGAAAAAAGACATCAAAAATGAAGAAAAAGAAAAGCAGAAAGATACAAAAGTTTCTGTAATGGATGTTATAGATCAAAATAAACCATTTGTGGAAGAAATACTGGAAATGGAAGCAGGTTATAGTTTTCCGCAGGAGAATCGAGAAGATAACTTTAAAAATATTATGTTAAGTTCTCTAGATCGGTTGTATGGAAATGAAGTAGAAGAAGGACAGACTACAAATATATGGGATGTAGTACCAAAAGAAAACGTAAAGCAGTGTGAATATCAAGAGGGAGGAGGAAAAATATCTGTTAAAGAAAGTGGATTTGAGAGGATGAGAGAATTCCTGGGATGCACAGAAACAATAACAAATCTATGTGCAAATGATTATGATACATTTTCTTGTGTAGATGGGATTGTAAGGGAGGATTCGGCACAACCAGTTGGAGAGGAAACCTTACGTATTGATCAAATAGCATATAAAACGCTTTCTAATGGAGATGTGCAGGCATTTTATATATGTAATAAAGGAGGAGAAGGTGTCGAGGAAATTGATACGGCAATAATTACACAGGCAGATAATACATTGGGAATTCAGTTGAAGAGTTGTGATATTATTGCATTACGAGAAATTTATGATATTCATAAGATATTCGGAAGTATCGCAGCACTTGGAAAGGAATGTAAAAACGATGGAGCATTTGTAAATATTGAACAGATATCTGAGAAGGAAAAAGAAGCGGCACTTATATTCTCTGTATATTGGCAGTGTGTCTCTAAAAATGATGATGTAAATGCATGGGAGTTCGGAGCTTATTATCCGATATTTGATAAAGATGAGGCAATAGTAGATGATGATCTTACTGTTACATTACCGCATGATGCATTTGATGATTACCTGGAATTTGTAGATTATAATGGAACTATAGATGATATGATAGACAATAACGATTTTAAATACGAGTATGGTTGCAGTATAAGTCGGTCTGGAGGTGAGCTGACATTTACATATGATGAAGATTACGATATTGTTTGTACATTACAATCTACTGAAGAAGCTGGATATAATTGGGACGGATTTGAACTGGAAGAGAACGGAGATTTAAAGGTGACCTGCCTTCTATATGATGAAAGCGGAGAATCTTCAGGAATAGGATACACTGCTACCATCAAGTTTACGGACAATGAATTTGGTATGCAATTAGAAAGTCTTGAAAAAGAAAGTTAGAAGGGGTTAAAAGCATATAGAAGCACTGTTCTTAATATAAAAAGGACAGTGTTTTTTTGCGTAAAAAATTTTTTTGAAATTTTTTAAAGAAATTTCTGAAATCCGTGAACCTTTTTGAAAGTTAATACGTATAAGATTATAGAAAGGAGGACAGGAGCGGGAAAAACAGTATTTTAATATTGACTGTAAATATTACATAATTATATTTTGTATCATTTTGATAATGGTATGGCTACAAAAGAAAGGATGAAAAGACATGAAGAAAAGAACAAAGTTTTACGCATTATTATTTGCAATGGTATTATCGTTAACACAGATTATTGGAGCAGCAGTTCCAGTTAAAGCAGCAACGAAGGAATGTTCGCATGGTTATACTTTGGTGAATGGTATCGGTATACGTATGCATGAATGTGGCGAGTCCGTATGTATTACCTGTTATCATGGACATGATAAACGTGTGGTTATTCCGAAAACTTTTAAGTTAAATGGGAAGACACTTCCACCATCACAGTTTGATTCTGATAATGGATTTTCTGAAAATGGAGTAAAGGAAATTGTGCTTCCAGATACAGTAGAAAGTATGGGATATTGGGATGAAGAAGATGTTGAAGATGGTAATATTGGTTTTCGTGGAATCACATTTTATGTACATAAAGGAAGTAAAGCAGAAAAAGCAGTAAAAAGGCATAATCCTTATAAATATTTAAAGGATAACACCAAACCACAGCCAGTAAAAGGCACAACAATAAAACGAGCAGTCAGAATCGAAAAGCTGGCCAAACTTAAATGGAAAAAAGTAAAATGTGACAAGTACGAAATCAGATATTCTCAGAAGAAGAACATGAAGAAATCCAAAAAGGTAACCTGTGGTAAAAATAAGACCTCTCTTGTTATTAAAAAGTTAAAAAAGAATAGAAAATATTATGTACAGATAAGAACAAAGGCTGGAAAGAAATATTCTGCATGGTCAAAGGTAAAGACAATTTCAAAAAGATAAAATGCAGAAAAACAGGAAAGACCTCCTTGCACTGTTTTGGGGAAATAAGTATACTATTATCGGGCAACCATCTGGAAAATACGTTTTCCAGATGGTATTTAATGATTGTATTTAATAAATTTACAGGAAGTTATAAGATTTATAGGACTTGTAAAAATACCGAGGAGGAAGCATATTGAATCTGATTTTTGACTTAGATGATACACTTTATAATCTTATGGGACCATTTGAACTGGTTCACAAAAAATTATATGCAGACAAGACGGATGCAGACTGTACGCAGTTGTTTATGCAGTCCCGTGTTTATTCGGATGAGATTATGGAGGCAGAGAAGAAGGGATTAATTCCGCACGAAGATTGTTTTTATGAGCGTGTGAAAAGGACATACCATGATGTGGGAATTGAGATGAGCAGAGAGGATGCGGATATTTTTGAGCAGTTATATCGTTCCTTTCAGAAAAAGATTACACTTGGTAATGGAGTAGAGGGATTTCTTGATTATTGTAAAAGTAATGATATTTTTATTGCGATTCTCACAAATGGCAGACCAGAACCACAGTATGCAAAGGTAGTTGCGCTGGGGTTACATAAATGGTTTGATGATGAGCATATATTTATTTCTGGCGGTATTGGATATCAAAAGCCAGATCCGCAGGCATTTAAATATGTTGAGAATGCATTTGCGTTAAATCCAGAAGAAACATGGTATGTTGGGGATACCTATGAGGCAGATGTTGTCGGTGCAAATACAGCAGGATGGCATACGATATGGTTTAATCACCGAAATAGGGAGTGTCCGGAAAAAAACCGGGCAGATATTACAGTAAAGAGTATAGAGGAATTAAAAGAAGTTATTAGAGGACAGATCGGATAAAATCGGATAAGGGCAGGAAGGTATGTATTGTAGAAGTTGCAGAAAATGGTTTCCAAATAATATTTTGTTTTGCGATATCTGTGGAAAGCCATTAGTTAAAGATTTAGATATATATGGAGAGAACTTTTTTAATGGAGATGTTCAGGCATTTGATTATATTTACCAGAATAGTTATAACTGGGTAGCAGGGGAAGTAAGAAAGATGTTTCCAGCTAATTCATCAGAGGTGGAGGACTGTGTTCAGGAAATTTATCTTCTCTTATATCGAAAAATCAAATACTATGATCCTCGACAGGGAAGTTTTAGTGCATGGTTTAATGCGCTGGTGCGAAACAGAATTTATGATTATGGAAGAAAGTTAGCAGGAAATAGAGAAATTCTGCCAGAAACCAGCCAGCAATATTTTAAAGAGATAACAGATAGAAATGTTTATATTAACCCAGAAGCAAGAATAGAATATGCAGAACGGGAGCAGATTCTTGATGAAATTCTCGATAATATTGGAGAGGGACAGCGCATATGTATCCAGATGTATTATAACGACGGATTAAAAATAAAGGAAATCGCACAGATATTAAATATTAGTGAGGGAACTGTAAAAAGCAGAATACATAACGGATTGAAGAAGTTAAATACGAAGGTGGATGAGATGCAGAAGAGGGGACTCTACACATTTCGTATGCTTCCTCTTGGATTCCTTTTATGGCTCTTATCCAGAGACGATTGCAGTGCAAAAGAAGATTACAGAGCATTATACCATGCCAGAACTCTGGCTGGACAAAACGTTTTACAGAATGCGCCAATGGCTGCTGGAAATAAAGCTGCCGGAATTAAAATGGCTGGAAGAAATCAAAATGTTGTAAAACATGCAAGTATGCAGCAGGCAGGTCAGGCAGGTGCAAATCATGCGGCGGGGGCAGCTTCCAGAGCTGGAGGCAAAGCGATAAAAGCTGGAATGGTAAAAGCTTTAGCCAGTGGTATTACTGCGGCGGTCATAGGAAGCGGTGTATTTATTGGAGGCAAAGCATTAAAGCAACATCAGGGCGATAAGAAAGTAATCACTTCTGGTCAGGACTATAGTACGCAGGAAGAAAAAGAGGGAACACCGGACAGCTCGGTGAAAGAATTTGTGGATGATAATCAGGCATTTATTAAAGAAATATTGGCTCTGGAGGCAGAAGTACCAGAAGGTACTGAATTCCAGACGGATATAAATGAAAATGTCAGGAGTGTGGTATATACTTCTTTGGGATTATTGTGTGATAATAAGTCTTTTGGCGAGGAAGCTACAAATATATATGATGCGGTACCAGAGGAAAGTATTGTGGATTATAATAATAATGATGATGGTGAGGGAACGATATCTGTCGAAGAGAGTGGATTTGAAAATATGAGACAGTTTCTTGGATGTAAAGAAACGATTGGGTCATTAAGTGCTACGAGTAGCGAAGAATTTCTATGTCAGGATGGAGAAGTAAGAGCAGAGGGCTTAAGCCCATCGTCAGATATGCAGTCATCCATTAAGGATATTGTGTATATTCCGCTTTCTAATGGGGATGAACGAGCAATTTTTACAGAACAGATTATACAGGATGAAATAGACGGCATTGGTACAGCGGTGATAACAAAAGCAGATAATGATCTGGGTGTACAATTGAAAAGTTATAATATTGTTGCAGACTCCGACAAGATAGACCAGTTACTGGGAAGTGTAGCTGTCCTCGGAAAACAGCTGGGAAGTGATGGAAAACTATTTAGTGGTAATATGACAGAGATGTCTGATGAGTCCAAAATACATGCACTTATAGATTCTGTACGGGGATATTGTTATACTGAGCCTAATGATGAGGATATTTACGCTAATAGGGCAGAAAGCCTGGTTTATAAGCCAGTATTTTCCGAGGATGATATAAAAAGCAATACAGAAAAATCTATTATTGTAAAAGAAGATGCATTCGATGATTATCTGGCACTTGTAGACTATGATGGAACGATTGATGATATAGTAGCGAATAAAGCGTTACAAAATAAATATAATTGTAGTATAAAGAGAAACGGTACGAATATAGAATTCACTTTTTCAGGAGAGTTTGAAATGACCTATTGGTGGGTAGAAACGGATATGATTGATCAAATTAATAAAGATGGATTTAAGATACTCAAAAATGGAAAAATAGAAGTGGATTGTCTGTTATATACTTCACATGCAACAGAACCTGATCCAGGAGTGGAATACAAGGCAACGCTGTCATTAAATGAGGATGGTTCTGGAATGAAATTAGAAAATCTAGAGCGTGTTTGAAAAATGCTTTCTGGCAATCCGACTACTACTATTCTCAGCGGAGTCTCCGTTGCTACGCAAATTGGAAATTGTAAAATTCGACACATTAAAAGGTAATAAGTGGTTATATATTTACCAAAATAAAACGTGTAATTTTTTATAAATATGAAAGGTTTTTTTCTTAAAAAATTAAGATTGTGCGAAAAAGTCCATTTACAACGAGCAAAATTGTGATATAATAAACGAAGTTCAGGCAAATGTTGAGAATTATAATCAATAAGTGCTTGCACAATTATTTTAGAAAATCAGCACAGTGTTTTCACAGAAATTTTCTTGTCTACCTGTTTGTAATTGGTTGTGAACATAATCTATTTGATACAGCCAGATAAAAACCTTTCTGTCTAACTGATGTTCAAAGTTCTATTCAGCCTGTTATCTAGTTTTATGTAGCAGGTTCTTTTAACTTTTATTTTCTATTATCTAGAGTTTATTTTACCTATTTAAAATTAAACATTAGAGCGTGTTTTAGTATGCTCAGGGAAGCGCATAAAAAATAAGAAGAATTTACAAAAAGTATTATGTCTTGTAAATCAGGGCATGTTTTTTTGTTGTGGAGATTTTTATGAAAGAGAAGAAGAAAAGGTTCAAGCATGAGCATGGAAGCAGCTTTTCGGTAGATTATTATGCGTATGCATCACATATGAGAAGCTGGAATGCAGGCTTTAAAGTTCTGTTTTCTATTATTAGTCTGCTTATATGTATTGCATGCAATAATCTGTTTGTTTCGCTGGCAGTTATTTTCTTTATGGGATTTTTGACGGTGGCTGTTGGTGGATTGGATTTACATCATTACATTACGATGCTGCTTGTTCCGATTATATTTTTAATTTTTGGAACAATAGCGATAGCGATTGGATTTTCGATGCGTCCAGTAGGACAGTATCATGTTCATTTTTTGAATTTATTTTACATTTACTGGTCAAAGGCAAGCTTGCTTAAGGCTGGAGGTCTTGTGTTTAAGGCATTGGGAGCTGTGAGTGCACTTTATATGATGACACTTACTACACCGCTGAGTGAAATTATTGCAGTCTTGAGAAAAGCACATATTCCAAAGCTGATTATTGAGCTTATGAATATGATTTACCGTTACATTTTTATTATGATTGATACACACAGCCGCATGAAGAATTCAGCAGAGTCACGTCTTGGATATTGTGATTTTAAGACTTCCTGTTATTCATTTGGCCAGGTTGCAAGTAACTTGTTAGTTGTGTCATTGAAAAGAGGAAATAATTATTACAATGCGTTAGAAGCACGTTGTTACGATGGGGATTTACGATTCCTTGAAGAAGAGAAGCCGCTAAAAGCAGGCCAGATTGTGATGGCAGTTATTTTTATTGTAGTGTTACTGCTTATATGGTTTTTTACGAGATAAGATAATTTTGCCAGATAAATTGGAAGAATACTTTATCATAATTTCGTAAAATATATCAGATGTGAGATGACTACCACATCTGTAGGTGGCGAGCAACAAATGAGTATCAGGAGATGTTTATGCAGGAAAAAGAACCAATCTTAAAGGTTGAAGATTTACATTTTACATATAATGGAGAAAAAACGGCACTGAATGGAGTTGACCTTAATATTTATGAGGGCGAGAAGATTGCGGTGCTTGGCTCGAACGGAGCAGGAAAGTCTACATTCTTTTTGAATATTAACGGAGTTTTGAAGTCTCATCACGGCGATATTTATTATCGTGGAGAGAAGATTACAAAGAAAAACTTAAATGATCTTCGAAAGAATGTCGGCATTGTTTTTCAGGATGCGGATAATCAGATTATTGCGTCCACGGTAATGGCTGAAGTTTCCTTTGGGCCGATGAATCTGAAATTACCGAAAAAAGAAGTGATTTCCAGAGTGGATAAAGCTCTTGAATATATGAATATTTCAGAATTTAAAGATCGTCCGCCACATTATTTAAGTGGTGGCGAGAAAAAGAGAGTCAGTATTGCAGATATTATTGCAATGGAGTCAGAAGTCATCATTTTTGATGAGCCAACAGCGGCGCTTGATCCATTGAATGCGGCAATGCTTGAGGAAGTTCTTCAGAAAATGGGTGATGAAGGACGGACAATGCTCATTTCTACTCACGATGTTGATTTTGCTTATCGCTGGGCAGAGAGAGTTATTGTATTTTGTCATGGAAAGATTATTGCAGATGATACGCCACTTGCTGTATTTAAGCAAGAGGACATTTTGAAGCAGGCGAATCTGAAACACCCAATGATGTTCGATGTCTATGACATTTTAAAAGAGAAAGGTATCGTTCCTGATGGGGACGTTTATCCTAAAAATATTGCCGAATTTCAGGCAATGGTAAAAGGTTTATAAAATCGTATTTTAGGGATCTCCTGGTTCCAGAAATACACAAAAATTAAAAGGAGGAAAGACAAATGTCTAAAAAACAGAAAAATCTTGCGATTCTTGCAAGCGTATTTTTAATGCTTTTAACAATCGCGCCAGTTTCTAACGCAATGCACATCATGGAGGGATTCCTTCCAGTAAAATACTGTATCTTATGGGGAGTAATCTGCGTACCATTCTTAGTAATCGGTTTCATGAATATTAAAAAGGTACTTGGGAATGACAGAAGAACCCTTACTGTACTTGCTTTAACAGGTGCTTTCGTATTCGTACTTTCATCTTTAAAGATTCCATCAGTAACAGGAAGCTGTTCCCATATGACAGGTACAGGTCTTGGAGCAATCTTATTTGGACCATGTGTAACAAGTATCTTAGGTATTATCGTATTAATTTTCCAGGCAATCTTACTTGCACACGGCGGATTAACAACATTAGGAGCTAACTGCTTCTCTATGGCAATCGCTGGACCAATCATTTCATGGATCTTATACAAATTACTTCAGAAAGCAAATGTAAATAAACGAGTATGCATATTCGTTGCAGCATTTTTAGGTGACTTATTTACATACTGCGTAACAAGCTTCCAGCTTGCACTTGCTTACCCTTCAGAAGTTGGCGGCATTGGAGCATCTATCGCAAAATTCCTCGGAATCTTCGCTACAACACAGCTTCCATTAGCAGTAATCGAAGGTATCCTCACTGTAGTTATCGTTATTGCACTTGAAACATACGCAAAAGACGAATTAAGCAGTCTTGAATTTTAATTAGGAGGAGAGAAAATGACAAAAAATACAAAGACAGTAATTATTTTATTAGTAATTGCAGCATTAATCGCAATCGTACCACTGTTCGCATTAAAGGGAGCAGAATTCGGTGGATCTGATGATGCAGGTAGCGAAATGATTTCCGAAATCCAGGGAAAAGAATATGAACCATGGTTCACACCAGTACTTGAAACTGCACTCGGTGGAGAACTTCCAGGAGAAATCGAAAGCTTAATCTTCTGTCTTCAGACAGGAATCGGAGTAGGAATCGTAGCATTTGTATTAGGACGCTTCGTAGAACGAAAGAAGTGGCAGGACAAGGAGAATGGAGATTCGACTTCTTCTAAATAGGCTATAGACAGACAAAAACCGAAAAAGCCAATCCTCATATTTGTGAAAGTATCACTGTGGGTTGAATGTTCGCTTAATGGCTCACATTCAATCCTCGATCTAATATCACAAATATAAGGATTGGCTTTTTTAGTTTTCTGTGTATAGGGAGTATTTTACAATGACATATCAGAATGTGTCAGTCCTTTACAAATACTACTCCAAAGAGACCCTGTATCTTCTGTTTTATTCCACATTCCACCTAACATAATAAGGGTGGTGGGGTTCAGCTGTTTATCTGCACAATTTAAAACCTATTGGCTCGTTAACCATTCAACCGCATTAAGCACCTCCTCTGGTGTTTCGCATACCGAGAAGAGTGACTTTACAGACTCACGGATGAATCCCATGCCAATGAGTTTATCAATGATAGCGATGGTGTCATCGTAAAAGCCGGAAATGTTGTATACGATGATTGGTTTTGCACTTCGGCCAAGTTCAGTTAAGGTAAGTATCTGGAAGAATTCATCGAAGGTTCCAATGCCGCCGGGTGCGATGACAAATGCGTCGGCGTTCTCTTCCATGACTTCTTTTCGAAGGCTCATTGTCTCTGTGCGTACAATTTCTGTACACTCGCTTTTAATCGGTTCAAACTTATTCATGAAAGTTGGGACAACACCTGTTACTTCTCCGCCGTTTTCTAACACACCGTTTGCACAGGCTCCCATCAGTCCGCTGGCACCGCCGCCATAGATTAACTTGTGGTGTCTTTTTGCAATTTCTTTTCCAAGTGCTTCTGCTGCATTTATATAGATGGAATCGATGCGGTCGCTTGCTGCACCATACATACAAATTGTAAGTTTGGTCATAATAGCACCCCCTCTTGTTTTATTTGTAGAGCTTAATTTTAACATTTAATCCGACAAAAAACAACAAAATAATAGAGAAAAACAGATAAAGTGGTCAAATTGTCTATATATTATAGGAAAATGATAAGAATTATGGTGACTATTTAGGTGATGTTTGTAAAAATATATAGCTGATGCTACTTTTTTGCTTAGAGCGTGTTTGCGCTCTAGGCGAGCATGTGGTTAAAAAATATTTCTACAGAGATTTTTAAAATATATTCTTTTGCTATTGTATGAATATAGAAAATAAGAGGTGCATAAAGACAGAAAAATTGTGAAATATGCTTGTTTTTTTATGTAAATATGCTACAATATAGACAAAGGTATTCATAATTATACATGTCGATATTGAATCTGATTTGCGATTAAAAGGGGTGATTTTTATGAAGAAAATTATAACAATCAGCAGAGAGTTTGGAAGTGGCGGTCACGACATTGGAATGGAAGTAGCAAAGCGTCTGGATATTCCATTTTATGATCATGAGATCGTAGATAAGGCAGTTGCAGAGAGTGGATTTACAAAGGAATTTGTAGAGGAACACGGTGAGTACAGCTCTCTTTCTTCTGTATTACTCGGAACATCGGCACCATTTGACAGTTATTATTATGCAGAGGATCCACAGGATAAGATTTTCAAGATTCAGCGTAGAATCATTACAAAGTTTGCACAGGAAGGCCCATGTGTTATCGTTGGAAGATGTGCGAATTACATTTTAGAGCAGGCAGATATCGACAGTTTTGATGTGTTTATCAGAGCCAATATCGAGAAGAGAATGGCGAATGTATCTGACAGAGTTGATCTTAAGGGAGACGAACTGGTTAAGTTCCTCCAGAAGAGAGACCATAAGAGAAGAGTATATTATCGCTTCTATACTAAGAGAAAATGGGGCGATTACCACGACTACAACATGATGTTAGATAGTGGAGTAATCGGCAAGGAGAATTGTATCAATTTGATTATCAAGGCGATTGGTGAATAGTGGATTATAATATCGTAATGATAATTTAAGGGTTGCTCCTTTGAAAGTCAGTTTTATAAGAAGCCGTAATTTTCAGGGATTCTCTAAATTATTTTTAGACAAAGCACAGCCCTCTGGAAGATAAATAAAGCATATTTGTGGCCTCGAGCAAAGGCTGGATGCCACAAATATGCTTTATTTGCTTTCTTCTCGGGCGTCAAACACGCTCTAGTTAAATTATATAGGAGACAAAAATGAAGGTTACAAGATGTAAATATGGGCATTATTATGATAAAGCGTACTTTAGAGAATGTCCGCATTGCTGCAGGGCAAGAGGTGGCAGGGATGAGGATATTATAATAGGAAAGAACGAGTTATCTACAGATTTATCAGGGAAAAATAGCTTGCCGGGCAGAAACGTGAGAATAAATCAATTACAAGATGATAGCAATTATGGACAAGACCCCAATAGGGACATGAGTCAAAAGGAGCAGGATAGGAAAAAAGTTGAACGATGGATTGGGAAAGCCTGGGATGAACTGGAAAAGGTAGCAAAAGAGAGTCCAAAAACAAAAGTAACAGAAAAAGCAGATCAAAGAGAAAAACAAGAAGACAGGCAAGAAAAGATAACAGAAGAAAAGAAGACTGTTTCAGTGAAAAAGAAGCATAGAAATTCGGAACAAAATTTAGGGAACTATATGCTTTTTGCCGCAATGCCTCTCAAAGTAATTAAAAACCAGGAATTCTGTATGGATTTTTGTATTTTCCCGGAAAAAGATTGGGAGACTGGGGCAAAGATGCTTAGTTTTAAGAGTCAGGAAAGTATAAGAGATTTAAAACCAGTGCAGATGGCGCTGCCAACAAAGGCTGTGCTGCACATTTTATATAAAGAGGAAGAGATTTTTCATAAAGATATAGAGTTGGAGGCAGAAAGGGAAAATGTATTTTGTACATTTCCTGTTACGGTAACGGATACGAGAGACCGACGTTTTCATATGATAAAGGCGGTTTTTGAGATAGAAGAGCAAAATATCGAGATTCCGCTGTATTTAATGCCTAATCCGTAGAAAAATACAGGCAGTTTTGGAAAACATTCGTGGAACTTTATTATTGCAGTTTTTGGAAAATACCTATATAATAAAGTATCATGTAATAATTTTGTAACAAATTCAATTCGTATGGATTTATAGACACAGGAATGAGACATAAATAAAATATGAATAAAACAGGGATTGAATCGTTACGATAATTTGAAAAGATAAAATATGATTATAAAGGAGAAGTATAATGAGTGATATGACCCATCTTGATGAGTTAGAGGCAGAAGCGATATACATTATGCGTGAAGTAGTGGCAGAGTGTGAGAAGCCGGTAATGCTGTATTCTATCGGTAAAGACTCTTCTGTAATGCTTCATTTAGCATTGAAGGCTTTTTATCCCGAGAAGTCGCCCCATCCATTTTTTC
>ENA-OQIV01000487-OQIV01000487.1-human-gut-metagenome-genome-assembly--contig:-NODE-487-length-24078-cov-3.459898_pt1 | contig 24078 bp, 19 predicted proteins | sample MGYA00242588_ERZ504753 | MGnify/ENA primary metagenome ERZ504753 (study PRJEB26092, sample SAMD00036359) | human gut metagenome | host: Homo sapiens | study: EMG produced TPA metagenomics assembly of... | reverse complement strand
CAGCGGTTATCGGCGGTGGCTTTATCGGAATTGAGGTGGCTGAAAACCTTGCAAAGGCGGGGAAGAAGGTTACTGTGGTGGAGGCCATGAGCCAGATTCTGGCGCCCTTTGATTACGATATGGTACAGATGCTTCACAAGGAACTGCTGGACAACGGCGTGTCTTTAATTGTGGATGATGGAGTAAAAACCATTGAAGAGAAGCAGATTACCCTTGCTTCCGGCAAGACGGTGCCAGCGGATGCGGTTATTCTGGCTATTGGTGTAGCGCCGGAGACGGGGCTTGCGAAAGCAGCCGGACTGGAGATCGGAGAGACCGGCGGCATTTTGGTGGATCACAACTACCGCACAAGTGATAAAAATATTTATGCGGTTGGTGATGCCATTGAGGTCTTTGACCGTATGACCGGGAAACCTTCACGTCTGGCTCTTGCCGGTCCGGCCTTGAGACAGGCGCGGGCGGCGGCGGATGCGATGTATGGGATTCCCAATGACAACAGAGGTGTCATCGGTTCCTGTGCACTGCGTGTATTTGGCTTAAATGCAGCAGCAACCGGTCTTAATGAGCGGAATGCCCGCAAAGCCGGAATTCCCTGCGATTCTGTTTATGTGATTCCAGGTGACAAGGTGGGAATTATGCCGGGAAGTGCACCTATGCACTTTAAACTGGTGTTTGAGGTCCCAACCGGAAGGATCCTGGGTGCTCAGGCCATCGGAAGAGGAAATGTGGACAAACGGGTGGATGTGATTGCAGCCATGGTTTCCATGAATGGCACCATCCGGGATTTAAAGAACCTGGAGCTGTGTTATTCACCAGTATTTGGCACAGCCAGAGATGTGGTAAATCAGGCGGCTCTGGTGGCTGAAAATATTCTGTACGGACGTTTCCGCCAGGTTCCGGTTACACAGGTAAGAAGCCTTGTGGAGGAACAGGCGTTCATTGTGGATGTACGGGAAAAAGGAGAGTATGAGGCCGGACATTTGAAGGGTTCTGTGAACATTCCTTTAAGTGAGCTTCGCGAGAGAACGGATGAAATTCCGAAAGACCGTCCGGTATACCTGCATTGCCGTTCCAGCCAGAGAAGCTACAATGCGCTGATGGCGCTTCAGGGACGGGGATATGAGAATGTGGTTAATATTTCCGGATCATTCCTTGGAATCTGCCTGTATGAGTACTACAATGATGTGGCTATGGGGCGGGAAAAAATCGTGACGGAATATAATTTCGCATAAATATTCTGATATTTTTATACAACTTTTAGATTGACGCAGAATGTGTGTTGGAGTAAGTTTTTATGGAAAACGCACATTCTGCGTTTTTCGCTGTTGTCATGCATCCGAAAGAAGCTGCCGGCGACAGAACCTGCGAATCGGCAGATCAGCTTGTAGTTCTCATGAACAGGCTATTGAAAAGGGGCGGTATTTTTGTTTAAGGGGCAGTTGCTATTGAACGATGAGATGTGTTACTATAAAGAAAGTGTTAAGATATCAGGGGTTTTGGGGGAAGAAACTTATGGAAGCAATACTGATGCGGGCTGGTTCTTTTATGGCTGTGATCATCTTGGGGTATGTTCTGAAAAAAGTAGGATTTTTTAAGGAAGAAGATTTTTATGTTATGTCAAAGATCATGGTGAAGATCACACTTCCTGCATCCATCATTGTCAATTTCTCACAGACAAAAATGGAGCCATCCATGTTTTTACTATGCCTGTTAGGTTTTGGAGGGGGTATTTTATATATGGCTCTTGGATGGATCATGGGTGGAAAAGATCCAGATGAAAAGGGATTTCAGATCCTGAATCTTTCCGGCTATAGTATCGGAAGCTTTACCATGCCATTTACCAGCAGCTTTTTTGGACCTGCCGGTGTAGTTGTTACCAGTCTGTTTGATACGGGAAATGCCGTGATCGCTTTAGGCGGTTCTTACAGTATTGGTGCCATGGTTAAAAACAGGGAAAAGAAATTTTCATTTATCCCACTGTGCAAAACACTTCTCTGTTCTGTTCCTTTTGATGCTTATCTTTTTATGTATATTTTATACTGGCTTCATCTGTCACTGCCGGCACCTGTATTAAACATTGCACAGCTGGTGGCAAATGCAAATGCTTTTCTTGCCATGCTTATGTTAGGTGTTGGATTTAAGCTGTCAGGAGACCGGACACAGATGAGCAAGATCGTGAAAATGTTAGGTGTCCGCTATGGAGTGGCTGTTTTAACAGCAGCAGCATTTTACTTTCTGCTTCCTTTTTCACTGGAAGACCGTCAGGCTCTGGCAGTGCTTGTGTTCAGCCCTATTGCTGCAGCGGCGCCTGCATTTACAGCAGACATGAAAGGGGATATTAACCTGGCAAGCGCCGTAAATTCTCTTTCCATCATTATCAGTATGTTCTGCATTACCTGTGTGCTGATCGCAGTTCTATAGAAATGATAGATATATGTTGTAGTTACTGTTCATGCGTTGCATGACCAGCAATGGAATTTGCCGTGGCTTCGCATTTAAATACGGCAAATTCCCGCTACCACTACGTTATCGTACGGCACTTTCGGTTCCAAAAGTGTCTACCATGTACAGTAACTATGTTGTATACAAAATGAACACCTTGTATGCAAAATAACTTTGAAATAGCGCAGGTTTGTGTTATGATGATACCAGGGTAAAAAGGTCTAAAATCCGATGCAAGCTTGCTTGCAGGAGGATTTTTGAACTTGGGACCCGCCAAAAACATGAGTAAGGAGCCATTTTTTGAAGAAAAATGAGCGGATTACGAATGTTTTTAGAATTGCGGGAGTGCAAAGCACGTAGCAATTCGGTATCAGAGGGGGTAAAAGATCATAAATACAGCCTGTTTAATACAGGCGGGCTATTACGGAGGACAGAAAAAATGGAAGCGATCCTGATGAAAGCAGCTTCTTTTATTGCAGTTATTATTTTAGGATATGGATTGCGGAAAGCTGGCTTTTTTAAAGAAGAAGATTTTTATGTATTGTCAAAGATCGTGCTTAAGATCACACTTCCTGCATCCATCATTGCAAATTTTTCACAGGCTGAGATACAGCCTGCCATGCTTTTGCTGTGTCTTGTAGGATTTGCAGGCGGCGTGCTCTACATGAGCCTTGGATGGATCCTTGGAGGGAAAGACAGGGATGAAAAGGCATTTCATATCCTGAATATGTCCGGTTACAATATTGGAAATTTCACCATGCCATTTACCGCCGGTTTTTTTGGTCCTACAGGTGTAGTCATCACCAGTTTATTTGATACGGGAAACGCGTTTATCTGTCTGGGAGGTGCTTACAGTGTAGCTTCTATGGCAAAGGATAAAAACAGCAGGTTTTCTGTGGGTCCTATTTTGAAAACACTGATAAAATCCGCGCCATTTGATGCATATATCGGTATGCTCATCCTTTCCCTGATCCATGTTTCTCTTCCAGCACCTGCTGTCAGTATTGCACAGCTGATCGGAAATGCCAATGCGTTTATGGCAATGTTAATGCTTGGAGTTGGTTTTAAGCTTTCAGGCGATAAAAAGCAGATCGGAAAGATCGGAAAGATCCTTTCCATACGTTATGGTGTGGCAGTGGTGGCATCATTGATGTTTTATTTTGTTCTTCCCCTTCCACTGGAATACCGTCAGACACTGGCAGTACTGGTGTTCAGCCCCATTGCAGCAGCAGCACCTGCGTTTACCGGTGACCTGAAAGGGGATATTGGTCTTGCAAGTGCAGTAAATTCTATTTCTATTATTATCAGTATGATCATGATCACAACTGTACTTATTTTTGTACTGTAAATAATGAATGATGGAACAATTCTGCGAAAGCAGACTGGATTTTTGAAGAAAAGAGAATAAACGGGGAAGGAATGGTTATAATAGGATTATCACCAAAGAGAAAATATTAATACTTATCCTCCCCTTTTTAATACCTTGTCTGTTGCCGAAGTGCAGCAGATAAGGTATTGTATTTTCTGGCAAAAACACGGATAATAGACACGAACATAGTACATCAGGGTAAATGAGAGGATAAAGGACATATGAAATTTTATCTGGCTCCCATGGAAGGGATCACAGGATACATATACAGACAGGCATACAACAGCTGTTTTAAGCCTATGGACAGGTATTTTACACCATTTCTGGCACCGAAGCATAAAAGCGGTTTCAGCAGCAAAGAATTAAATGACATCCTTCCAGAGCATAATCAGGGAATGGAGGTCATTCCCCAGATCCTTACATCAGATCCGGAGGATTTTTTAGATACAGCGGTAAAATTAAAGGAATATGGTTATACAGAGGTTAATCTGAACCTGGGATGTCCTTCAGGTACTGTGGCAGCCAAGGGAAAAGGCGCCGGATTTTTAAAAGATACTGAAAAGCTTGCCAGGTTCTTGGGAGAGGTCAGTGAGGGAATGGAACGGGAAAATCTTCATTTTTCCATCAAGACCCGCGTGGGGGTGGAAAGTGAAGAAGAGTTTCAGACTCTTCTAGGTCTGTACAACCAGTGCCCATTAACAGAACTTATCATCCATCCAAGAGTATTAAAAGATTTTTATAAATACAATGTGCGGATGAATGCTTTTAAAGAGGGATTTGAAAAAAGCAGACATTCTGTGTGCTATAATGGGGATATTTTCCGAAGGAAAGACTATGACCGTCTTGTAAAAGAGTATCTGGATCTGGATAAGATAATGATGGGACGGGGGATCATGATGAACCCATTTTTAATGGAAGAGATCGCTGACGGAACATCCCAGAAAGTATCTGGAAAAATGTCTGCCGACAGGAAGGCAGACCGGCTGGAGAAATTCCACCGTCTGCTCTGTGACGGATATACCCATGTTATGAGCGGAGACAGACCGGTATTGTTTAAAATGAAAGAACTGTGGGGATTTCTGATCCATTCCTGTCCGGAAGAAGAAAAGCTTATGAAGAAGATACGCAAGGCACAGCACCTTGCAGAATATGAAGGGGTGGTATCAGAACTGTTCTGCCGCATGAGAGAGCATGAATAAGGGCATGAATAAGACCATGAGAAAAATTTATTGCCCTATAAAATGGAGGGAGCCGGCAGAAAAGGGGGGAATCTGCCGGCTTAGGTATGAAAAAGTGTCTTCCTGTATGGTAAAAGGTCTCATCAACCTTACAAGTAATAATATACAGGTAAATTGTGGACAAAGTTTGAGCAGACGATAAAGAAAAAATAAAATTCCTGAAGGGAAAATAAAGAAATTATGAAAGACTCCGAGGGAAGCAGATAAGGAGAAAAGCTATGTATGATAATCTGACAAAAGACGATATTAAAAAAATGCAGGAAGAAATAGAATACCGTAAGCTGGTGGTGCGCAAAGAAGCATTGGAGGCAGTAAAGGAGGCAAGAGCCCAGGGGGATTTAAGCGAGAATTTTGAATATAAGGCAGCAAAGCAGGACAAGAACCGTAACGAGAGCCGTATCCGTTATCTGGAAAAAATGATAAAAACAGCCCGTATTGTTTCAGATGAGTCAAAATCAGATGAAGTAGGTCTGGGCGACCGGGTGGAATTATATATTCCGGAAGATGATGAAACAGAAAGCTATAAATTAGTGACCACAGTCCGGGGAAACTCCATGAAAGGACTTATAAGTATTGATTCTCCTTTAGGAAAGGCGATCAAGGGCCGCAAAACAGGAGATAAGGTGTATATTAAAGTAAATGACACCTACGGATATGAGGCGGAGATCCGTTCCATCGATAAGACAGCTAAAGAGGAAGAAGACCAGCTGCGCAGCTATTAATTACCAGTACATCGTTTCGTAAATAACTGTACTAGAAAGGGCGCCTTATCACAGAAAGGCAGGAAATGATATGGACAAAAAGGGAATACTGACTGTGCGGATGATGGGAACCATATCAGTGGAATATGAAGGGGAGTTTTTTCCTATAGGGACTGCTCTTACAGGGAAGATCCTGCAGCTTTTTCTGATCCTTTTGTATACAGGAAAGAAGGGAGTGGGCAGGGAAGAGCTGTTAGATGCATTTTACGGAAATGGAGAGTATGCTAATCCATCCGGCAGTTTAAGGGCAGCAGTTTTCAGGCTGCGCAGATTATTAAAAGAAATGCTGCCAGAGCATGAGTATATCTGTACAGATGGCGGTATTTACCGGTGGGATGAGGGAAATGTGACGGTTTCCATTGATGCCAGAAATTTTGAAAAAGCAGCTCAAAGTGCTCTTGCAACAGAAAAAAAAGAGGAGCTGTGCCACGCCTGCAGTTTGTATTACGGGGAATTCCTTTCTCAGATGACAGGAGAAAAATGGGTCAATGTGATCGGTGTAAAATACCAGGAGCTGTATTTTAAATGCCTGCGCCTGGCAAGCCGGCTTTTAAAGGCAGACCGGGAATATGACAGGCTTTTAAACTTAAGTACAGCAGCCAGCAGGCTGTATCCTTATGAGGAATGCCAGATGATGAAGCTGGACTGCCTGATCGCTTTAAAACGGTATCAGGAAGCCATGGAAGTTTATAAACAGGTGGTCGTCCAGTATTTTGAAGAACAGGGGCTTCCGCCTTCTGAAACCATGCTGCAGCGTTTCCGCCTGATGAGCGGTCAGATCCGTTACACTTCCGATATGCTAAAGGACATTGAAAATACCTTAAAAGAGAGGGAAGAAACCCAGGGACCTTATTACAGTACATACCCTTCCTTTATTGACAGTTACCGTCTGGTGAGCCGCATGGCAGAACGTTTTTCCTTTGAATATACATTATTCTGCATTACTCTTGTAGATGGAAAAGGAGCATTGCTGGAAGGCGAAATGGTGCAGACGACATCTGAGATGTTAAAAAATGCCATAGGAGAGAGTCTGCGAAAGGGAGATCTGTTTACCTGCTACAGCCCGGTCCAGTATCTGGTCCTGTTAAATGGAGCAGGCCAGGAACATGTCCTGGCCGTGTGTGAACGTGTGGAACGTAGTTTAAAGCAATGGGAAAATGGAAAAAAGATCAATTTTAGTCATCAGATCCTGGGGTTGGCACCATAGCGTCCTTCCAGATATTGTTTACCATAGGCTTCATCATTTCTTGGGATGAGGCCATTTTCTTTTTTATAAGAAGAAAGTGGATAGAGAACAGCATCCGTTCCTTCCGGGCGGCAGCACAGACAGATCTCGTCTCTTCGCATAACAGCCGGATTAAGGATCGCTGTGTTATGGCTGGTAAATACTAACTGCGCATGATGAGGATTTTTCTCATGATCCTGGTACAGAGACAGGATAAAGCGTAGCAGATGAGGATGGAGCACGTTATCTAAGTCATCGGCTAATAGAAGACTTCCCAGACGCAGGCTTTTTACGACTAACGGGATCAGGGTAAGCAGCTTTCTGATGCCTGTGGATTCTTCATTGAAAGAAACAAAAAAGGTATTTCCATCTGCTTTCCCATGGGTCAGGATCAGGGATGGATCATCGAAGCCCTGTTCTTTTGTAATGGAGTAATCTAAAATATCAATATCCATAGCCTGGAGCAGACGGCAGATGACCTGACGTTCTTCTACTTCAGAGGGCAGATCCGGGGCTTTTTTATAGTCATGTTCCCGGAAAAACAGAACCTGGCTGAACCAGGATGCAGCAGCTTTTGCACATTCAGAGGAAGATTTTGGGTCAAGATAGCGTAAAAGAGAGACCCCGGCCGGGAGAGTGGAAAAATCCATTTTCCCGGCTTCATTTCCAATATGGAGTTCATTTGCTTTGCGGGCAAAAAGAACGCCGGCATCATCAGAACCGGGTTTGCCGTAAAACATATTTTCTTCCAGGACAGCGCCTTGTTTTACATCAAGCTGATAACGGAAGAGAAAACCATTTCTGCGAAAAAGCAGGTCAAAACTTAAAGGAAGCTCTCTGCATGTATTATCCAGACGGCAGTAGGAACGGACGGAAGAGGTGATAAGAGAAAAATCACCTGCAGCCAGACGACATACATTCCAGAGCGCCTCTAATATAGAAGATTTTCCGCAGCCGTTTGGACCGTAAAGGGAGATAACAGGAAGAAATGATTCGCCGTCTCCCTGCGCTGTCAGCAGAGAAGCTTTGTGTTCATTAATAGGAGCCGGAAAAAAGTCCAGCAATGTTTCATTTTTAAATAATCTGTAATTTCTTAAAACAAACTGATTCAGCATACAAACCTCCAAAATGCGAAGATGTGAGAAAAAAACTCATTGAAGCGAATTATAGCATATGTTATAAAAAAACACAAGAACGACTGAGAAAAAAACTCATAGAGTCTGTAAATTATTTGAAAAATTGAAAATTTTTTGAAAATATAAATCCATATAACGCCTGGTATAACGCTATCTCTGCTATGATAAAGATAAATGAAAGTATAAACTGAATGACTGTGAAACGGGATTCAGGAAGTACTGGAGTTTGGCAGGAAATGGGGCCTGCACAAAATTCAGAGAGAGGAGAAACAGGGTATGAGAGGACGAAGCAGACGCAAGAAACGAACGGGAAAAATGGTTAGTTTACAGAAGCGTTTCCTGGCATTTATGCTGGCATTTGCCATGATCTTCACCAATGTGGGAACAGATCTGCATGTCAGCTTTGCAGCATCAGGAAACAAAGTGGACTTTACCATTGGCGGCGCTGACCTGGTGGATGCCATCCGTCAGGCCATCGAAGACGAAAATGTGGTATCACAGGACAGCCTGGATTTTACCGACGGTGCCACGGAAAAGAAAAGGAAAAGACCACCAAACGTATTACCATAAAGAGTTATGAAGATAAGTTTGGGGATGAAGAAAGAAACATTATTTCCAAACCTGCAGAAACTGCTCCGGCAGAAAAGCCTTCAGAAGCAGTAAACGAAGAAACAACAGGAAATGTTGTAAATCCAACGGATGCAGAAAAAGAGACCACAGTTGCTGAAGAGACCGCAGAAGTTCCGGAAACCAAGGAAGATGTGGAAGAAAGCAAAGAGCAGCCGGAAGAGACTAAGGAAGAAGAGACTGAGGCAGCAACAGAAGCTCCAGAGGAGATAACAGAGCCTGAGACTGAGGCGCCAGCTGAAACGGAAGCAGCAGAACCTGAGACAGAAGCTTCTGAACCAGAGGCAGAGGCTCCGGCAGAAGAACCGGCGCAGGAAGGTGAAGTGACAGCTTCTATTTCCAGACATGGTGTACCGTTAGTTGCCATGAAGGAAGACGCAGAAAATGCAGCAGATGGGGCAGAGCCAACAGAACCGGAAAAGGAAGAAGCAGCAGAGGCTGCAGAGCCGGTCAAAGAAGAAAAAGCGGAAGAACTGAAAAAGGAAGAAGCTTCTGAACCAGAGACTGCACCTGAACCAGAGACAGAAACAACTGTAGAAGAGACTACGACAGAAGAGACTACAGCAGAAAAAACCACAGCAGAGGCAGAAAAAGAAAGCAGACCGGAAGGCTCTGCAGCAGAAGAAACCACAGCAGAGGCAGAAACTGAACCGGAAGTTCCGGCAGGCCCGGGAGAGACAACTGTACCAGAAGGAACCCCGGAAAGTACAGAACCGGAAACAGAGCCTGCACAGCCGGCAGAAACAACAGCGGCTATCCCGGAAACATTACCAGCACCACAGCCAGAAGCACCGGCAAAAACAGCAGATGACGGAGATCTGGTAGGTATTGGTTACTGCAGTACAGCGAAGGTTTATAAGAGTACACTGAATGCATTGCGTGTATTTGATGCTGAAATTGTACTTTCTGCAGAAGTTGCAGGAGCAGAAGGCGTGACAGTGAAGCTGACAGCTTTAAGCGATGTGCTTCCTGAAAATGGCTATATTGAGGCTAATGCAGTAGAGGATGAAGCTCAGCTGGAGCTTATGAAAGCAGCTGCAGATGATATATTAAAAGCTGAAAACCGCAGAGTAACGGATCTTTTTGCAGCAGATATCACCCTTTACAATGAAGATGGAGAAGCAGTTCAGCCAGATGGAAGTGTAAAAGTTACTTTTGAAGGAACCGCCATTGGAAATTCCGGCACCAGAGTCCTTTACATGGGTGAAAATGCTTCTGATACAGAAACATATGATGCACAGATGATAAAATCTGTAGCAGCAGACGGTGATGCAACAGCATTTATGACAGATCATTTCTCACTGTATGTAACAGCTGATACAGAAGAGATCATCTGTTATGAAGTAAATTTCTATTATAAAGATGCAGAAGGAAACGATGTGCTTATTTCCGGTCCGCAGTACGTGGAAGATGGAAAAGCAGCAGAAGCGCCAGCAGTGCCGGATCGTGATGGATACAGGTTTACAGGCTGGGATAAAGATTTCAGTGAAGTAACTGGTGATATGGCTGTTTATGCTGTTTATGCTCCAATAGCCGGTCAGGTACGCCTTACGGTAAATTATGTGTACAGCAATGGCAGTCTGGCAGCACAGCCGTGGGTTTCTCATGTAGAATCCGGTGTTCCCTGTAACCTGACAGCAGAATCTCCTGCAATCCAGGGATTCACACCAGATCAGACAAGTGTATCCTTTAATGGTGCATACACAACAGACCAGACTGTGAACGTTATCTACAAAGGTGCAGAAGTTAGTTACACAGTAAATCATTATCTGTTAAATGTAGATGGTACAAAGCCAGATACACCTGAATATACAGAAACGCTGCCAGGTGAAACCGGACTGACAACTGCAGCCACAGCAAAAGAGTATGCAGGATTTACACCACAGGCTATCAGTCAGGCAACTGTAAATGCAGATGGAAGTACGGTAGTAGAGATTTTATATGAAAGAAATTATTATACTCTGACCTGGAATACAGGAGAAAATGCTTCTTATATTGCACCTGAGCAGGTACGCTATGGTGCAGCCGTAACAAAACCAGACAAGGATCCGACAAAGGTAGGCTATGAATTTAAAGGCTGGGAAAACCTTCAGGAGACCATGCCGGCAGAAGATCTGGTAGTTACTGCGAAATGGGAAGCAGCAAAGAGAGCTGATTATAAGATTATTTACTGGACTGAAACTGTAAAAGAGGGTGTTTACACTGTAAACCATGTGATAAATGGAAAGGGTATAGTGGGAAATTCTATCCCGAATGGAAGTTATACAGTACCGAAGGGATATAAGACAACACCAGTAGCAGGAAAAACGGATGATGATGTGAAGATAACGGCCAATGGAACGGCGGTTAAGAATGTTTATTATGCAAGAGAGACGTATACCATTAAGTTTATGAGACGGGACAAACGGAAGTGGAAGGAAGATGAAAGTTTAAGGATTACCGCCCGTTATGGTGTAGACGTATCTGCGCAATGGGAAAAAGCCTGTGCAAATCAAACTGGCTGGGGACCAAATTCAGATATATATGATAATACACAGTATACACTTTTAGCGAATATGCCAGCTGAAAACCTGACCATGTATGAAAAAGATGCAGGTTCAGGTAAAAAGATTATTTACTATGTGGAAGGGTTAGATGGAAAACGAATAACGTACAGGACATTTGAAGCTTCAAGGAATGTATATTTAACCAAAGAAGATCAGATGCCAATTACTGGATTTAAGTTTTCTGACTGGAAGCAGGATAATGAATGGTACGAAGAACCTGTTCTTTGGCTCTATTATACCAGAAATTCCTATATGCTTCGCTTTGAGAATTGTCAGCAAATGGCTCCGGTAAGCATCAAATTTGAGGCAAAACTGTCCACAGGCAAACCTTCCCGAGATCCAGGAAGACCTTCATATGTAGATTCTGATTATACATTTGCAGGCTGGTATCTGGATCCTGGCTTTAAGGAACCGGTAAATTGGAATGAGACCATGACGGAAGATGGACTTACCATCTACGCAAAATGGGAAAAACCGAAATATACAGTTAATTTCGTAACTAATTGTGAAGAAAGTAAAGATAGTATTACCAGGGAAAAAGGTTTTGTTTTAACAGAAGCTGAACTGGCAGCACCGGAAAAAGCGGATGATGAGTTCCTTGGCTGGTATACAGACAGAGAACTTACAAGGAAGTTTATTCCAGAGTCACAGATCGTAAGGGATACAACTTTATATGCAAGATGGAGAAACTCTGATACAGTTACATATACTGTGAAATATATGTATGGTGATAAAGAGATTGCCACTGCGAAGCAGCAGACTGTAATAAGAAATTTCACAGTAAGTGAACCTGCTGAAACAGTAGATGGATATTATCCTGAAACTTTATCCATCAGTGCAATGATCACAAGGAATGGACAGGAGATCATATTTAACTACAGAGCAGTACAGAGCTGGACTTATACAGTAAAATATTTACTGGAAGGCATTGAAACAGAGGTACCTGGAAGTACAGTTGAAACAGGTACTACCAGTGACCAGAATGTAATGATAACCTTTAAGACATTTGAAGGATATACATTAAAATCTGATCCAGTGCAGAAAGTAACCCAGGAGAATTCGGAAGTTATTTTCTACTATGCACCTAAGACTGCAATTTATCATATACAGCACTGGTATGAAAGGTTAGATGGTACATTTGGTCTGCGCTATATTGATACATTCAATACAGCAGCAGGATAGTTCGTTACAACAGAAGAAAAAGACAACAGACCGGTTGCTGGATTTACGCTGGATACAAGTATTACTGGAACAGTAACAGAAGGTATTACAGATATTCAAAATGTATTATCCCTGAAGCTGTATTACAGCAGAAATACCCATCAGGTAAGTTATCAATATGAAGGTGATGTTCCAACAGGTGCACCGGCAGTTCCTGATGTAGCAAATCATAAGTATCAGGCACAGGTTGCAGTAGCAGAAAATCCGAATGTAACAGGATATATTTTCAGTGGCTGGACGGCAGCAACTGAAAACGGAACAGCAGTGACTACTACAGGCGGCAAATTTGTAATGCCGGATGCAAATGTGGTACTGAAAGGTTCCTTTAAAGCAGCAGAGCAGACTTATAGGGTGAAATATCTGGATGAAGATAAAAATGTTGAAATCCGTGATATGTCAGATCCAAGGGATGCACACTTTGGGGATGAGATCAAAGGTTATACAGAGAAAATTGAAATCAGTGGATATACCTTTGTAAGAGCTGATGACCTTACAGTAGGAACAGACAATGAACAGAACATTGTAACTGTATATTACAGCAAAGATACTAATGAGGATGATATCCCGGATAAGTATCAGATCACATTCACCTATGTATCAGCAGATGCTGATAAGGGAACTGTGACAGGAACAACCAGTGAAGTGGCTACTGTTTATGAAATCTTCAGAGACAGTGAAACTGGTGAGATCACAGAACTTGGCCCACAGACACCTCAGCATCCAACCCAGCCATCTACTGTAACACCAAAAGACGGTTACAGATTTGAAAAATGGCAGCAGGATGATCTGACATTCTTCAATAGTGATGATGAGCTGAGAAATTCTGAATACCTGGAAGATCAAACATTCATTGCACACTTTACTGTAAGAAGAGATCTTCATTATGAGATCCATTACTTCTATGAAGATGCCAATGGCGTTGTAACAGAAGATACAGCAGCAGCGATTGTAAGTGATATCGGTGTATTCGGAGAAAAGATCCTTACGACTACAGTGCCAAAAGAATCTGAATTTAACGGAAAGAATTACGTTCTGGAACGCATTGAAGGCGCAGATAAGCAGATCGGTCTTGATCCTAAGGAAAATATGGTAAATGTATATTACAGTATGGACGAGATCGGAGAAATTGATCCAGATGAGCCAGACAACATTCCAGATAAGTATCAGGTTACTTTCCAGTATATTTCTGAAGATCCATCTTATGGAACAGTAAGCGGTAAGGTAAAAGAAGTTGTTACCAGACCTAAGAATGCAGATGGTACCTACAACATGACTGCACCGGTTCATCCGAAGGCAGAAGTAACAGTTGCAGGAATCGGAAATTATAAGTTTAACCGCTGGTCTGATGGAAATACGAACTATAGCGCAGCAAGTGAGATCGCAAAAGCCGGATTTATCGCAGATACCACATTTACCGCATATTTCAGCTACAGTGGCGGAAATAGTGGCGGCGGTTCATCAGGTGGAGGCGGTGGCGGAAGCCACAGATCAACTATCTCTAATACAAGCGGAGGTCCTGGTGTTACTACAACGATCACCCCGGGAGACGTACCAATGGCAGAATTACCAGAGTCACCGGCACCAATCGTCATTGATGATGGTGAGATCCCAATGGCAGCACTTCCAAAGACTGGCCAGACCACTGTAAAAGCAGCACTGACCATGATGTTCTCAGGAATCTTCCTTGCATTAACTGCAATCGGAAGGAAAAAGAAAGAACAGGATGTATAGAAAGAATATCTGAAATAAAGAAAATATTCCCAAACTCATAAACATACCCTGTTAGCGGAAAGCTCCGGTCGGAAACGGCCGGGGCTTTCTGCGTATATAACATACTAAGAAAAAGCGGGAACACAAAGGGAAATAGGCCTGGAGGATAAAATGGGAGGGGCATAAATGTATTGCAATCCACTGTGTCATGTGCTAAAATGAACATGAGCAAGGTATCTGGAATAATTCTAAAATATTATTAATTCAAATCTAAGCTGGTTTCACCAGTATCTGAAAGACTCTTTGCTTAAACCCAAATTAATTTAAGCAGGGAGAACAGTAAAAGGCAGTATCTTCCTGCGACATTACACGAAGGAAGGACAAATACCCTTATGTTCTCCGGTATCTTCCTTGCACTGGCAGCTATGAGCAAGAAGCATAAAGAAGAGGAATCCTAAGTAACAAGGATCATGAGAGTTTCAAGCAACAAAATAAGTCTTAAGTGACTGATAAGAGCCGCACACTGGCAAAAAAAAGCAGTGTGCGGCTTTTTTTTGATTTGCTTTTTTGCGTTTTTACTATTGACTGCGGGTTTATTTCTTAGTATTATAATTATTAGAAATGATAAATATACAAAACATATATATTAGTAAATCTAATATATATTATTCAAAAGGAGAATGAAAGATGGCTAAGGTAGGAATTGTAATGGGCAGCGACTCAGATATGCCGGTTATGGCGAAAGCGGCAGAGATCCTGGACAAGTTTGGAATCGATTATGAGATGACAATTATTTCCGCCCACAGAGAACCGGATCTGTTTTTTAAGTGGGCAAAGGCTGCAGAGGAAAAAGGTTTTAAAGTGATCATTGCAGGTGCTGGAAAAGCAGCTCACCTTCCAGGAATGTGTGCAGCTATCTTTCCACTCCCTGTAATCGGTATCCCGATGAAGACTTCTGATCTGGGCGGTGTAGACTCCCTGTATTCCATCGTACAGATGCCAAGTGGTATCCCGGTTGCAACCGTTGCAATTAACGGCGGTGCCAATGCAGGTATCCTTGCAGCAAAGATCCTTGCAACATCTGATGAGGAACTGTTAGGAAAGTTAAAAGCATATTCTGAGAATTTAAAAGAAGACGTAGAGAAAAAGGCTGAGAAACTGGAAAAGATCGGATATAAGGAATATCTGGCACAGCAGAAATAATACGGAGGATAAGAAGATGATGGATTACAAGAAAGCCGGAGTTGATATTGAGGCAGGTTATAAATCAGTTGAATTAATGAAAGAGCATGTAAAAAAGACCATGCGCGCAGAAGTATTAGGCGGACTTGGCGGTTTCTCCGGCGCCTTTTCTTTAGCAAAGATCAAGGAAATGGAAGAGCCGGTATTATTATCCGGTACAGACGGCTGCGGAACCAAGGTAAAACTGGCTATTATCATGGACAAGCATGATACCATTGGTATTGACGCAGTGGCTATGTGTGTCAACGATATTGCCTGCGCAGGCGGCGAGCCATTATTCTTCCTGGACTATATTGCCTGCGGAAAGAATTATCCGGAAAAGATCGCTGATATCGTTAAGGGCGTGGCAGAAGGCTGTTTACAGTCTGAGGCAGCTCTCATCGGCGGTGAGACAGCAGAGCATCCGGGACTGATGCCGGAAGAGGATTATGACCTGGCTGGTTTTGCAGTAGGTGTCTGCGACAAGAAAGAAATGATCACAGGTGAGAAACTGGAAGCAGGAGATGTGCTGATCGGTATGGCTTCTACCGGCGTACATTCCAATGGCTTCTCTCTGGTACGTAAGGTATTTGAGAAGGAAATGAATAAAGAAGGTTTAAATACCTATTATGACAGCCTTGGAAAGACCTTAGGCGAAGCACTTCTTGCACCAACCAGAATTTACGTAAAGGCATTAAAGAACATTAAAAAGTCCGGCGTGACCGTAAAGGCATGCAGCCATATTACAGGCGGTGGTTTCTATGAGAATGTTCCGCGTATGTTAAAGGACGGTGTCCGTGCTGTGATCCGCAAGGACAGCTATCCGGTACCTCCGATTTTCAAACTTCTTGCTGAAAAAGGCAAGATCGAAGAGAAAATGATGTATAATACATTTAACATGGGACTTGGCATGGTAGTGGCTGTGGACGAGGCAGATGTGGATAAGACCATGGCAGCTATCAAGGCAGCAGGAGACCAGCCATATGTAGTAGGAACCATTGAAAATGGAGAGAAAGGCGTGACTTTATGTTAAGAGTTGGCGTAATGGTATCCGGCGGCGGAACCAATCTTCAGGCGATCTTAGATGCCATTGACAGTGGAAAGATCACAAATGCAAAGGTGGAAGTAGTCATCAGCAACAATCCAGGGGCTTATGCACTGGAACGTGCCAGAAACCATGGCATCGAAGCTGTTTGCATTTCACCGAAAAGCTTTGAAAACAGAACTGCGTTTAATGAAGCATTTTTAAAGAAAACAGATGAATATAACCTGGATCTGATCGTTCTGGCAGGATTTTTAGTAACCATCCCGGAGGAGATGATCCGCAAATACAGAAATAAGATCATCAACATCCATCCGTCCCTGATCCCGTCCTTCTGCGGCGTAGGCTATTATGGCTTAAAGGTCCATGAGGCAGCTCTGGCAAGAGGTGTAAAGGTTACAGGCGCTACGGTCCACTATGTGGATGAAGGAGTAGACTCCGGTCCGATCCTGCTTCAGAAGGCAGTGGAGGTGCAGCCTGGTGATACTCCTCAGGTACTGCAGAGACGTGTCATGGAACAGGCTGAGTGGATCATTCTTCCAGAGGCGGTAAACAAGATCGCCAATGGCTTGATTTAGGAGGAAAGATATGAAAGTACTGGTTATCGGAGGCGGCGGCAGAGAGCATGCGATCTGCTGGAAGTTATCTAAAAGCCCGAAAGTAGATGAATTATACTGTGCACCGGGAAATGCAGGTATTGCAGAGGTTGCAAAATGCGTGGATATCGGTGTAATGGATTTTGAAAAAATGGCTGATTTCGCAAAGAAAGAAGCCTTTGACCTGGTAGTAGTGGGACCGGATGATCCACTGGCAGGTGGTATCGTAGATGTACTGGAAGAAAAGGGATTGCGTGTGTTCGGACCAAGAAAGAATGCAGCGATCTTAGAGGGATCCAAGGCATTTTCCAAGGATCTGATGAAGAAATACGGCATTCCGACAGCAGCTTATGAGACTTTTGATACACCGGAAGCTGCCCTTAATTATCTGGAAACAGCACCGGTACCGATCGTTTTAAAGGCTGACGGTCTGGCTTTAGGAAAAGGCGTTCTCATTTGTAATACAAGGGAAGAGGCAAAAGAAGGCGTTAAGACTCTCATGTTAGATAAGCAGTTTGGACATGCTGGCGACCGTATTGTAGTAGAGCAGTTTATGACCGGCCGTGAGGTTTCTGTATTGTCCTTTGTAGATGGAAAGACCATTAAGATCATGACTTCCGCCCAGGACCACAAGCGTGCAAAGGACGGAGATCAGGGCTTAAATACAGGCGGAATGGGAACATTTTCACCAAGCCCATTCTATACTCCAGAGGTAGATGAATTCTGCAAGAAGCATATCTACCAGGCGACAGTAGATGCCATGAAGGCAGAAGGCCGTGAGTTTAAGGGAATTATCTTCTTTGGTTTAATGCTCACAGCGGATGGACCAAAGGTTTTGGAATACAATGCACGTTTCGGCGATCCGGAGACCCAGGTAGTGCTTCCGAGAATGAAAAATGACATTGTAGATGTATTTGAGGCATGTGTAGACGGCACTTTAGATCAGATCGACCTGCAGTTTGAGGATAATGCGGCTGTGTGCGTAGTGCTGGCTTCTGATGGCTATCCGGAGCATTATGAAAAGGGTAAGAAGATCACAGGTCTTGAGAACTTTAAGGATAAAGATGGCTATTATGTATTCCATGCCGGCAGCAAGTTTGATGCAGAGGGAAATATTCTGACAAACGGTGGCCGTGTCCTGGGAGTGACAGCTACAGGAAAAGACTTAAAAGAGGCCAGAGCCAATGCTTATAAGGCAACGGAATGGGTCAATTTTGAGAACAAATACATGAGACATGATATTGGTCATGCTATTGATGAGGCGTGATTTCCAGGGGTGAATGTGGAAATCAAATCGTTTTAATATACTGCAAAGTGTAGGAACACCGGCTAAAAAATAGCCGGTGTTTTTGTAAATATCTGTTTTATGTGGGTGCATTACAGTTCAGTTAATAAAAATGCCATGTACAAAAAAATGAAGGTATTTAAAAGGTATCTGGATGCTGGACTTTTCCTTAAAAACTATTATAATAAAATCATCCATTAATTATTGGAAAAGATATTTGGTCTAAAAGGTGGAGGTACTATGAGAGTGGATGCGTTCTTTGAGGCGATCTTGCAACCATGGGATTTTTCAGCAGCAAAGATTCTCATTGAGGAAGCCGGGGGAAAAGTCAGTGATTTTCATGGAAATGATATTCCGACAGGAGTCGCCGCACCAATTTTAGCCGGGAACGGAAAAATAAACGAAGAATTACTTGGAATCTTAAGGGAAGATAGCAACATTTGACAAAAAAACAAAAATTATAATATAATAGCCGATTTTTCACATATTTTTCACCTTTTTATTCTGATACAATTTTTATATCAGATATTTTATATCACATATTTTTAAGGAGGAAAAAGTATATGAAAAAAAGTATCATGCGTGTTTCAACGGCAGCTATGGCAGTCCTGATGGCAGCAGGAGCATTAACTGCGTGCTCAGGCGGTTCTTCCAGCCAGACCACTGCAGCAGCAACGGAAGCCGAAAAGAGCAGTGAGGCAGCAGGAAGTGAAGCTGCAAAAACAGATTCTGGGAATGGCGAAGGTGTTACCATCCGTCTGGTACATTACATGGGTGAGCAGGCAAAGAGAGATGCCTTAGACGCTATTCTGGCAGATTTCAAGAAAGAAAATCCAGATATTAATGTAGATATTGAAGTAGTATCCTCTTCTTCCTATATTGCAACTTATAAGAACTATATTGCAGCGGGAGAAGCTCCTGATATTATGTTCGGCAAACCTCAGAACCTGACAGAATTTGTAGAAGCAGGATATTTGATGGACTTAAAAGATGAAAAGTGCCTGGAAAATGTACTGCCAATGTTAAAGGATGAGTGTACTGTAAACGGCGGTGTTTATGGCTTCCCTATTGATGCGCAGGTTAAGGCATGCTTCTACAATAAGAAGATGTTTAAAGAAGCCGGTGTAGAAGTTCCTCAGACAAAGGATGATTTCTTTAAGGTATGTGATACCTTTATGGAAAAGGGAATCTATCCAATGGTACATCCTTACAACTTTATCCACGGTGTATTCCATGAGCTGGATTCCTATTTCACCAGTATGGCAGCAGCAACTGGAAACGAGGATGTCTGGATGAAGTCCCAGAAGGGCGAAGCGGAACTTTCTGACAACGCAACTGTAAAAGAAGCAATGGAAATGTTCTCCAAGCTGGCTTCCTACAAGGATGCAGGAGATACAGCAGTTGACCAGACACAAGGTATCCAGAACTTTGCTGCAGAGCAGAGACCTATGTATATCAACGGCGGCTGGCTGATGGGTGATACGCTGGCAGCTAACCCGGATGGTGAATTTGGTATGTTCCCAATGCCATGGTCCAACAATCCAGATGACAACAAGATGTGGGTTGGTATTGATGACTGCTTCGTAATTTCTTCTCAGACACAGCACAAAGATGAAGTTATGAAACTGATGGAATTCATTGCGAATGATGAAAGCTCCAAGACCTGGATGAGCACAGCAAAACTGATGACCAGCAACGTAAATGTATCTGTTGATGATGAAAATGATCTGATCAAGGCTATCAAGTCTTACATGGATGAAGGAAAGATCGTTTCCAAGAGTCTGGTACCTGATTATACTTCCGAATTTTCAACCGCTTTCCGTACAAAGCTGCAGGAGTTTGTAACTCTTGATGACAGCCAGCGTGACGTAGATAAGCTGCTGAAGGATATTGATGCAGAAATCGCTTCCATTCGTCAGTAATTAGGACCGGATACAGCAGGCTGTAAGGTCAGAGTGGCAAAGCGGCCCGTGCCGCAGCCGCTCTGACCTTTTGTTGTATATTATGTATAGGATCTGGAGGTTAAAACATGAATCATAAAACGAAAAAGAGAATCCAGGAATTTACATTTGTCCTTCCGGCACTTATCATGTTCCTGATTTTTGTGATCGTCCCATTTATCCAGGGCTTTCCCATGTCTTTTACAAAATGGGATGGTATGAGCCCTAATAAGCCTTTTGTAGGTTTCAGTAATTATCTTCGCATTTTTCAGGATGGAAATGTGATCAATGCGACAAAAAATACGCTGATCTTTACAGTGCTTACCATGATCTGCTCCAACCTGTTTGGACTGTTGTTTGCACTGATGATCGCTAAGGTTTCTAAGATCAATAATATTTTAAGAACCTGTATTTTTGTGCCCTACTGTTTAAGCCTGGTGCTTTCTTCTTACATCTGGCGTTATGTATACAGTGATGTGTTTTATCAGATCTTTGGTATCCCAAGTCCTTTGGGAAGCACTGTATGGGTTATGTTAGGCCTGGCAGTGATCTCTGTATGGAGAGATGCAGGTTATTGTATGGTGGTGTATATTGCGGCAATCCAGGGTGTTTCTACCGATTATTATGAAGCCGCAGACCTGGAAGGAGCCACCCACTGGCAGAAATTCCGTGATATCACACTTCCAATGATCGCTCCGGCAGTTACCACCAATTTTACACTGCTTTTAGCATGGGGAATGAAGGTGTTTGATTATCCTATGGCAGCTACAGCAGGCGGCCCTGGAAGAGCATCTGAGACAGTTGCCATGCTGATCTATAATAACCTGTTTACGTATTACCGGGCTGGTTATGGACAGGCCATCGCAGTTGTATTTACAGCTGCTATTTTCATAGTAAGTACCATTGTTTCAAGAACACTGCGTGCAAGGGAGGTAGAGATCTGATGAATAAAACACTGCGTAAAAGCCTCTTTTTTATATTGAAGATCTGTGTTACTTTGCTGGTGATCAGCCCGTTTTATATTGCTATCATCTATTCTGTAAAATCAAAGCCGGAGATGGTCACCAACCGTCTGGCTTTTCCAAAGACCATCCACTGGGATAACTTTACAAGAGCTATTGAGACTTCTAATTTTGGTCTTGCCATGAAGAACAGTTTGATCACCACAGTAGTGGCTGTTTTTGTGATCACGCTGATCTGTACCATGGCAGCTTATATCATTGCCCGCAAGAATAACCGCTTTTACAATATGATCTACTATATTTTTGTAGGTGCAATGATCATTCCTTTCCAGTCTATTATGACACCACTATATATTGATATGGCAAAATGGAAGCTGTTAAACACACTTCATGGATTTATTATGGCTAAGATAGGTTTCCAGATCGCATTTACCGTGCTTTTAGTATCCGGCTTTGTAAAAAGTATCCCTAAGGATCTGGAAGAGGCGGCTGCTATTGACGGAGCCGGCATTTATCAGGTATTTTTCCGCATCGTATTTCCGCTTATGAAGCCTATCATTCTTACATCAGTGGTTTTAAATACCTTAAATGTATGGAATGATTTCCAGATGTCTTTAACTCTTCTTCAGAGAAAAGAGGTGCGAAATATCCCACTGACCCAGTATTTCTTCTTTGGGGAGAACAGCATTGAGCTGGGACTGGCATTCGCACTGTTTATCATGTCTATGATACCAATCCTGGTGCTGTATCTGACACTGCAGAAATATATCATCGGCGGTATTACATCAGGTGCAGTTAAGGGATGACAGGAGGAGCTATGGAGCAGAAGGATAACAGAGTACATTTCAGAAAGACTTTATATTTTAAAATGGTGGTGGTGACGGTTTTTCTGGGATTTACCTTTTTCCTGGCCCTTGGCTTTATTTATCAGCTGAGTACAGAGCGTTTCCGAAAGGAAATGACAGCCCAGTCTGATGCACTGACAGAACAGATCTGCCAGAATGTAGAAACTGTTTTAAAGGAACTGGTGGAAAAAACAGTACCCTTAGTGACCACAAATGAAAGGATTGCACCCCTTATTTCGGATATAACGCCACAACACAATGTATATGATCCATACCGTATGATCAGGGTGCGTTATAGCCTGGATGAACTGATCGGTATGAATGAGGGAAGCAACTGGATGGCGGTAGTGGATCGGGCAGAGAGTGTTTACCTGTCCTACAGGCTTTCGGCGTCTGTTCGCTATATTCCGGATTGGAATGACATTTTAAGCCTGTATCAGGCCAATTATGAACGGTTAAACAGCCGTCCGGGAACCATTGTATGGGCAGCCAGCAATGGACCTGGTGGGATCATCCTTATGCGGCACATATTTAACTCTGTCACCATGGAATTTGTGGGAACGATTATGGCAGAAGTGAACAGTCAGCCGGTGCAGAGTATTTTTGCAAATGGCCACATGGACAAGGCGGGAGACTTTGCACTTTGTGATGCTTATGGAAATGTGATCTGTTCCACTTATCAGGACCAGGAAGAAAATTTAAGTGTGCAGAATATACGGGAAAAAAGTTTAAGTGATGATCCTAAGATCATAGAAACAGAGTATCCCATTAATAAGGGAAAATTAAAGATTCTTCATACTGTTGATCTGGAAGAAAAAAACCAGAAATATACGGATCTTCTGCGTCTGATCGTGGGGATTGGTCTGTTTGTATATGTGGCTATTATCCTGTTTTTATGGTTTACATTTGGACGGATGGCTCAAAATATGAAGGTAATGCTTGAAAATATCAACCGGATCTCCCGGGGCGAATTTGAACTGGTGCCGTTACGTTTCCCTGAGGGCGATGAGTTAGATATTCTGGAAAAGAATATTTCCAGAATGGCAGTGCGCATCCGCAGACTGATGAATCAGGTAGTCCACGACCGGGAACAGAAGCAGAAAAATGAATACAGTCTATTAGAAACCAGATACCATGAACTGCAGGCCCAGGTGAATCCCCATGTGCTGTTTAACATCCTCCAGTCTATTAATGGAACGGCACAGATCGAAGGGGATATGCGGGTCAGCCGCCAGATCTGTCTTCTGGCCAAGTTTTTTCGGGGAAATATTGACCGCAGCTATACGTTCTGTACCTTAGGGGAAGAAATGGATTATGCGGAAAATTATTTAAAATTGTATATGGATATTTACCAGGAACGTTTGAATGTGGAGATTCAGGTGGAAGAGCCGTTAAAATATGCAAAGATTCCTACGTATATCTTACAGCCTGTAGTGGAAAATGCGGTAGTTCATGGAATGGAACCATCCTTAAAGCCCTGCATGGTACGCATCAGAGCAGTAAAGGAAGGGGAAAAGATGTGCATCCATGTGTGGGACAATGGAGTAGGTATTGATACAGAAAAACTGTTAAGCCTGCAGACTGGAAAAGCACAGTCAAAGCGGATTGGGCTGCGAAATGTGCAGGAACGGATCCGGATCTTATATGGGGAAGGTTATGGTCTGAAAATCGATTCCAGACAAAACGAATTTACGGAAGTAGTGCTTACGCTTCCTGTAAGGTCTGAGGATCAGCCATAAAAAGCAGGTCATAGAGGATAAGCGTGATTCTGAAAGGAGACGGAAGTTTGTATTCAGTAGTGGTGATCGATGATAACAGGATCGCAGTGGAAGCCATTGTCCGTTCTACGGACTGGGATCTATGCGGCTGTCAGGTGGCAGGAAGTGCTTATGACGGAGTGGCCGGGCTGCGG
>ENA-OQIV01000464-OQIV01000464.1-human-gut-metagenome-genome-assembly--contig:-NODE-464-length-24892-cov-14.621882_pt1 | contig 24892 bp, 19 predicted proteins | sample MGYA00242588_ERZ504753 | MGnify/ENA primary metagenome ERZ504753 (study PRJEB26092, sample SAMD00036359) | human gut metagenome | host: Homo sapiens | study: EMG produced TPA metagenomics assembly of... | reverse complement strand
CTGATGGTCGGTGCAAACTGCGCCGGTTTCCTGAAGGTGGCCACCGCCATGATGGCACAGGGCATCACCTACTAAGCATTCCTTTTCAGAGGGCTGCATCCGAAGGGGTGCGGCCCCTTTTTTTTCCTGCATATTTCCTCTGTCCGTTGTCCATACTCCCTTTGCCAGAAAGCGAAGGGAGTATTTTTATGGATGAGCAGATGTTTTGTTTCCAATGTGAGCAGGCGGCCAACGGGACTGCCTGTACCGGTCGGGCAGGTGTGTGCGGGAAATCGGCTCCGACCGCAGCGGCGCAGGACCGGCTGACCGGTGCCCTGATCCGGTATGCGGAGCAGCTCATTGGCGAAGGCCGTGCTCCGGCTCCGGAGCAGGCTTTGCTGCTGATGCAGGGGCTGTTCACCACCATCACCAATGTAAATTTTGACGAGCACACCGTCGGGCAGCTGATCGAGAAGATCCACGCCGCCTGTCCGGGCATTGCCGAGGACTATGATATGCAGCAGCTCTGGCAGGAGCCTGACCCGGATGTGCGAAGCCTGAAATGCTTTGTGCTGTTCAGCCTGCGGGGAATGGCCGCTTATAACTATCATGCTCGGGTGCTGGGCCGCATCGACCCGGAGCTGGACAAATTTTACTGTACCGCCCTGAAGGCAGTGGGCACCTCGGGGCTATCCATGGAGGAACTTTGGCTCCTGGTGCAAAGGACCGGAGAAGCCAGCTTCCGCACCATGGAACTGCTGGATCATGCCAACACCGGTGCCTTTGGCGAACCGGAACCGACAGAAGTCCCTCTGACCATCGAGAAAGGGCCTTTCATCGTCATTTCCGGCCACGACCTTTACGACACCCAGCAACTTTTGGCCCAGACCGAGGGCAAAGGCATCAACGTTTATACCCACTCGGAACTCCTGCCCGCCCACGGTTATCCGGAGCTGAAAAAGCGCTATTCGCACCTCAAGGGAAATTTCGGCACCGCCTGGCAGAACCAGCAGTCGGAGTTTGAGGACATCCCCGCCCCCATCCTCTTCACCACAAACTGTATCATGCCGCTGCGCCCCAGCTACGCCGACCGGGTCTTTACCACCTCGGTGGTCTCCTATCCCGGGGTGCCGCACATCGGGGAGGACCGAGACTTCACCCCCGTCATCCGGAAAGCGCTGGAACTGGGCGGCTACCCGGAGGATACCATCATCCCGGGCATGAACGGCGGCAAAACGGTCACCACCGGCTTTGCGCGGAGCGCTGTGCTCTCCCACGCCAATGAGATCGTTGCGGCCGTGAAAAGCGGGCAGATCCGCCATTTCTTCCTGGTGGGCGGCTGTGACGGCACCCGGCCTTCCCGCCGCTACTACACCGAGTTCGCCAAGCTCACCCCGCCCGACACCGTGATTCTGACGCTGGCCTGCGGCAAATTCCGCCTGAACGACCTGGATCTCGGCACCGTGGCGGGCCTGCCCCGCATCCTCGATGTGGGCCAGTGCAACGACGCATACAGCGCCATCCGGATCGCACTGGCTCTGGCCGATGCCTTCGGCTGCACCGTCAACGACCTGCCGCTCTCGCTGGTGCTCTGCTGGTTCGAGCAGAAGGCAGTCTGCATCCTGATTGCCCTGCTGGCTTTGGGCATCCGGAACATTCGCCTCGGCCCCACCCTCCCGGCCTTTCTCTCTCCGGGGGTCGTGCAGGAGCTTCAGCGGCGCTACAACCTGATGGCCGTCACGACCCCGGAAGAGGACCTGCGGGCCATTCTGGGACGCTGACTGCCGCCGCAGGGAATTTCTTCCTTTGTTTTTGCTACGCTCCCGGGATTTCCCGGGAGTTTTTCTTGTGTCGAAACTTTTTCATAATTTCTGGGAATTTCCGGCGCATGGATAAGCTTTCACTCCTGTGCAGGAATCATTTTCCGGAGAAACTCCGGCGCGGTTCCCCACCGTTTCAAAAATTTGGATCTTTCGGTTTCAAATTCGTTTGAACCTCTTGTATTTCCGAACATCCGATGCTACTATATTAGCAGTACACAAAATGTACTATATTTCAGAAAGAGGAGGAGAAAAAATTATGAAAAAGAGATGGTTCGTAGTGATACTTACCATCGGATTGCTGCTTCATGTTCTGCCGCTGAGTGTACTTGCACTGAGCCCCGACCCCACCATCACGGATTCGGACGGCACCATTCTGGACTGGAGTGACCTTTCCACCGTCCCCTACTCCCTTGATGATTCACCGGAACAGCAGCTCGCTGTCGTGGATGCGGACAACGATGAAGAAGCAGCGGATGACCGATCCGCAGGGAATCTCACCTTCAAAACTCTTGACGAGGAATCGGATGACGATGGCTCTGCGGACGACGACGGCAGCACCACAACCCCGCCTGTGTGCAAGATCGACAAGATCGACGATACGTACTACTACTCCACACTGGACGATGCAATCACTGCCGCGACGGATGGTGATCAGATCGACCTGCTGAAGGACATTGAGTGGGATACGGGCCTTGAGTTCCATAGTAAGAACTTGACCATTTCCGGCGGCAACACCTACACGCTGACGCTGAACCAGAACGGTATGTATGCATCGCACAGTGATATCACGTTTAAAGATCTTACGCTGAATATCTATGCGCATACTCATACCCATGAAGGTGGCGCAGGAGGAACGGCCAACCTGATCAGCAACTCGAATCTGAGACTGAACAACGTCAACTTTACGTTGATCCCGGATGGAAGCTGCGGCAGCGGCATCTATCTGTATCAGAAGAGCAACCTGTATCTGGATGGATCATACGCCGTGATCCGTGGTGTCTCTAATTATCGTGCAAGTGGTATCTACGCCGATGACTCGGAATTTAAAGGACAACCTAACCGTGAGATCAAGATCAACAACTCTTATCTTGAGATCACAGGCTGTGCCCATGCGGCCATGACGATCGATCCGATCGACATCACACTGTCCAGTTCAAATGTCGTGGTGATGGACAACGGCAAATCCGATCCTGATGGCTACGGCTTCGGCATTGGCTGCTATGGCGGTAAGCTGACCATGGAATCCTCGACCCTGACCGCCACCGGAAACACCGGCGCATGGTATGGCTACGCTGTTTTCGTTGATGGCCTTGACGTGGATTCCGGTTCTACCCTTGATATCCGCGACAATGGCGGTTCCGGCCTTGGTGTCGGCGGCATTGGCGTGATCCAAGGCGGTTCGCAGGTCATCTGCGACGGCAACGGCACAAATGACCCGGGCTACGGCTCTGGCGGTTTGTATGTGTATGCAGGCGCCGACCTGACCATTGAAAGTGGTGCAAACGTCTCCGTATGTCAGAACAAGGGCCTGGCTGCCATCGTGAACAGCTGTAAGCTGCACATCCAGAATGGTGCCAATGTTTCAGTGGACAACAATGCTAAGCTCGGTATCTACAACAGTTACGATTCCTATCTGACGATTGAGTCCGGTGCAAATGTCACCGCCAACCACAACGGTGCCCATGGCATCTACAATCAAGTGATGGGTGATCTGAAGCAGGGTGCTTTTCTGATAGAAAGCGGTGCAAATGTCACTGCCAACTACAATACGGTGTCCGGTATCGTCAACTGCAATCTCTTCACCGTGGAAAAGGGTGCCAATCTGCAGGTGGAATACAACAGCAACTGCGGTATCCAAAACGATGAGCATGCGACGCTGAACCTGCTGGCCGGCAGTGTACGCTATAACCATGCCGGTTCTGTAGGCGGCGGACTTGTGAACTCTGGCACTGCGATTCTTTCAGACGATGTAGAGCTGTACAACAATCACGCAAGGCTTTCTGGTGACGACATCTACAACGCAGACGGTGCCACCATCACCTTTGGCGATACCGGCAAAGGCTGGGCGCTGGACGGCGAACCGGACTGCTATGATTTCATTACCGGCTGGTACGACGACTCTGAAACCACCCGCTGGAACGCCCATGGGGACGATGAAAGTGCCCGGCATACCGTGCTGTTCCAGCCCGGTACTGAACTCACCGACCCCCTGTCCCTCAAGGCCGCACACGGCAGCATCGGCAGCCTGACCGTCTGCAAAGAGACGGTCGGTGAACTGCTGCCGAGCGACTATGACACCGTGTTCACCTTTGAGCTCACGCTGGATGATGATGCCATCACCACGATCAACGACAAATGGTGCGGTGTCCCGTTCAAAAACGGCAAGGCATCCTTCACCCTGAAAAGCGGCGAGAGCATCACGCTCTCGAACCTGCCCGCAGGCATCGGCTATACCATCACCGAAACCGCTCAGGACGGCTGGACCCTGCTGAATCTCAACCCTGCAGAGACCGGCGTTGTGCCCCAGAACGACACCGCCAAGGTCGTCTTTACCAACCTGAAGAACAGCCCGGACGACCCCTATGTTCCGGTCGTTCCCGTAGACCCGGAGACCCCCGAGATCCCCGAGGAGCCTGAGGGGCCGGAGACCCCCGAGGAGCCTGAGGAACCCGAGATCCCCGAGGAAACCGAGGAAACCGAGGAAACCGAGGAAACCGAGGAAACCGAGGAAACAGAGGAAACAGAGGAAACAGAGGCCCCCGGCGAGCTGCCTGCGGAGGAACCGGCTCAGACTGACACGTCCGCGTCGTTGGCCCAGCCGGAGGAAACGCCCACGCAGAACACCACGACCGTGACCCTGATCCAGACCGGTACCACCGATTGGCTGGCTGCCGTGCTTCTGATCTTTGGCATCGGTCTGTTGGTATGCGGGTGGTTCTTCGACCGCAAACAGCGCGCCGCAAAGCACTAAGGACAGAAACGCCCCGCAATCATACGCAAACCGCCGCATCCCCTGCCCCAGACCGGCAGCCGGATGCGGCGGTTTTTTTCAAGGTTTTGATGAAATGCGTTCATCATTCCATCAAACCGCACAAGATGACCGGACTTCAGGGCATCAAGTTTGGCGCAGCTGTCACTTGAACATCTCTCACCATCCGCTATAATAGAATCATCGGAACAAAGGCGTTCCAGAGGGGTATTCTATACCCTTCTGGGGCGCTTTTTTGTTTTCTGTGCAAGATCGGCTGCGGAATGTGCCGCGGCCCGGAGGATATTTTGAGAGATAAGGATGGGAAAGGCAATGGATCAATTTACGGAAAACGCCACGCCTCTTGGCCTGTATGACCCTCAGTTCGAGCACGATGCCTGCGGCATCGGCGCTGTGGTGGACATCAAGGGCCGCAAGAGCCATCAGACGGTCAGCGATGCCCTGAGCATCGTGGAACGGCTGGAGCACCGCGCCGGTAAGGATGCCGAGGGCAAGACCGGCGACGGCGTGGGCATCATGCTGCAGATCAGCCACAAGTTCTTTTCCAAGGTGGCCGATGAGCTGAACATCAGCCTGGGCAACGAGCGGGAATACGGTGTCGGCATGTTCTTCTTCCCCCAGAACGAGCACCTGCGGGCACAGGCCATGAAGCTGTTTGAGCTGGTCACCCGCAAGGAGGGGCTTGAGTTTCTGGCATGGCGCAGGGTGCCGGTAGACCCCGATGCCGTGGGCCAGAAGGCCCGGGACTGCATGCCCTCCATCTGGCAGTGCTTCATCAAAAAGCCTGCCCGTGTGAGCAAGGGCATTGATTTTGACCGCAGGCTCTACATCATCCGCCGGGTGTTCGAGCAGGCCAGCAACGGCACCTATGTGCCCAGCCTGTCCAGCCGCACCATCGTCTACAAGGGCATGTTCCTGGTGCACGATCTGCGCCTGTTCTACCTTGACCTGCAGGACGAGGATTACGAGTCCGCCATCGGCATGGTGCACAGCCGCTTTTCTACCAACACCAACCCCAGCTGGATGCGTGCCCACCCCAACCGGTTCATCCTGCACAACGGCGAGATCAACACCATCAAGGGCAACACCGATGCCATGCTGGCCCGTGAGGAGAGCATCGAGAGCCCCATCCTGCAGGACGACATGAACAAGATCCTGCCCATCATCAACACCTCCGGCTCGGACTCCGCCATGCTGGACAACGCGCTGGAGTTCATGGTGATGAACGGCATGGACCTGCCCCTGGCGGTGATGATCACCATCCCCGAGCCCTGGGAGAACAACAAGAACATCAGCCAGAAGAAGCGCGATTTCTACCAGTATTACGCCACCATGCTGGAGCCATGGGACGGCCCCGCCGCCATCCTCTTCTCTGACGGCGATGTGGTGGGCGCGGTGCTGGACCGCAATGGTCTGCGCCCCAGCCGCTACTATATCACCAAGGACGGCCGAATGATCCTGTCCTCCGAGGTGGGCGTGCTGCCCTGCGCCCCCGACAACATCCTGATGAAAGACCGCCTGCGCCCCGGCAAAATGCTGCTGGTGGATACCGTCAAGGGCGAGGTCGTGGATGACGAGAAGCTGAAGGAATACTACGCCAGCCGCGAGCCCTACGGCGAGTGGATCGACCGGAATCTGGTCCGGCTGAAGGACCTGAAGATCCCCAACATCAAGGTCCCCAGCTACACCGGCGAGGAGCTGACCCGCCTGCAGAAAGTCTTTGGCTACAAATACGAGGAGATCAAGGAGCTGATCCTGCCCATGGCCCGGGCCGGTGCCGAGCCTTCCGGAGCCATGGGCACCGACACCCCGCTGGCTGTCCTGAGCGACCAGCATCCCCCGCTGTTCAACTACTTCAAGCAGCGGTTCGCACAGGTCACCAACCCGCCCATCGATGCCATCCGTGAGAAGGTGGTCACCTCCACCAGCGTCTATGTGGGTGCCCACGGCAACCTGCTGGAGGACAAGCCCGAGAACTGCAAGGTGCTCAAGGTGCAGAACCCCATCCTGACCAGCACGGATCTGCTCAAGATCAAGCACATGAACGTGCCCGGCTTCAAGACCGCCACGGTTTCCATCAATTACTATAAGAACACCAGCCTGGAAAAGGCTATCGACCGCGTGTTCCTGGAGGTGGACCGCGCCTACAAGGACGGTGCCAACATCATCATCCTCTCTGACCGCGACATCGACGAGTACCACGTCTCCATCCCCAGCCTGCTGGCTGTTTCTGCCGTGTCCCAGTACCTCATCCGCACCAAGAAGAGCACGGCCATGGCCCTCATCCTTGAGAGCGCCGAGCCCCACGAGGTGCACCACTTTGCCACCCTGCTGGGCTACGGTGCCTGTGCCGTCAACCCCTATCTGGCCCACGACACCATTGCCCAGCTCATCGACGAGGGTCTGTTGGACAAGGATTACTACGCCGCCGTGGACGACTACAACAAGGCTGTGCTGAACGGCATCGTGAAGATCGCCTCCAAAATGGGCATCTCCACCATCCAGAGCTACCAGAGCAGCCAGATCTTTGAGGCGGTCGGCATCTCCAGGGATGTCATCGACAAGTACTTCACCGGCACGGTCAGCCGCGTGGGCGGCATCGGTCTGGAGGACATTCAGGCCGACGTGGAAGCTGCCCACAACGCCGCCTTTGACCCGCTGGGTCTGGACATCAACATGGAGCTGGCCGACGGCGGTGCTCACAAGTTCCGCAGCGGCAAGGAAGAGCACCTCTTCACCCCGCAGACCATCCATCTGTTCCAGAAAGCCTGCTTCACGGGCGACTACAAGGCCTTCAAAGACTTCACCCGTACCGTGGACAACATGGGTGCCGAGGGCATGCACCTGCGCAGCCTGCTGGACTTCAGCTATGACCCCAACGGCGGCATTCCCCTTGAGGAGGTGGAGCCCGTCAACTCCATCGTCAAGCGGTTCAAGGCCGCTGCCATGAGCTACGGTGCCCTGAGCAGTGAGGCCCACGAGACCATCGCCATCGCCCTGAATCGTCTGGGCGGCCGGAGCAACACCGGCGAGGGCGGCGAGCCCGAGGAGCGCTACCAGAGCGAGAGCAATTCCAAGATCAAGCAGGTAGCCTCGGCCCGCTTCGGTGTGACCAGCAAGTATCTGGTCTCCGCCGAAGAGATCCAGATCAAGCTGGCACAGGGCGCAAAGCCCGGCGAGGGCGGCAACCTGCCCGGTGCCAAGGTCTACCCCTGGATCGCCAAGACCCGCCACAGTACCACCGGCGTGGGCCTGATCTCTCCCCCGCCCCACCACGACATCTACTCCATCGAGGATCTGGCCGAGCTGATCTATGACCTGAAGAATGCCAACCGCCACGCCAACATCAACGTGAAGCTGGTCAGCGAGGCCGGTGTCGGCACCATTGCCGCCGGTGTTGCCAAGGGCGGCGCACAGGTCATCCTTGTCTCCGGTTACGACGGCGGCACCGGTGCAGCCCCCCGCACCTCCATCAAGAATGCGGGCCTGCCCTGGGAGCTGGGCATCGCCGAGACCCACCAGACCCTGATCCTGAACGGCCTGCGCAGCCGCGTCCGCATTGAGAGCGACTCCAAGCTGCTCTCCGGCCGCGATGTTGCCATCAGCTGTATGCTGGGCGCTGAGGAGTTCGGCTTCGGCACCTCCCTGCTGATGTGCGAAGGCTGCGTGATGATGCGTGTCTGCAACCTGGACACCTGCCCCATGGGCATCTGCACCCAGAATCCCGAGCTGCGCAAGCGGTTCAAGGGCAAGCCCGAGTATATCATCAACTACCTGACCTTTGTGGCGCAGGAGCTGCGGGAGTACATGGCCAAGCTGGGCGTGCGCACCATCGACGAGCTGGTGGGCCGCACCGACCTGCTCCATGTCAAGCCCAGTGCTGCCGGCAGCCGTGCCGCCAAGATGAATCTGGACTGCATCCTGCACAACCCGGCCATTGCAAACAGCAACGTCCACTTTGTGCCTGCCGACACCTATGACTTCCACCTTGAGAACACCCTCGACATGAAGGTGCTGATGAAGAAGTTCAAGCTGGGCAGCAAGGCACCCCAGAGCGTCCGGCTGGAGGTCTCCAACACCGACCGCGCCCTGGGTGCCATCTTTGGCAGCGAGATCACCCGCAAGTACGGCAGCTCCCTGCCCGACGATGTCTACACCGCCGAGTGCACCGGCGCAGGCGGCCAGAGCTTTGGCGCGTTCATCCCCAAGGGCCTGACCCTCAGCCTGACCGGCGACTGCAACGACTACATGGGCAAGGGCCTGTCCGGCGGCAAGATCATCGTCCGCCCGCCCGAGGGCATCGGCTACAAGCCCGAGGAAAACATCATCACCGGCAACGTGGCCCTTTACGGTGCCACCAGCGGCAAGGCCTTCGTCTCCGGCGTGGCCGGTGAGCGCTTCTGCGTCCGCAACAGCGGCGCGACCGCCGTTGTCGAGGGCGTGGGTGACCACGGCTGTGAGTACATGACCGGCGGCACTGTCGTGGTCCTGGGCCAGACCGGCAAGAACTTCGCGGCCGGCATGACCGGCGGCGTGGCCTACGTTCTGGACGAGAACTGGGATTTCTACCAGCGGGTCAACAAGGAGACCGTGAGCCTGGAGCCTGTGGAGCACAAGTACGATGTTGCCGCCCTGAAGGAGCTCATCCGTGAGCATGTGGAAGCCACCGGCTCCCCCCGCGGCAAGGAGATCCTGGACAACTTCAGCGAGTACCTGCCCAAGTTCAAGAAAGTCCTCCCCTACGATTACGACCGGATGCTCCGGGTCATCGCTTCCATGGAGGAGCGCGGCCTGGACGGCGAACAGGCACAGATCGAAGCATTCTACGCTGTGCAGAAGAAGAAGTAAGGAGGGCTGGATCATGGGCAAGATCACTGGATTTATGGATTACACGCGCAAGACCAGCACGGATGTCCCGCCGCTGGAGCGCATTGAAAATTTCAACGAGTTTCACGTCTGGCTCTCCCGCGAGGAGCAGCAGACCCAGGCCGCCCGCTGCATGGACTGCGGCGTGCCCTTCTGCCAGGCCGGCATGATGATCGGCGGCATGGCATCGGGCTGTCCGCTGAACAACCTGATCCCCGAGTGGAACGACCTGGTCTATCAGGGCAAGTGGGAGCTGGCGCTCCACCGCCTGCGCGCCACCAACCGCTTCCCGGAGTTCACCAGCCGGGTCTGCCCCGCCCTGTGCGAGGCCGCCTGCACCTGCGGTGACGTGACCGGCAGCAGCGTGACCGTGCGCGAGAACGAGCACGCCATTGTGGAAACGGGCTACGCCAAGGGCTGGCTCCACGCCGCCCCTCCCCCGGCCCGCACCGGCAAGAGCGTGGCCGTCATCGGCAGCGGCCCGGCCGGTCTTTCGGTGGCCGAGTACCTGAACATCCGGGGCCACGCCGTCACCGTGTTTGAGCGCGCCGACCGCGTGGGCGGCCTGCTGATGTACGGCATCCCCAACATGAAGCTGGACAAATCCGTCATCGAACGCCGCATCAGGATCATGCAGGCCGAGGGCGTGGAGTTCCGCACCAGCATGGATGTGGGCGGTGCCGTGGATGCCGAGAGCATCCTGAACAGCTACGATGCCGTGGTGCTCTGCTGCGGTGCCAAAAAGGCCCGCGACCTGAACGTTCCGGGCCGGGATGCCAACGGCGTGCATTTTGCCGTGGATTACCTCACCAGCGTGACAAAGAGCCTGCTGGACAGCAAATTTGCCGACGGCAGGGCCATTGATGCCAAGGGCAAAAATGTTCTGGTCATCGGCGGCGGCGACACCGGCAACGACTGCCAGGGCACGGCCCTGCGGCAGGGCTGCACTGATCTGGTGGCTCTGGAAATGATGCCGCAGCCCCCCAGGGAGCGTGCCGCCGGCAACCCCTGGCCCGAGTGGCCCCGGGTGCTCAAGGTGGACTACGGCCAGACCGAGTGCATGGCCAAGTTCGGCAAGGACCCCCGTGTCTACCAGACCACGGTCAAAGAATTCCTCAAGGACGATGCAGGCAGCCTGACCGCTGCCGTCATCTCCTACCTCAAGCCCGAGCGTGACCCCGAGACCGGCCGCACCAGCATGGTGCCCACCGGCGAGGAGTTTACCTACAACTGTGAGCTGGCCTTCATTGCCGCCGGTTTCGTGGGCTGTGAGAGCTATGTGGCCGATGCCTTCGGTGTCAGCCTGACCGGCCGCGGCTGTGTGGACACCGACCATTTCCGCACCAACGTGGACAAGGTGTTTGCCTGCGGCGATATGCGCCGGGGCCAGAGCCTTGTGGTCTGGGGCCTGCGGGAGGGCCGCGACTGTGCCGCCGAGGTAGACCGCTACCTCATGGGCTACACCAACCTGTAAGCCCGTATCCCGGCCATTACTGAACCATTCCCTTTCCTATCCTAAACAAGCCAGAGCGGAAGCTTCCTCCATGGGGCTTCCGCTCTGGCTTTTCCTGTGGATATCGACCTGCATCAAAAAAGCGGCCCGCCCTCTCCGGCAGGCCGCTTTGCGTCAATCTTCTCTCTTCAATTCTTCTTGCAGCAGCCGTTTGAACAAAACCGGGTAATTACTTGCACCATGCACGATATGGTAGACGAACACAGTATCCACAATCAGCCGATAGACGCAGAGATACTGCCCGGCGATCACATAGCGATAGCCGCTTTTCAGCAGTTCGGCATCTCTTGGAAGCGAACCCGACAGCGGGAAACGTTCCAACCGCGAAAGAGAATCCAAGATTCGATCCGTGATCTTTCGGGCAGAATTCGGCCCTGCCAGATTCATGTGAAGCTCTGCGATTGCTTCCAGTTCCCGCTGTGCCGACTCCAGAATTTCGATCTTAGCCACGACGATAGATCTCCTCCAGCCGTTTTCTGGAATCCTCCAGCGTGTAAGCCGGAGCACCAGCAAGCCTTCCCTGTTCCGCTGCTTCCAGCTTTGCCCGGAGTTTCAACGCCTCTTCCCGCTGTTCGAATGCTTCAATGCTCATCACAACAAGGTCACCCTCTCCATTCTTTGTAATGTAGATCGGCTCGCCCGCTCCGTGCGCCAGATTTGAAATGGAACCGTAGTCATTGCGAAGCGCCGTAGACGACTTGATGATCATAGTGCACACCCCCTGAATGATTCTAATATAATTCTATCAGAATCATTCATTTTCTTCAAGCGTTTTCATCAAGAAAGCGGCCTGCCGGAGAGGACAGGCCGCTTTGCGTCAATCCGTATCGTATTCGGTGCCGGCTCCATCGGTCGGCGGCTCCGTCTGCCCGGCAGACGGTGTGGTACCGGCAGAAGGGGTCGTGGTCTCAGGCGGGGTGGCTGGCACCTCGGCCTCGACCTCTGCCGCCATATAGACGATGATGGTCGAGCCGACCTCCACCATGGCACCGGGCTCCTCACTGCAATAGGCCACACAGCCCGAAACATAGGAGCCATCGTTATAAATGGGATAGAAGCTCGCATTCAGTCCCACCTGCGCCAGCTGCTGCTCCGCGCCATCCCGGGTAAAGCCTGCCACGTTGGGCATCTCCACCATCTGCGGGCCGCGGCTGACCACCAGATCGATGGTGCTGCCCTTTTCGATGACCTCCCCGGCTTCGGGGGTCTGACGGATGATCTTGCCCTTTTCCACAGTATCACTGTATTCCATGGTCACATAGAACAGGTAATCCCCGGCATAGCTGTGGTTGTTGCGCACCTGCGAATCGTAGTCCATCCCCACAAAATCCGGGGCCAGATTCACCGGCTCTGTCACCAGCGAACTGGCCGGTTCGGAGGCCGGGGTGGATTCCGCAGGCTTTGCGGTGTGCAGCCCCTGATTCACCAGGCCCCACACGATGAGCAGCGTCAGGATAGCCAGCAGGATCAGGATGGCCGCCAGCAGGTTGCGCAGGCTGAGGATATGCTTTTTCCGTTCCTCTTCCTCGGTGGACTGAGGGCGCGGCGCGGCCTGCTGCAGGGTCTGGGTGAGCTCCGTGGTATACTCCTGGCTGCTCAGTGCGCGGAACAGCTGGGGCACGGTCTGGATGCGCTCGGCAGGCCTGAGCTGCAGGCCCATCCAGAGCACATCCGAAACATACTCCGGCACCGCCCGTTCCAGCGTGCGGGCGCGGGGGTTGGAGTCCGACACCAGCCGCTGTGCCGCAGGAACAGGGCTCTGCCCGCAGACCATCCGGTAGACCACGGCGGCAAGGCTGTATTCGTCGGTGTAGCGGCCCTCAAATTCGGTGGTGGAATACTGTTCCGGTGCCGAGTAGCCCTCGTACAGCTGCTCGTGCAGGCCGCTGCCCGCCGTGCGCAGCCCCACGGTGGCGTAGCCCGTCAGGCGTGCCCGGCCGTTTTCCAGCACCCGGATGTTCTCCGGGCAGATGCCACGGTGCACCAGCCCCACCTGATGCATGGCCGCCACACCGTCAAACACAGGCTGCAGCATATTGCGGGCCGTCTCGGTCGAAACAGGGCTGGGACGCTCATCCAGCCACTGCTGCAGCGGGATGCCGCCGGGATTCTCCATCACGGCGTAGACGGTGTTGTTCTCCTCAAACACGTCCAGCACGGCCTCCAGACCGTTTGCGGGGGTGATGCGCTGGATGGAGCGGTAGAGATCGGCAAAGTCCATCCGGGTGGTCTTGAACAGCACCTCGCTGCCCAGCTTGGGCCGGAGCAGCGCGTCCGTGCCCCGCTCCGCCGACAGCGTCAGGGGCATATACTCCTTGATGGTCACCCGGAACCGCCCGACGTTCTCCACGCCCCGGTACAGGATGCCCTCGCCGTCGATGCTCTGCATCTCGCCCACGGTATACCGTCCGGCCAACAGCGTGCCCACCGGCAGGCTGCCCGCCGGGTTGCGCCCGGCCAGTACCCCGCCGCAGTGCGGGCACACCGACACCCGGCTTTCCAGTTCTCCCATGCAGTACGGGCAGATGCGTTTTGCTTCCATGTGCGCCACCTCGTTTCATCGTGGTCTGTTTCAAATCATTGTACCATATTTGCCCCCGCCGCGCAATCCGCAAAGCAAAAAAGCGCCGCCCTCTGAGTTTTTTCACAGGGGCAGCGCTTTGATTTTCTATTACAGAGTCAGCAGGCGCAGATACACCTTATTCCGGCAGATCCTCTTCGTTCTCGAGGCTGTGCCAGACGTTCTGGACATCGTCGTTGTCCTCCAGAGAGTCCAGCAGCTTGCCCATTGCCTTGAGCTGATCGGGGTCGGTCAGGCGGGTGGTGGTCATGGGGACCATGGCCAGGTCATCGCTCAGGATCTCGTAGCCCTTCTCTTCCATGGCCTTGACCACAGCGGAGTAGTTCTCGGGATCGGTGGTGATCTCAGCAGCCTCTTCGCCTGCATCAAAGTCCTCGGCACCGGCATCCAGAGCGTCCATCATGGCCTCGTCGGCATCCTTATCCTCCAGAGAGATGTCAATGACACCCTTCTGGCTGAACAGGAAGCCAACACAGCCCATAGCGCCCAGGTTGCCGCCGTTCTTGTCGAAGTAGTGGCGCAGGTCGGCAGCGGTACGGTTGCGGTTGTCGGTCAGGGTCTCCACCATGACAGCAACGCCGCCGGGGCCGTAGCCCTCGTAGGTGATGGCCTCGAACTCGGTCTTGTCGCCGCCCTCAGCCTTCTTGATGATGCGCTGGATGTTATCGTTGGGCACGCTCATGCGCTTTGCCTTGGCGATCAGGTCTGCCAGCTTGCTGTTGGAAGCCGGGTTGGGGCCGCCGTCACGGACGGCAACGCTGATCTCGCGGCCGATCTTGGTAAAGACCTTTGCTCTTGCGCCATCGGTCTTTTCCTTCTTGCGCTTAATGTTGTTCCATTTGCTATGTCCAGACATGGGAACCTCCTAAAGTTTTATCGAAATCTCCGCCTGCGGGCAGACGGGCTGTGGTCGCCCGCTTGTGGCAGCACACAAAATCTAACTCTATTATTGTAGCACAATCACGAATCCCGTTCAAGGGCTCCGGGCGTGTTTTTCGCCTGTTTGTGTTGGAAAACCGGCTTTTCAGGCCGATTTACAGCAGCCGCAGGGCCTTGGGGTAATGATTTTTGACCCGTCCGCCCGACACCTTGCCGCCGCCCATGGGGCAGCCGTCCACGGTCACGCAGCACCAGCCATCGGCGGCAGTGTCCGCGGCGATCTCACGGCCGGAAAGGTACTCCGTTACCCGCGGGTCGGCAAGGGTCAGTGCTTCGCGGTTGGTGCAGAGCGCGCCGAATGCCGTGAACAGGTGGTGCTCCGGCACGAAGCGGCCCTTCTGCACACTGCCCACGAACACCCCCGCCCGCAGGACATGCAGTCCCGTCTGCGGGAAAGGCACGGGCAGCAGAACGCTGCCGCCATGCACCACGGCAGGGCGGTCCGCCAGCGCCGGGAAATACTGCCGGGCAAACTCCTGCCATGCAGCAAGGCTCTGGGCCGGGGTGGCCTCCCCTGCCCCGGCATCCCGGCTGCGGGCGCTGCGGCCCTGCACCGCCTCCCGCAGGGCACGGCTGTTCTCCCGGCGGGCACTGCGGGCATCCGGGGCCTTGGCAGGCTTGCCGCCCTTGCTTCCCTTCTGCTTTTTGCTCTGCTCTGCGGCAGCAGCCAGCCAGAGCTCTTCCTCTGCCGTATAGGTTCCGGGGGCAGGCAGCGCCCGCGGCGTGCCAGCCTTGACCAGACGGGCAATGAAATGCCCCTCGCCGCCCTGACAGGGCCAGATCCGGCGCACTTTGCTCACATCCAGCGGCAGGCCGCCGGTGCGGTTTGCCTCACCCGGGCTGCCAAAGCTGTAATCCACATTGCCGAACACATCGGCCAGCGTGAACTCCGGGTGGCGCTGCAAAAATGCCGCCACCTGTCCCTCGTCCTCTTCCGGGGCAAAGGTGCAGGTGGAATAGATCATCTCGCCGCCGGGGGCCAGGCAGGCCGCCGCGTTGTCCAGGATCTGTGCCCCCAGTGCGGCGCACTGCTTCACCAGCGCTTCACAATGCTGGGTCACAGCCACGGCTTCCTTGCGGAACATCCCCTCGCCGGAGCAGGGTGCATCCACGAGAACACGGTCAAAAAACTCCGGCAGAGCGGCGGCAATGCGGCCGGTGTCCTCGTTCAGCACCACAGCGTTGGGCACGCCCATCCGCTCCAGATTGCTCCGGAGCACCTCAGCCCGGGCGGCAACGAACTCATTGCTCACCAGCAGCCCCTGCCCGCCCAGCGCTGCCGCCAGCTGGCTGCTCTTGCCGCCGGGGGCCGCGCAGGTATCCAGCACCCGCATCCCGGGCCGGACCCCCAGCAGGGGCGCAGCACTGGAAGCGGAAGGCTCCTGCGAGTAGAACACACCCGCATGGTGGTAGGGGTGCCGTCCGGGCTTGAAGGCGGGGTCCTGCACCACAAAGCCCGCCTTGCAGAAGGGCGAGGGTTCCACCGGAAAATCTGCCTGCGCGGCAAACTGCTCCGGCGCAGCACGCAGGGCCGAGACCGTCACGCCCCGGGCAGCATTCTCCTGCGGGGCGGCATAGAGAGCATCGAACCGGTCGCCCAGCAGAGCGCGCTCCCGGCGCTCAAAATATTCCGTAGGCATGAAAGCTTATCCTCCCATGAATAAAGCCGCCGTTCGCGGCAAAACTAAGGCTGTGAGGGAAAGCCCCCTCACGAAAGGAGTAACGAACCATGAAGGACCACAGCGAGAATCGCACCGAAAACCGCACGAACAACTGCAAGAACCAGAGCCAGAACCGCACCACCAATCAGACCACCAACGAGCACAAGCACCCCAACCAGTATACCAAGGGTGCTGACGACGAGGGTGCCAAGAACAAGAAGTAACACCGCATAAGAAAGCCCGCTGCCTTCCCTGCACTGTTTTCCAGTGCGGAAAGCAGCGGGCTTTCGCGTTTTATTTCTGGTTCGGGTCAAACTGCTGCCACAGGGCATCGAACAGCTCTTCCACACGGGCCATCTGCCCGGTGAGGTAAAGCCAGCCCAGCAGGCACTCAAAGCCAGTGGAAGCGCGGTATTCCTCGGGGGAAGCGTGCTTGGCCACACTGGCCTTGCTGGCGTTGCGGCCCCGCTTGAACACAGCCAGCTCCTCCTCTGTGAAGAGCGGCTCCAGCAGCTGCTCCTCCCGGAACTGTGCCCGGGCAGAGACATACTTGACCTTTTCCACATTGAGCTTGCCTGCGGACATCCGGTGGTGCCGTGCCAGACGGGTGCGCACCAGCAGTTCCAGCACGCTGTCTCCCACAAAGGCCAGCGCCAGCGGGTTCAGCTCACGGGGGTCGATGGTTTCCGATTCGTTCATAAGAAAATCCCTTTTGTCAGCGCCCTCACCCTCTCCGTCAGTGCTTCGCACTGCCACCTCTCCCGAAGGGCGAGGCTTTGGCAATCCACGCAAAACAGCTTGTTTTTGCCAAGGGCTCCCCCTTTGGGGGAGCTGGACGCGAAGCGGCCTGAGAGGGCGAGCCAGTTAACCTCTTAGAAGATATAATCGAACTGATATTCACCAATGAGGATGGTGTCGTTCTCCTGCACGCCCTTTTCCACCAGTTCGGTCAGGATGCCGCTCTCATCCAGCTGACGCTGGAAATACTGCAGGCTCTCGTAGTCATCCACATTGCTGCCGGCCAGGATATACTCCAGCCAGGGCGCGTCGATGCTCCACACATGGGCCTCCATCCGCTGGATGGTATAAGCACGGTCGTTGGCCTTGGGCTCGGGCTTCTTGTACTCGGGGGTGAACACGGGCACCGGCGGGATATCCTTCAGGCGGTTGTAGACCAGGCCCGGCAGCTCCCGCACGCCCTGCATGGTGGCGGCAGAGATGGGCACAAAGGTCAGGCCCTTGCCCTCCACATAGCTGCGGAAGCTCTCGATCTGCTCCTCGGTGGCCAGGTCGCACTTGTTGCCCACCACGATCTGGGGGCGCTGTGCCAGCTCGGGGCTGAACTTTGCCAGCTCCTCGTTGATCTTTTCAAAGTCCTCCACCGGCTCACGGCACTCGCTGCCGGAGACATCCACCACATGCAGCAGCAAGCGGCAGCGCTCCACATGGCGCAGGAAGTCGTGGCCCAGACCAATGCCCTCGCTGGCACCCTCGATCAGGCCGGGGATGTCGGCACAGACAAAGCTTGCGCCCTCACCCACCGACACGACACCCAGGGTGGGCACCAGCGTGGTGAAGTGGTAGTTCGCGATCTTGGGCTTGGCTGCGCTGATGGTAGAGATGAGGGTGGACTTGCCCACATTGGGGAAGCCGATCAGGCCCACATCAGCGATCAGCTTCAGCTCCAGCGTCACCTGGATGTCCTCGCCGGGCATACCGGGCTTGGCAAACTTGGGGATCTGGCGGGTAGGCGTTGCGAAATGCGCGTTGCCGTAGCCGCCGCGGCCGCCCTTTGCGATGGTGACGGGGGTGTGGTCGGACAGGTCTGCAATGACCAGCCCGCTCTCCGCATCCTTGATCACGGTGCCCAGCGGCACCTTGATGATGAGGTTTTCGGCATTCTTGCCGTGGCAGAGGCTTGCGCCGCCCTTGCCGCCCTCGGGAGCAGTGTACTTGCGCTTGTAGCGGAAGTCCATCAGGGTGGAAAGATGATCATCCGCCACAAAGATGATGTCACCGCCGCGGCCGCCATCACCGCCGTCCGGGCCGCCAGCGGCCACGAACTTCTCACGATGGAAGCTCACTGCGCCATCGCCGCCCTTGCCCGCATGGAGCCAGATGGTGGCGATATCGATAAAATTGGTTTGTGCTGCCATACAGCCCCTCCTATTCTTAAAAAGCCTTTTCCCTCTGTTCAGCGCCCCTGCCCGGGGAAGCCGGCCGCGCCAGAGCACGGACTGAGAGGTTTGATTTCCAAACAGAAAAGGCTTTTTCGTTACCTAAAAAGAGCCGGGCCACGAGGGTCCGGCTCTTCGGGTTGCAGTTTTTCAGGCAGAAGTTACTGCTTCACGCTGCACTTCTTGCCGCTCTTGCCCACGCGCTCAAAACGGACAGTGCCGTCAACCAGAGCAAACAGGGTGTCATCGCTGCCCTTGCCAACGTTCTCACCCGGCATGATGTGGGTGCCACGCTGACGAACCAGGATGTTGCCGGCCAGAACGAACTGACCATCTGCACGCTTGGTGCCCAGACGCTGTGCTGCGGAATCGCGGCCGTTCTTGGTGCTGCCTACGCCCTTTTTATGTGCCATTGTAATTTACCTCCTTAGCCGTTGATCGCAGTGATCTCAACCTTGGTGTAGGGCTGACGATGGCCCATGCGGCGAGCACTGTGCTTCTTTGCGCGATAGGTGATGATGTTCAGCTTCTTGCCCTTGCCATTCTTGATGACCTTGGCAGAAACGGAAGCGCCCTCAACAACGGGAGCGCCAACCTTGACAGAACCCTCCTCGCCAATAGCGAGAACCTGATCAAACTTCACTTCGGAGTCGGCCTCAACGTCCAGCTTTTCGATGTAGACGATGTCGCCCTGCTCCACGCGGTACTGCTTACCGCCGGTAACAATGATTGCGTACATTTGTTTCATTCCTTTTCGTTGTACTCGCTGGTCGTAAAGGCAGGCCCTCACGGGGCCGTTTCCGGTGCCCACACCATGCGGCTAGAATATTATAGCAGAAAAAAGTCCGCTTTGCAAGGGCTTTTTGCACTTTACTCCGGATTTTTTTCGTTCTTTTCCGGGTGTTCGCGCCGGTCCAGCGCTTCCTTTACGGTTTCATTCCACGCCGCCGTTTTCTCAACGAACTCCGCGCGGGATGCAGAGGCCGGCAGAGCAGTGTCCTTCCCCGCAAAAGTGGTGGGACCGTCCAGCTTTTTCATCCGTGCCCGGTTCTCGCTGTTCAGGGGCAGCTCTACCATCAGGGGCTTGTCCCTGAACTTTTTTGTCAGAAGGATCTCAGCGATCACGCCGCCCACAACGGCAATGCCTGCCACCAGCTGGGATACCCGCAGGCCGATGCTGGGCACCAGCAGCAGGCTGTCGGTGCGGAGGGCTTCGATCCAGAAGCGGCCTGCGCCGTACCAGATGAGGTACCGCAGGGCGATGTCTCCTGCAAACCTGCGCTTTTTGATGTAGCGCACCAGCAGAAACAGCCCCACAAAGCACCAGATGCTCTCATATAAGAAGGTGGGATGCACCGGCAGGTTCGGGTCGATGGTCACGCCTTTGGGCACCGTGACCACGCTGCTCGTCAGGTAATCGTGGGTCGCCTGGCTGTACATGCCCCAGGGCAGGGTGGTGTTGCAGCCAAAGGCCTCCTGATTGAAGAAGTTGCCCCAGCGGCCGCAGCCCTGCCCGATGAGGAAGCCCATGGCCGCCAGATCGAACATGGGCAGCACGGGAACTTTCCGCCACTTACAGGCCAGACCTCCGAACAGAAAGGCTCCGATGATGCCGCCGTAAATGGCAAGACCGCCATCCCGGATGGCCAGCACATCTTTCAGGCTGTGGTACTGATAGGGCGAAAGGGCCACATAGTAGAGCCGGGCACACAGGATACCCATGACCACACCGATGAGGATGACATCCACCATGGCATCGGCATCCACACCAAACTCCACACTGTGCCGGAAGGCGAACACCAGCGCCAGGCACATGCCCACGGCAATGCAGACACCGTACCAGTAAATGTTCATGCCTCCGATGGAAAAGGCCACGCGGTCAAGTTCAAAGCTCAGCCCCAGCCCCGGAAACTGCACCAGATTCGTCATTCTTCCATCTCCTCTTCATCGTCCAGCTCTTCCCCGGCCGTGCCATCGGGCTGGATGTACATCACAGCCATCCGCTCCTCGCTCAGGATCTTCTGCAGCGCCGCGTCGGCATCCTCTGCCGTCAGCGCCGCCAGCGTGGCGATCTGCTGGGCCACGGTCTGGCCGCTGAGGGCAAAGTCTGCCATCTGGCTGGCCGAGTCCTCCACGTTCTCCAGATTTTCGATCAGCTGGCCGTATTTTTCATTCTTGCACAGGGTAAAGATCTCCCGGTCCACGCCCTCAGCACGGATGCGCCGGATCTCCTCCAGCAGCAGCTGCTTCACAGTGTCGGGCACATCGCTCTCGCCGGTGAACAGGATGCAGCAGCACCCGTCCACCCGGAGCACCTCCCCGCCAAAGCCGGGGTTGGTCAAGCCCTCATCATAGAGCTTCCGGTAGAGCCTCGACATACCGCCCGAGATGCAGCAGAGGATGAGATCATACAGGATCTCGCTGCGCAGGTCGTCATGCTGCAGCGGCTGCTCCTTGAAGCCGATGCCGAAGCAGGGCTTGGACACCGGCATTGTAATGGTCTTTTCAGCGGCGGCCAGCGTCATGGGTTCCTCTGTCCAGAGCCGCTGCACCCGCTCCACCGGGCGCGCTTCCATCAGGCCGTGGCGCGCACAGGCCGCCAGGATCTGTTCCATGCTGGTGCTGCCTGCGGCGGCCAGCACCATGTTGTTGGGGGCATAGAATGCCTTGCAGCAGTCGTACAGCATCTCCGGCGTGATCTCCGCAATGCTTTCCACCGTGCCCGCAATGTCGCTGCGGATGGGGTGGCTGTGATACAGGCACTCACACAGGCCGGTGATGAGCCGCCAGTCGGCGCTGTCATCATACATTTTGATCTCCTGCCCGATGATGCCCTGCTCCTTGGCGATGGTCTGCTCGGTAAAGTAGGGGCGGCCCACCATGCCCAGCAGCACATCCAGGCTTTCGTCCAGCTGCTCGGTGGCGGTAAACAGGTAGCAGGTGCGGTCAAAGCTGGTAAAGGCATTGGCGTTGGCACCGGTCTTGGCGAACTTTGCAAAGGCATCGCCGTCCTCATCCTCAAACATCTTGTGTTCCAGAAAATGCGCCACACCGGCGGGCAGGTGCACTTCCCTGCCGTCCACCCGGAAATCCCGGTCGATGGAGCCAAAGCGGGTGGCATAGATGACATGAGTGCCGGAATAGCCCGGCATGGGCCGCACCAGCACCGTCAGGCCCGAGGGCAGCACCTTCCACTCATCGGCGGCGGCCTCAGTCAGGGCACGGTTCGTGTTCTGTTCAGGCATGGGCGCTCTCCTCCTCTCGGGTCAGAAGATAGCTGACCGAAAGGGTCAGTTGCCGCAGGACGGTGCGGACATCCTCCTCGGTCACAGCCTGCAGGGCCGCGCGGGCATCGTCCGGGGTCTGCACCGGGCCGCCCCGCAGCACCTCCATGTAATACCAGGTCTCAATGCCGCCCAGCGTATCCTCAATGCCCGCCATCCCGCTCAGCAGGGAGCGGCGGCAGTCCTCAAGCTCCTCAGCCGTGATGGGGCCGCTGCGCAGGTCATCCAGCTCCTTCAGGATCGCTTTTTCGGCCCGGGCCGCGTCGGCGTGCTCCACGCCGCTGTTCACAGCCATGCTTCCGGTAAAGCTCTGAAAGCTGGACGAGCAGTAATAGCACAAATGATCCCGCTCCCGCACGTTCAGGAACAGGCGGCTGGTCACACTGCCGCCGTACAGCGCCATGGCCAGCCGCACCGCCGCCATCTGGTCGGGGCGCATGGGCACGCCCAGCGTAAACAGCATACAGAGCTTGGCCTGCACCGTGTCAAAGCATTCTACCCTGCGCACGGCATCCTGCCGGGGCATGGCAAAGTTCTCGCACAACGGCAGCGGGGCCCGCCCGATGCGGGAAAGCTCTTCCAGCAGGGCTTGCTTCACCTGCTCGGTCTCCGCTTCCCCGCAGCCCAGCACCAGCAGCTCGATGCTGGCGGTGCGGAGCATCTCACGATAAGCCTCTGTCAGCGTTTCCGGGGTCAGGCCGTCCACCTCGTCCAGATAACCCTCCTGCCGGATGCCGGCGGGGCTGCTCCCAAAGAACTCCCGGTTGGCCTGCCGCTGGCAGTAGATGCGCTTTTCGTTGATCTCATCCTCCAGCGCCTTTTTCAGCATCTGCTTTTCGATGGTGACCGCCTCCGGGTCAAACACACCGCCCACAAAATAGGGATGGAACGCTGTGCCCAGCGCCAGCGCGGCATACTCCCGGGTCAGGGCCTCGCCCTCCAGTGCAAAGCGGTCCTTGATGCCGGTCACACTGACGCAGAGGTTGTGGTTTGCGCCCAGCGGGCGGGCATCCACGGTCAGATCCGCGCCGTACAGCCGGGCGAGCTTTTTGGTCATCTGGGTCATATCCGGGCAATCCGCATAGCCCCGCTCCATCAACAGAGGCAGCAGAGCGTGGGCGGTTGCCGTCTCCCGCCGTGCCGGAAACGCAAAGTGGATGCTGATCCGGCAGCGGTTGAATTTCTGCGCCGGGTCCCAGGAAAGATGGACCCCGGGCGCGATCTCGGTTCGTCTCAACAGTCGTTCTCCTTTTTGTTACAGCTTTGTGCGCTCCAGCGCAAGGAACTCCTCCAGCGAGAGTCCGGACGCGCGGATGGCGAGGGCATTTTCCACCCCCACATAGCGCCAGTGCCAGGGCTCGTATACCATGCCGGTGGCGGCCTGCCGCTCCTCCGGCCAGCGGAGGACAAAACCATACTCCGCAGCGTAGGCGGTCAGCCACTCGTAGGCGCGGGTATCGGCAAAGCAGGTGGTCTTTTCGGTGCAGTCCGGGCTGAGAATGTCCGCCGCATAGCCGGTGGCCTGCTCGCTGGCATTGGCCGGAGGGCAGACGCTGGCGGCATAGGCCGCAGCCTCCTCTTCGGAAAGCCCCTTTTCCAGATACACCTGCTTCCGGGCATCAAAGGCCGCTTCCCGTGCGGAAACATCCTGATAGCCCGTCACCAGTTCCAGCGTGATACCGTCTGCCGCCGCAGCTGCCGCCATGGCGCGGTACTGCTCTGCGGCTTCCGCTTCCAGCTGCTGGCCCGTGGCATCATCCGCCACCGCAAGGGCCGGGGCAGGCTCTGCGTCCAGCGGCAGATTCCCGTTCACCAGCACCAGCCGGGCATCGGCAAGGTTCAGCTGGTATTCGGTGCCATCGTAATTTCTGGCCACAAAGGCCTCCGGCCCCGCGATCAGGGCGTGGGCCTTGGGCAGCAGCCATAAAATGCCGCTGGTCATCAGGGCAACAGCCGCGCCGCAGGCCGCCAGAAACACGGCCCAGTTCCGTGCCAGACGCAGGCAGCGCCGGATCCTCCACTCCCGCCGGGTCATCCGCCGCCGGGGCGCTTGCTTGTTTTGGTTCATCGATATCGGTTCCCTTCTCACATCATTTCGCAATGCACAGCCGCACAATTACATTATTTTATTATACACTTCTTTCGCCGGGGTGTAAACGGAAAGGGATGTTAAAAAATTGTGTCTTTCAAAAAAGGGAGTTCCGTTACGGACGAACGTCCGAGCAGAACTCCCTTTGGGGTTTATAAAAATCCAGCGTTAAAGCGCTTTCCTCAATTCAGAATTTTCCCGTCAATGGAGAGGGTGACCGGCTCCCGTGGCAGAGGACTCGTTCAGGACAGCTTGATCTTCAGATCTGCTCCAAGCTCTTTCAGTTCTTTTTCGTTTTTGATGTCTTCATCAGTTTTCTTTCCGGTGATAGCACTGTATGCTTCTTTAATACCATTTTTCACTGCCCACTTGATAACAAAATACAGCGCAATTAAAATAACGATTGCGGTTCCACCGCTGATTCCTAGTTCATTCCACATAATAATATCAATGCCTCCGATTTCATAAATTCCGAGTTGTCGTTCTCAGTATACCATAATTTCTCTCTGCGGAAAAGATACCAGGAAACAAAAACGGCCCCGGAGGGCTTGTTGCAGCTCTCCGGGGCCACTTTATGTGCGTGTGTGACTTGGCGCACACGGCCGGCGTTTTACTCGATTGCAATCAGATTCGGGTTCTCAGGCAAAGCCTTCGTCTGCTGAGGAGCAGGCAGCTCGATGTACAGGACGCCATCCTCGAACTTTGCGTGGATGTCCTCCTTCTTCACATCGCCCACGTAGAAACTGCGTGCGCAGGTGCCGGAGAAGGATTCGCGCCGCAGATAGCGGCCATTCTTATCCTTTTCGTCATTGCTGTGGCTGCGCACTGCCTGAATGGTCAGGTAGCCGTCGTTCAGATCCATCTGAACGTCTTCCTTCTTGCAGCCCGGCAGGTCAACCGCTACTTCGTAGCCATTGTCCGTCTGTTTGACATCGGTCTTCATCATGTTTGCACCGCGCTTACCAAAGGTATCACGAGCCTCACGGTTCAT
>ENA-OQIV01000345-OQIV01000345.1-human-gut-metagenome-genome-assembly--contig:-NODE-345-length-31355-cov-5.368118_pt1 | contig 31355 bp, 19 predicted proteins | sample MGYA00242588_ERZ504753 | MGnify/ENA primary metagenome ERZ504753 (study PRJEB26092, sample SAMD00036359) | human gut metagenome | host: Homo sapiens | study: EMG produced TPA metagenomics assembly of... | reverse complement strand
GATAAAGAGCCGACGAAAGTAGCAGTGAAAGGCGTACGCGGGGCAAAGCCGCGTATCACGGTAGAACCGCCGCTTGTGATTTATAAATAAAAAGAAATGAAAAGGTAAAATAAATAAGAATTAAAAAGATATAAAAAAGAAATGAAAAAACAAATAAAGAAATAAAAAAATAGACAACAAGAAAAGAAAACAGAAAACAAAAAGAGACGAAGAGAAAAACAGGAGGGAAAGATGGCAGGAACTCTCTATTTGTGTGCGACGCCCATCGGGAATTTAGAAGATATTACATTTCGAGTTCTTCGAGTGCTTCGGGAGGCAGATCTTATCGCGGCGGAAGACACACGTAACAGCATTAGGCTTTTGAATTATTTTGAGATTGAAACGCCGATGACGAGCTACCATGAATACAATAAATTTGATAAAGGAAGAGTGCTTATAGAGAAGCTTTTGGAAGGAAAAGATATTGCGCTTATTACAGACGCGGGAACGCCCGGGATCTCCGATCCGGGAGAAGAGCTTGTACGTATGTGTTATGAAGAAGGGATTACGGTTACTGCTGTTCCCGGAGCTTCGGCGTGTGTGTCTGCACTTACGATCTCGGGACTTCCGACAAGAAGATTTGCGTTTGAAGCTTTTCTGCCATCAGATAAAAAAGAGCGGGAAGCTGTCTTAAGTTGTCTGGAAAAGGAACAGAGGACAATCGTTTTGTATGAAGCTCCGCACCGTCTTATCAAAACATTGAAGATGCTGGGAGAGCGGCTCGGCGACAGGCGGGTAAGCGTATGCCGGGAACTGACAAAACGGCATGAAACTGTGTATAGATCGACTCTTTTGGAAGCGGTTTCTTATTATGAAGAAAATCTTCCGAAAGGGGAGTGCGTTCTTGTAATTGAAGGATTGAGCCGTGAAGAGATCGAGCAGGAAGAGCAAAAGAAGTGGAGTAATCTGTCGATCGAAGAACATATGGAGTATTATCTGTCGCAGGGAATCGATAAAAAAGAAGCGATGAAGAAAACCGCAAAAGATCGAGGAGTGCAGAAAAGAGAAATTTATAACTATCTTGAAAAACTAAAAAGTGGTGAAGGAAACTAAAAAATAACCGATACCGGAGGTTATCCGATATCGGTTATTTTGCCGTCTTTCATAAATACGATCTTTTTGCCTAATGTGCGGGCTTCCAAAGGATCGTTTGTTACATATAAGACGGTAATTTTAAGTTCTTCGTTAATTTCGAGAATATCACAAAGCATCTCTTTTCTTCGTTCAGGATCTTGACGCGCAAAATCTTCGTCTACGAGGAGGACTTTCGGCTGGCAGACAATCGCGCGTCCGAGAGCGACTTTTTGCTTGTCTCTTTCAGAAAGCGCCTTGATCTTCTGCCCCAGAACTCCTGAAATCCCGAGAAGTTTGGCGGCATCGTTTACACGGCTGTCGATAATGTTGCGGGGAAAATCCCTCAGACGCAGACCGAGCGCCATGTTGTCGTAGGCGTTAAAATGCTTGTAAAGCGTATAATTTTGGAACGCCATCGCAAGCCGTCTGTCACGCGGCAAAATATCGTTTAATAATTCATCACTGAGATAAATCTTACCGGAAGTGATATCCTCTAATCCGCCGATCATGCGGAGGATCGTAGATTTTCCGCATCCGCTGGGACCGTGAAGAGTAATGAATTCGCCGTTGTCAACACGAAGACTGACATCATTGACGGAGACGAAACCGTTTGAGTAAATTTTCGATAAGTGTTCTAATGTCACACTTGCCATAAAAACACCTCCATGATCACATTATAGTAATATATTAGCATAAAGCGCCTCGGTCTACAATCCTAAACAAAAACCGATGTTCAAATACCGAACCGACGTTCAAGTCTTAAGCCGATCCATACTCAAATCTTAAATCGGATCGACGTTCAAGTCTTAAACCGAACCATATTCAAATCTTAAATCGGACCGACGTTCAAGTCTTAAACCGAACCATATTCAAAGCCTTAAATAAAACCGGCACTTAGATGCTGCTCAGGTTATGCGAGGAGGACGCTTGCGGCAAGTCCCGCGAATGTAGCGATAAGCGCACCGGCGAGCGTGTAGCGGGATTTTTTGATTCCGGCAGTCATAAAGTAAACACTCATCGTATAGAAGATTGTCTCTGTACAAGACAGCGAGATCGATGCGATCATACCAAGACGGGAGTCTGTGCCGAATTGTTTGAAAATATCGAGGAGGAGTCCTGTCGCTGCAGACGAAGAGAACATTTTTACGATAGTAAGCGGAACGAGTTCACCGGGAAAACCGATCCTTCCGGTAAAGTTTTCAAGCAGACCGGAAATGAAATCAAGGAACCCGGAAGCGCGGAGTATTCCGACGGCCGCCATAAGTCCGATAAGCGTCGGCATGATCCGAACGACTGTAAAAAAACCGCTTTTTGCTCCTTTGATAAATGTTTCGTAAACATTGACCTTTGCGGACAGACCGTAAACGATGATGCTTAGTATAAGGAACGGAACAATATAGTTTGAAATATAGACGAGAAGCTGCATAATAAACCTTCCTTTACAGAATGTACGGATTATTTGATTATATGTACGGCAGGAAGATCCATTCCTAAAATAAGAAAAAGCAATGTATATTAAGGCCGGATATAACATAGGATGCAGTAAAAGAAGATTCGGGGGTTATTATGCCGATATGGAAATGTAACGGCAAAGAGAAAGTAAATAATAATCAAAAGAAACGAATATATTTCAAAATTTTGAATCTTTTGCTCGTTATAATACTTGTATTTTCTGTGGCGTCAGTGGGCGGATGCTCAATGGAGAGTAAGCAGGGAGCAAAAGGTGCGAAAAGCGCAGGAAAAAGGCAAAGTGAAGATGCAAGATTTGAAGAATACACGGCGGAACTATTCTGCAAAGAAGTGTCGGCAAATACAGTGAGTCTGCATTATACGCTTAAAGCGCCGGAAAAATATGGGATTGAAGCAACTGACGCTACATTCGGTCAGTTTGAAAGAGAGCCGGAAGCAGTCAAGGCGGCGGCGGAAAATATGCGTCAGGCTCTTCTTGGATTCAACTATGATGATCTTAACGTACAAAATAAGATTACATATGACATTTTAAATTATCGGTTAAAGCTGATGAAAAAGAGCGCGGATTATACAATGTATGAAGAACCGCTCGGGCTTGTAAGCGGAGCGCAGACGCAGCTTCCGGTAGTTTTATCAGAATATCGTTTTTATGATAAGGAAGATGTGGAAGTATATCTGGCGCTTGTAAGACAGACGGAAGAATATTTTGAAGAGATCATGATATTTGAAAAGAAAAAGGCAGAGATGGGTTTGTTCATGGCGGATCAGGCGGTGGAAACAGTGATCGGGCAGTGCCGCGCCTTTTTGGAAATGGGGAACGGAAATTACTTGTATTCGACGTTTGCAGATCGAGTAATGGAATTAAATACATTGACAGAGAAAGAAAAAAGTGACTATATACAGGAAAATGCACTTACAATATCCGATTATGTGTTTCCAGCGTATGAGCGTATGACGGAGGAACTGGAACAGCTCAAAGGATCGGGTAAAAATGAAAAAGGTCTTGTATATTTTCCGAAGGGGAAGGAATATTACGAACTTCTTGCCCGGCAGTCAACCGGTTCAAGACGTTCGGTAGAGGAACTAAAAGATTTGACACGCAGACAGATAAACGAAGATCTTACGGCGATGGAGCAAGTGCTCGGTCTGACAACAAAGGAAGCTAAGGAAGCTGCGGCGGTGATCACAGATAAAAAGGCAGAGCAGATATTGGAACAGTTAAAAGAAGGATCGAAAACTGCGTTTCCGGAACCGCCTCAGACAAAGCTGGAAGTAAAGTATGTTCCGGAGGCAATGGAGGAACATCTAAGTCCTGCGTTTTACATGATACCCGCGATCGATAATTCACAGCAAAACGTGATCTATATTAACAGGGCGCGCATGGGAAACGATATGACGCTTTTTACGACACTTGCTCATGAAGGATATCCGGGACATCTTTATCAGACGATTTATTATGAAAGTACGCATCCTGATCCAATCAGAAGTCTTCTTGATTTCGGCGGATATGTGGAAGGATGGGCGACTTATGCGGAAATGGGCAGTTATTATCTGATGGGGCTTTCCAAAGAGCAGGCGACCCTTTTACAGAAAAACGCCTCTATCATACTGGCGCTTTATGCCCTTGCGGATATCGGAATCCATTATGACGGGTGGAGCGTCGAAGATACGGAAGCATTTTTTAAAAACTACGGGATTACAGATAAAGATGCAGTCGGCGAAATCTATAAGCTGATCCTCGGTTCGCCTGCCAACTATCTGAAATACTATATCGGGTATGTAGAATTCCTTGAATTAAAGAAAATGTGGGTTGACGAGAAAGGAAAAGATTTCTTACAAAAGGAATTTCATTCGGCTGTGCTGAAAATCGGACCTGCGCCGTTTGAAATAGTTGAAGATTATATGTGGAAAATGTAAGAATCAATTCCCTTTCAGTAATCTGTCGATCAGCCTGGAAGCATCGCTTCGTGAAAGCGTTTCCGGATTATAAGAGAGCGCTTCTGCATTGCAAGAGAACGCTTCTGTATTATGAGAAAACGTTTTTTTATTTTTTGTCAGACGTTCAAGAAGAGCAAGCTGTTTTGGTGTGGCAGGCTGAGGCTTCCTGATCTTATATGTAAGCTGTGTCGGTTTGAACGTCTTTGGATTGTCAGGTTCAAAATAATGGGAGAGCGTCTGATATAATTTGGCAGTTGCAAGCGCGTCAAAATAAGCGCGGTGGGCTGCCTTATTTTCTATTTTATAATGTTCGCATAAAGCGCTAAGGCTTTTGGATTCTAGTTCGGGATGCACTTTTTTGGCGATTTTTAAAGTATCGATCCCCATTTTTTCAAACGGAAGTCCTTCACGGGCAGCCGTACACTTTGTAAAACTGTAATCAAAGATGATGTTGTGACCTATGAGAATATCTTCTTCGCAAAAATCAATAAAGTCTGTGATAACAGAACGGGCGGGACGAGCAGATGCGACCATATCGTTTGATATACCGGTTAGGCCTGTGATGGCGGGCGAAATGAGTTCCTGCGGTTTGATAAATTCCATAAAGCGTTCGCTGACTTTTCCGTCTCTGACTTTTAAAGCGCCTATTTCTATAATTTCATTGTTCATCGGATCTAACCCTGTTGTTTCAAGATCGAAGGCGATATAAGATTTTAACATTATAGTTCGTACTCCTTTTCGGGTGTATGTAAGCAGTTTCAGATACAGATCATTATACAGGAAAAAATGGAGAAAATCCAGAAAAAGGGGCAGGGAGTACATGACGCATGTTCGACCATGTACTCCCTGAATAATCAAGAGGGAAAATCTTGAAGGTTTACATTCATTTATTTTAAAACTTAAAGTTTATCGCCTCGTTTTACATATCCCGGTTTTTCAGGAGCGGCGATGATACGTTTTCCGCGGATGAGACGCGCATGTTTATCTACGACGAGATTTTCCGCATGAACGCCTTTTCCGATAACAACATCGGCAGATATGATACAATTCTTTACAATAGCGCCGGATTTGATAACACATCCTCTTCCGATGATGGAATTTTCAACTGTTCCTTCGATCAGGCATCCATTGGAAACAACAGAAGAAGTCACCTTGCTTCCTTCAAAATACTGAGTCGGACAGGAATCGTTCGTGTGCGTGTAGATCGGCCAGTCTTTGTCGAAAAGACTTCCGGCATTATTCAGGTCTACAAGAGACATATTTGCCTGATAATATGCGTTAAAATCATTAATGATCGCAAAGAACCCACGGTGGGATACCGCACGAATATCAAGATTTTCGGATTCTTCATCAAGAATGTCGGCAAACGTGTACATAGATGATCTTTTGCTTGCTTTGCGAACAAGTTCGATGAAGAGATCTTTTTTCATAACATATGTATCCATGGAAATGTTGCGGTTTTTCGCATTTCCGTGATTCGGTTCGATTGCAAGAACTCCTTTTTGTTTGTTGATATTCAAAGCGTTACAGTTCAAAAAAGCGTCTTTGGCGTTATCGACCGAGTGATACATCATAGAGATGTCCGCGCCGGATTCGATATGAGCGTCGAGAAATTCGCTGTAATCAGCTTTGTAAACCATATAACTCGGAGCTATGACAACGTATTCATGAGGCATCTCCTCGAGGCACTCTATGTTTTCCATATAAGCGGTAATGTCGGTACTGTAAATGTCGCCGATCTGACCGTGTTCTGTATACATGATATTCAGACTGCCGCGTTTTGAGTTGATGTTGTAATGGCGGCCTGTTCCGAGGTGCTCTGTAAGGGAGCGAGGTTTTCTTCTGATAAATACTTCGATATTGTCAATTCCGCTGTTGCTCATATTAGAAATCGGAAAATCAATGATGCGGTAACGTCCGAGGAAAGAGAAAGCGCCGACAGGACGAAAATCCTGAAGACCGTCTACTTTAATATGATTTCCGGCAAAATTTATAATTCCAAAAGCTCTGTTCATATTATTCATCCCCCTTTACACGTTTTGCCACAAGTTCGATATTCTTGCTGTCAGCGCTTCCGACAACGGCGTTTTTACCGATCTTGACACCGTCTGCAACGAGCGTGCGTGTAACGACAGCTCCTTCGGCAACTTCTGCCCCCGGCATAAGAACACTGTCTATAACCTGTGCTCCTTCGGCAACTTTTGCTCCTGTAAACAGGACAGAATTTTTAACTTTACCGTTGACAACGCAGCCTTGTGTGATAAAAGCGCGGTCAACAACAGCGTCGGCGCCGATATACTGCGGAAGAGCCGTTACGTCCTCTGTGTAAATCTTCCATGCCGGATCGTTCAGGTCAAGTGCATTGTTTTTGTCAAGAAGATCCATGTTTGCTTCCCAGAGGGAGTCGATCGTTCCGACGTCTTTCCAGTATCCCTTATATTTGTAAGCGCAGAGCTTCTTCTCGTCATTGAGAAGCGCCGGGATAATGTCTTTTCCGAAATCGTGGCTGGAATCCGCGTTCTTCATATCGGCAAGAAGCGTTTTGCGAAGCAGTTTCCAGTTGAAGATATAGATACCCATGGAAGCAAGATTGCTCTTCGGGTGTTCCGGCTTCTCTTCAAATTCTACGATGCGTCCTGTTTCATCGGTGTTCATGATACCGAATCGGCTCGCTTCTTTCATCGGAACTTCAATGACTGCGATTGTCGCGTCGGCTTTACTCTCTTTGTGGAATGCGAGCATCCTTGCATAGTTCATTTTGTAAATATGGTCGCCGGAGAGAATAAGAAGATATTCCGGAGAATACGTGTCGATAAAGTCTATGTTTTGTGAAATCGCATCGGCAGTTCCACGGTAAACATCAAGATTGGCATCTGATTTTTCACGGGGCGGGAGTACATAGACGCCGCTGTCTTTCGCGTCCAATCCCCAACGTCTTCCGGCAGCTACATAGCTGTTGAGAAGAATGGATTCGTACTGAGTCAATACGCCTACAACGTCGATTCCGCTGTTGGCACAGTTGCTGAGTGGAAAATCAATAATCCGATATTTTCCGCCGTATGAAACAGCCGGTTTGGCGACTTTCTGGGTCAGGTCATGAAGACGGGAACCGCGTCCACCGGCCAAGATCATGGCTAACATATTATTTTGTTTCATGCTTGAGTCCTCCCTTATAATTTACTCCCCTTTATTATACAATTCTATTCGTGAAAATGCCATACTTTATTGTGCGAAATAGTAAAAAATTCGTCAAAATAGTATAAATTATAAAATAATACAGAAAATTGAAAAATAATACAGAAAAAAGGATTGACATTAAAAATTTTGCTACATATACTATATTGTTAGCACCCGAACTATTATAATTTTGTGCATAATACAGAGGTCAAACGACTTCGTAAAAAAGGAAAAGTCAATACGAAAAATGCGGATACGGAAATCAGAAAGAGAAGAGGATGGATTATGGAAGAGCGGTGTGACGTAGGAAAGATCATCAATCGGATCTCGCATCAACTGAAGCGGAGAATGAATTGTCATGAGGAAGAGGATTCTTTGACAAATATGCAAAGGCATGTACTTCATTACATATTGCTTCAGTCAATGAGCAGGGATATTTACCAGAAGGATGTTGAGGCGGAATTTCAGATCCGGAGATCCACAGCGACGGGAATCTTACAGCTTTTAGAAAAAAACGGATTTATTTTGCGGAAAGCAGAAGACCGGGATGCGCGGCTGAAAAAGATCGTGCCGACAGAGAAAGCGGAAAAAGTCAGAGAACATGTATTGATGAACATTGATCGTACGGAAAAAATCATCCGTCAGGGGATACCTGATGAAAAAATGGCGGTTTGTATAGAAACGCTGGAACTGATTTCCGCCAATTTGTTTGAAGATGAAAAATGCTGTACCGAAAAACAAAAGACGGCGGCAGCCGGCGCAGTGTGATCAAAGCCGATCAAAGGAAACTGTGCCGGGAGGGAAACAGTTCGGGGGAAAGAAAGCAGCATGTAAACAAAAATCAATAGTAGAGAGAGGAGCTAATAGAAAAGATGGATAAAAAATTACTGCGCTCAGTGCGCGAGTATAAGAAACAATCGTTTCTGACACCTGTTCTTGTAGCCGCGGAAGTGTTTGTGGAAGTTCTCATTCCGCTTTTGATGGCGAAGATTATTGATGTGGGGATCATGAACGGAGATATGGCATATATCATAAAGCTGGGCGCTTTGCTCGTACTGCTTGCGGTCGTGGCGCTTTTTTTTCGGAGCGAAGGCAGGTCAGCTTGCGGCGGTAGCGTCTTCGGGATATGCTAAAAATTTAAGACATGATATTTTTTATAAAATACAAGATTTTTCATTCGGTAATATCGATCATTTTTCAACGCCGGGTCTTGTGACAAGACTGACGACCGACATTACGAATGTACAGATGGCGTATATGTTTACGATCCGTCTGCTCGCAAGAGCGCCGATCATGATCGTGATGTCCCTGATCATGACGGTGACGATCAGTCCTGCGATCGCATTTATGATGTTGATCACGATTCCGGTTTTGGGAGGACTTTTGATCTTTATCGCAAAGAAAGCGCACCCGCATTTTATCAAGGTGTTTGACGAATATGACGAATTGAATAATGTCGTTCAGGAAAACGTCAACGCAGCCCGCGTCGTGAAAGCGTACGTTCGGGAAGACCATGAAGTTGAAAAATTCGGAAAGATCTCGGGTATTGTATTCCGGCTTTTTACAAAAGCAGAGAAAATCGTTGCCTGGAACTCTCCGACGATGCAGTTTACTATGTATATAGTCGTTCTTGCAATGGTGCTGATCGGCGGCGAAAGTATCATAAGCGGAGATATGCTTACAGGAGAGCTGACAAGTGTGATCGTCTATGCACTTCAGATACTGACGTCTCTTATGATGGTGTCGTTTGTATTCGTTATGATCATGATCGCGGAAGCGTCTACGGAACGTATCAACGAAGTTTTGGATGAAGTACCGGAAATGGAAGACAAAGCGGATGCAGTTACGGAAGTTACAAACGGAGATATCGAATTTGAACATGTGAACTTCAGTTATGCGGGAGAGGGAGGCAATCTTTCGTTGAAAGATGTAAACCTTCATATAAAGAGCGGTCAGATCGTCGGAATCATCGGCGGTACGGGAAGCGCTAAGTCAACGCTCGTGCAGTTGATCCCGAGACTGTATGATGTGACGTCGGGAACAGTGAAAGTCGGCGGAACAGACGTGCGGGATTATAATTTGAAAGCTTTGCGGGATCAGGTGTCTGTCGTTCTTCAGAAAAATGTACTTTTTACAGGAAGTATCTATGAGAACATCCGTTGGGGTGATGAAACTGCAAGTGATGCGGAAGTAGAACGCGTATGTAAGCTGGCGCAGGCGGACGGATTTATCAGAGAGTTTCCGAATCAATATGAGACGATGATCGTAGAAGGCGGAAATAATGTGTCAGGCGGTCAGAAGCAGAGACTTTGTATTGCAAGGGCGCTTTTGAAAAAGCCGAAGATCCTTATTCTGGACGACTCGACAAGCGCGGTAGATACGAAAACAGACGCGCTGATTCGTCAGGCTTTCAGAGAAGAGATTCCGGATACGACACGGATCATCATTGCGCAGAGAGTTTCTTCGGTAGAGGATGCGGATGTTATTATCGTAATGGACAAAGGAGAGATCAGCGGAATCGGAACATCGGAGGAATTGCTGAAAACGAATGCGATTTACAGGGAAGTATATGAATCACAGATGAAAGGAGGAAAGGACAGTGAGTAAAGAAAAGAAACCGACAAAACCGTCGTTGAATAAAAATACATTAAAAACAGCAAAACGTCTACTCGGATATGTGACGAAAACATATAAAGTACAGTTTATTATCGTACTGATCTGTATTCTTGTCAGTTCGATTGCGACGATCTCGGTCTCATTGTCGCTGAAGTTTCTGCTGGATGATTATATTATCCCGCTGATCGGGCAAAAAAGTCCGGATTACACAGAACTGTATCAGGCGCTTGGTATATTGGCATGTATTTTCTTGAGCGGCGTAATTGCCTCCTTCATTTACACGAGACTTATGGTCGTGATCGGGCAGGGCGTGCTGAAACGTGTCCGCGACGAGATGTTTGAACATATGCAGAAACTGCCGATCCGTTATTTTGACCGGAATACAAACGGTTCGATCATGAGCCTTTATACAAACGATACGGATACGCTTCGTCAGATGATCAATCAGTCGATCCCGCAGGTGCTTATGTCGGCTCTTACGATCGTAGTCACATTTATTGCGATGCTTGTTTTAAGTCCGATCCTGACAGTTCTCGCCGTTGTGATGATCGGGGTGATGACGGCTGTTGCGAGAATGGTCGGAGGAAACAGCGGAAAATACTTTGTACGGCAGCAGCTTGATCTGGCAAGTATCACGGGATTTGTGGAAGAGCGTATGACGGGACAGCGGGTCGTGAAAGTATTTAACCATGAACGGATTTCGGAAGAAGAATTCGATCAGCTGAATGAAAGTCTGTTCGTCAGTTCATCAAAGGCACATACGTTTGCAAGTATCATGGGTCCGGTTATCGGAAATATGGGAAACTTACAGTTCGTTTTGACTGCTGTACTGGGCGGCGCGCTTTCGGTACTCGGCATCGGAAACATTACGCTTGGCGTGATGGCGTCTTATCTTCAGTTTACGAAGAGCTTTACTCAGCCGTTTATGCAGATTGCCCAGCAGTTTAACTCAATCATCATGGCTCTTGCAGGTGCGGAACGTATTTTTAATATGATGGATGAAGAGCCGGAAGTAGACGAAGGATATGTTACTCTTGTAAACGCAAAGAAGGATGCACAGGGAAATCTTACGGAGTGTAAAGAAAGAACAGGCTTGTGGGCATGGAAACATCCGCATCAGGCAGACGGCACAGTGACATATACGGAGCTGAAAGGCGACGTGAGATTTTATGATATGACGTTCGGATATACGGAAGACCACATGGTGCTTCATGATCTGACTCTGTACGCGAAGCCGGGACAAAAACTTGCTTTTGTCGGTTCGACGGGAGCGGGAAAGACAACGATCACAAACCTGATCAATCGTTTCTATGATGTTCAGGACGGAAAGATCCGTTATGATGATATTAATATAAACAAGATTAAAAAGGCTGATCTGCGAAGATCGCTTGGTATCGTTCTTCAAGATACACATTTGTTTACAGGAACGATTATGGAAAACATTCGTTACGGGAAACTGGATGCGACAGATGAGGAAGTTTATAAGGCAGCAGAGCTGGCTCATGCAGACGGATTCATCAGAATGCTTCCGAAAGGTTATGAGACGCGCTTGAGCGGAGACGGAGAAGAACTGTCTCAAGGACAGCGTCAGCTTCTTGCGATCGCAAGAGCTGCCATTGCCGATCCGCCGGTACTGATCCTGGATGAAGCGACATCGTCTATTGACACAAGAACAGAAAGTATCGTTCAAAAAGGTATGGATAACCTTATGAAAGGGCGTACAGTATTTGTAATCGCCCACAGACTTTCGACGATCCGAAACAGCGATGCGATCATGGTGCTGGAACACGGACGTATTATCGAACGTGGAACACATGATGAGTTGCTGTCACAGAAAGGAACGTATTATCAGCTTTATACAGGAAACTTAGAGCTGTCGTAGAAAAGGAGGGGTTAAAACCCCCCTTTCTTTTTTATAATATAGATCGGTCGTTTCTTGCTTTCCATATAATCTTTCGACATATATTGTCCGAGCAGTGACAGGAAGATCATCTGTATGCCGTTCAACGCGAGGATCAGGCAGACAAGCAGAAGGATCCAGTTTGCTTTATGTCCGGTGAAAACGGAAACAAGTCCTGTGACAACGGCGGCGATCAGGAGAAACATGCCGATGAAGCCGGGCAGGGAAGCGGGGGCGGAAGAAAATGATAACATTCCGTCCATTGCATAGCGGAACAGCGAGCGGAAATTCCATTTTGTTTTTCCTGCGGCGCGCTCAGTGTTGTGAAACGGAATCCATTTTGTATCAAATCCAACGAAAGAGAAGATCCCTTTCATATAGCGGTTGTATTCTTTGAGTTCCAAAATAGAGTCCGTCATAGCTCTGTTCATCATTCGGAAATCACCTTTTCCGTCTCCCATATCGAGATGACATGCGTTCCCGATCAAGTGATAGAAAGAGCGGGATAAGAACGTGCGGATCGGATTTTCTCCGGTTCGGTCCTCTCTAAGTCCTGCACAGCAGTCGTATCCTTCGTATTTGACAGCGTGATACATGTTTTTAAGCAGAGCGGGCGGATGCTGCAGATCGGCGTCCATAAATACACAGTAGTCTCCCGATGCATTTTGAAGTCCGGCGTACATGGCGGCTTCTTTTCCGAAGTTTCTGGAAAATGTAAGAAAACGGACACGCTCGTCTTTCTCTGTAAAATGCTGAAGGATCTCTGCCGTTCGGTCAGAACTTCCGTCATCTATAAAAAGAAATTCGCAGACAGCGCCTTCGATCGAGGATGCGGCGTCTGAAACCGCGCTGTAAAAAGCGGGGAGAACGCTCTCTTCATTAAAACACGGAACGATAATGCTGATCACATCGTCAGCAGGATTATTTTTGATTGTCATATGGAAGCAGCTCCTTTCTGATCATATTTTGATCCTGCCCATGAGCGGCAGTTTTGAAAACGCGGTATTTGCAGAGCGCATAGTTTCCGATCACGGTTACGACGCTTACGATTAATTTTGAGCCGATCAAAGAAAGTGATAATTGATCGACGGCAAGCCAAAGCAGAACGTTTTCGACGAGCAGTGTGATAAATCGTAGAGCAGCAAAGGAGAAAAACTCTTCGGGAATCCGTCTGTTTGACCGAAAGACCCATTTTCTGTTCAGAACATAGGCGGCGATAACCGCGCCTGTCCATGCGATACTGTTAGATGCAATATACGGAACGTGAAAAAATAGAAAAAGTCCGTATAACATGTAATTAACTCCGGTTGTGATTCCTCCGGTAATGATGTAAGTGAGCAGTTCTTTGCTTAAGTAAATTCGTTTCAAAGTCAGTTCCCTCTTTCTTATAATGATTATAGTGAATTTCTTACAGCGCGTTTTTATGGTGAGCCGTTGTAATATTTTGTGTTTTTCTTGAAGTAAAGACTCCAAATGTAAAAATCAGGTAACTTAAATAGCACAACAGAGATATCAGGCTGATGATACAGCCGATTTGTTTTCCGGGAGGAGAAAATCGAAATTCGATCTTATGAGTCCCCTTTTCGATATGTGCTCCTGCAAAAGCTTTATTTACGCGGATAATATCTGTGCGTCTGCCGTCGATGTAAAGCTCAAGTCCGTTTTGCCGCGGAATCGCAGATGCGAGAACCCCGTTGCTTTCTGCATGGATGCTTCCGGAAAAAACAGTCGTGCCTGAAAGGAAGGCGCTGCGTTCGGTTCTGCTGTCACAGACCGCTTTTGTAATTGTGTTCTTGTCGTCGAAAATATGTTTATTACATAAATGCCACTGTACGTTGCTGACAGTGAAATGACCCTTTGGAAAAGTAACCTTTAGTTTTGTCATACCCGAGTCGCTGTCCGCTGAAAACTGATAGTGAAACATATTGTTTCCGTTTGGGTAAGGCGCAAATAGTCCCGAAAGCTTATTGCGTATGTTGTTAATGTCGATGACAACAGGATCGATCGTTTTATTATCCACCTGGAAAGAAAGCAACAAAATGTTGCCAAAACCTGTATTTTCAACATAAAATGTCAACGATTGTTGACATTTTGAGATTATGTCATACTTATCGGCAGTCTTTTTGATAGTCAAACTATCGGGAAGTTTGCCGTCTGCCGACAGTTTCGGGGCAAAAGGAGTGATAAACTTTCCGGGGAGGTAAACGTCGCTGTCCGTATCAGTGGAAGTGTTTTCTATTATGGTTTTGCGGGAAATCGCTTCCAACTGTTCGATTTGATTGAAACGGTCAAACTCTTTTTCAGAGATTGTATCCGATGTAAAATAAACATTCGGAAGCACGTTTTTATTCTCTGCGACCACCGTGTCTTTTGCCGAAGAATACAGAGGTGTATACCCGGCGGGAATATGATCTTTTTCTGTCTCGATATACCGAACGCCAAGAAGATGAAGCATGAACGGATTATCGGAAGTAAGCAGCGCGATCCGGTTATTGATTCGGATCGGTGTATTCAGCACGTCATAATACAAGTCGGAGTAAGCGCTGTTTGTCACAGAAGAATACATAGAACTTCTTGTTATTTTCGCTTCTGGGGCGCGGTTTCCGTTTGCAAGCGGTTCGGTCAGGCTGTCAAAATGATAGAGCGGATCCATCGGAATTTCCGCAAGTTTTGTGTAAGTTTCTTTTGCCGAAACATCTGCTTTCTTTACCCAGTTTTCCTTTCTGGCAGTTGTAATATACATACCGACCGGGGCGATCAGTATGAGCAGATAGACGAGCAATTCTACCCGGGCAAAAATGCGGGGATTTTTAAACATTTGCAAAATAAGGTTTTGTTTCCGTCTTTGTATCAGGCAAAATAAAAACAGAATACCAAGTTCGATCAAAATCCACGGAAACTGAACTTGACTGAACCAGAGCAGACCAAGCGGAAGCATTACGGCAAACGGATAGAGCGGATACGATGAAACGCGGTCTGTTTCGGTGTGCGCTGATTTTAAGTAACGTACGCAGTGCAGGATGAACAGCGGCAGAAACGGAATAAGTATCTTCGGTCTGGCGTAGAGCGTTCCGTTTAAAATGTAAGAAAAGATACCGAACAATCCGAAAGATAAAAATAAAACGCTGTCAGGAAAGAATTCTTTTTTGGCAGGATTTTTTTTATTTAATCCGGCAAGTATCGTGTAAAAGCAGATCAATGTAAGCCCCAGTCCGTATTCGTTAAACAAGATGCCGTTCATAGAGATATTCGGTCCGAAAAGCTCTAATATTTTCAAAAGAGAAAATCCGCCGCCGCTTCGTCTGTGCTCCATCAGTACAAGTCCTGTCGGCAGAAGGAGCGCCGCCGCCATGCATACGGAAAGAACGGCGGAAGGGATATATCTTTTGAAAAACGAATCTTTCCAAAATGTCTCTTTTTCCGTTCTCAGCCAGTACCAGCCGATCGCGGCAAATGCGGCGATCGCAAAATAGAAGCTGTGCAGGCAGATCAGAAGCATACAAAGAGGGAGAAAGCGAAACTTACGTTTCTTCACGCACAAAAAAGCAAGGATCAAAAACGGCAGATAATTGACAAACATGATCTGACGATGCATATGGAAAAGACATCCCGCAGTCAAAAATAAAACGCTTCCGATGAAGGAAAAGAACGGGGAAATATCCTCGCTTTGCAGCCACATATAACATAAAAGAACGGAAGCGAGATAAAGTGCAAGCATATAGCCGATCAGGATGTAAACCATCGGAACTTGCGGAAACAGACATCCGATCAAAATATCAGGTCTTAAAAATCCATAATAAGAAAACTGATATCCGCTGCTTCCGCTTCCGAGATCGATCCAGTCGGGAAGAAGCGTGTGCTGTTCCACGCAGGCGTCACGGATCGTTTCCGCAAGAGCGGCATGTTGGGAGAGCCAGTCCGTATTCGATCCGTAGACGGCGTCGGCAGGCAGAATTGTCGTTGTCAATATAATAAAAAGCAGAATAAGCGCTGCCGGATAAATGAGTTTCTTCATATATAATGCAACTCCTTTAAGTGTTATTTACAGGATTCCCTTTATTTCCTGACATAAACAGGATATTATAGTCGTCTTAATAAATTGCGGAAAATAAAAAGAAAAATTCTTAAGAAAAACCGACAAAATCTTAAAAAAATATTGAATGAATTGACGGAAATTAAGCAAATATAACGAAACTGATATTAGATGTATCGAAAAAGAGGGGAATATGTTATCATAAAATAGATGCAGACTGTGAAAAACATAACAAATTCACGGGAGAAAGGAGAGATTATTATGAAAAAGAAATTTTTCAGTGCAGCGCTCGCAGCAGCTATGGTTGTGACGAGCGTCTTCTCCACAACATCAGTTGCCGGAGCGGCAGAAAATGAAACTGCAGTTCCGTATGGTAAAGTAACCGTTGAGCAGAAAGATAATACTGTTACAATCGGAAACGGAGCCATCGAAAGAATATTTTCAACAGCGGACAAAAAATTGTCTACGACTGAAATTGTGAACAAAAGAACTGGTGGAGAAGGAACAACCTTCACTCCGCAAAAAGGAAGTGAAGAATTCGTTGTTAAGACAACGAAAGAGAAAAAAGACCCTATTACCTTACCGGGAATCAATCGGACGGGTTGGGAAGCAACAGCAGACAGCTACCAGAATGCGAGCGGAGACTCAGATGGACCGGCATCTAACTTGTTAGATGGAAGAACAGAGAGTATCTGGCATTCAAATTATGGGGGGGGGGCTGGACAAGGTGATCAGGACTATCCGCATAATGTAGTAATCACATTCGGAAAAGATGTGACATTCCAGTCCTTCTCTTATACACCGAGAAAAGAAGGAGAAAACACAAACGGAAATATCAAGGGATATGAACTGTATGCATCAACAGCATCGGAAAAACTTGATTATGCTTCAAAAGATTGGGGAGAACCGATCGCAAAAGGCAATTTTGAGTACAATGGTGTAAATCCGATTTATGTAAACTTGAAAGAAGCATGTACTGCGAAACAGATTAAGTTCGTAGCAACATCTTCAAACAATGGGGAAAGATTTGCCGGCGGAGCAGAGTTTAATCTCCATGCAGAGAAAGCTCCGATAGATACGGATGACCGTGCGTTTGAGACAAGCGATTTAGAGCTGAAAGACGGCAATGAGGCAGTCAAAGTCGAAGATACAACGGCAACGATCAACGGTAAAGAGAAAACAGGTAAGAAAGTAACATTTTCTTTCAAACCGTACACTCACAAAAACGTAGAGTATTCAATCGACGAAGTAATCGTAATGTACGAAGGCGATCACTTCATGCGTAAATTCCTTGAGATCGACGTGCCGGATGACAAGATGGCAGATGCTGAGATCGACTATATCGACCTTGAGTCTCTGAAAGTGGCAGAGTCCGATGCACAGTGGACAATTCCGAGAGGTCAAGGCGGCGTTGTTCAGATGGAAGAGTTCAAAGCGAACCTCGGACAGCCGATCTACATTCAGGGAATGTTCTTCGGATGTGAGTTCCCGGCAGCGGATACAGAGATCGTAAACGGAACAGGATTTATGCGTTATTACAGTGGTAAGACGTTCAGCAGACTGAAAGAAGATAATCAGTTGACAACAGACGATAAGTATGTGACATGGCAGACAGTTGCAGGTGCGGCAAGAAGTACAGAGCAGGAAGTTATTCAGGCAGACTTCTTCGAGTACATCAAGTCAATCGCAACTCCGTCAGAGTTCCGTACACAGTACAATTCATGGTTCGACAACATGATGAAGATCAGTGATGAAAATATTTTGGCTTCGTTCATTGAAATTGATCGTGAGTTGAATAAAGCAGAAGTTCGTCCGTTGGATTCTTACGTTGTAGATGATGGATGGAATGCGTATAATGATGGTTCGATAGGAGCAGGGTCACACGCACAATCGGGAGCAATAGAGAATACCGAAGGTTTCTGGACATTTAATGAGAAATTCCCGGAGGGATTGACACCGTCCAGCGAACTTGTTAAGAAGTTCGGAAGTAACTTTGGAGTATGGGTTGGACCGAGAGGCGGATATAACTTCTACACTACATTAGCAAATATTATTGAGAGGGCACAAAAAGGAAGTAAAGCAGGACATTCTATCGACGTTGCAGACCGTGTATATGTAGAGAATTTTAAAAAGATGGCGATTAAATGGCAGCAAGATTGGGATGTCAACTACTGGAAATGGGATGGATTTGCAGATACTGCTCAGTATAATCATTTCAACAATTTAGGCGGAGCAGACGGCGTTCCGGTATACAGTGAGTCTAATCACCATATGACAGGCGGTTATCACCAGATGTATCATGTGACTGATCTGTGGGAAGCATGGATCGATCTGATGGAAGCGGTTCGTCAGAGTGAAAAAGAGGACGGAATTAATAAACTCTGGATCTCTCTTACATGTTATGTAAACCCGAGTCCGTGGTATTTACAGTGGGCGAACTCTGTATGGATTCAGTGCGTACATGATCAGAAGGATGCATCTTTCGGAACAACAAAGATGAATAAGCAGATTACATATCGTGACGCTTGTTACTATGACTTCCTGAAGAATCATCAGTTCCAGTTCCCGCTTCAGAATCTGTACAACCATGATCCGATTTACGGAAAAGAAGGAACAGGAATGACAGTTAATACTGCTACAGATGAAGATTTCCAGAACTATCTGTACATGTTGTCTACTCGTGGAACGGCATTTTGGGAGTTGTACTACTCTGACAGTATTATGACAGATGGAAAATACGAGATCACAGGAGAATTCCTTGAGTGGGCAGAAGAAAACTATCATATGCTCAAAAATTCCAAGATGATCGGAGGGAAACCGGATATTACAAAACTGGGTAACGGAGATCTGTCAGACCAAACGCAGGCAGAAGCATACGGATTCTCATGTTTCGACGGAACGGACGGAATTATTTCACTCCGTAACCCATCTGCAAATGCAGATAAGACAATCAAGTTCACATTCGACCGTACAATGGGCGTTGCAGAAGGTGCAGGCACATTAAACTACTACTTAGAGCACAGCTATCTTCTTTCCGATAAGTCTGCTCAGACAGGTACATTAAAGTATGGTCAAGAATACACAGTGAACTTGAAACCGAACGAAGTGCGTATCTTACGTGTTTCAGCAGAAAAAGACACAACAGCGCCGAAGATCGACAGAATCATGACAGACGGTGCGAAAGAACTTACAGTAAAATTCGATGAGAAAGTATCAGGAAACCTCTTTAAAGTAGAAAACGCAAAAGTTTCTTCTATTAAGAAGAGCGCAGACGATACAACATATCATATCGTATTAGCAGAAGCTCCGGCAAACGAAGCTACAGTAAAAGTAATTCCGCAGGATATTAAAGACATGTCGGGCAACAAAGCTACTGAAGCTGCATCTGTTGTATATCACAAAGACAGTGTGATCGTTGAAAAAGAAGCGATTGCAGAAGCAGGAGAAATTGCAGCAGCGGACAGATCACTGAATTCCAATAATGGATTCACAGTATATGCGGCTGTAAACACAACGGCAACAGATAAGTCACTCGTAAGCCAGAATGGTCAGTACGAACTGAAAGTAACAGCAGAAGGAAAAGCATCCTTCACACTGAATGGTGCGACAGCAGTTTCCGGCAAGTCAATCAATGACGGAGCAGAGCATAAAGTAGTAGGTGTGAAAGAAAACAACGGTATGCTGAAACTTTATGTAGACGGAACACTGGAAGGATCTGCTTATAATGAAAAGAACAGATTTCATGAAGTTAAGAAAGCTGCGATCACAGCAGGTGAAGGTGTGACAGCGGCGGCAGTATATGATATCGCATACGGTTATAATGAAGTGGCTAATCTCGGAGAGCAGGAAGGACTTCCGAAACTTAAACTTACAAATGATATGATCACAGTTTCTGAGACGAGCGAAGGAAGTAAAGATAAAGTCTTAGATGGAGATAACACGACATACTGGACAAGTCAGAAAGTGGAAGAAGGTACTGTAAGCAGCGATAATGCATGGCTGCAAGTTGACTTGGGTGCGACGTATAAATTGGATCAGGTTGACTACACACCGCGTTATTATAATGATGCAAAGAACTACTGGCATTGTACAGGTAATATTAAGAATCTGATTGTAGAAATTAGAAAAGACGGAGAGGATACATGGACTTCGGTAACAGGAGAAAACGGGCTTGATCTTTCGGACAAGATTGTGAATAAGAATGATCAGACACTTTTCCCGGCAGAAGTTACATTTGAGGCACAGGAAGCTAGATATGTACGTATCAGTGGAACGTCTTCTTATCACTGGCAAGCAACTGATGAAAATAAGTATATTACAGTCGGTGATCTTGCGATCTATGGAGAGAAAGTAGAAGCAAAGAACATTGCAAAGGATGCAAATGTAACGGCAAAATGGACGGCAGATGACACAGATGCAGCAAAAGGCGGCGACAGACCGATGTCTATGGCTGTTGACGGAAACAAAACTGATTTTGGTTCAAACTATGCCGAGTTCGGTGCGGACAATAGACGTGAATCATCTTATATGCAGGTTGATTTAGGCGCTGTATGTGATGTGAACTCTCTGTCACTGTATCGTTACTGGGGCGATGGTAGAACATATGGCGATACAGTAGTAGCTGTAGCAGAAAAAGAAACAGACTTTGCAGAAGGAAAAGCTACAATCGTCTATAATGCGGATGATCAGAATGTTCATAAACTGTATACACAAGCACCGGAAAAATTCGATGAAGACTATGCAGAAACTGCACAGGGTAAATCATGGACGCTTCCGGAAGGAACGAAAGCACAGTTTGTTCGCGTTTACATGTACGGAAGAGCAAACAATGACACAACAACAAACCACGTTGTAGAGCTTGAAGTATACGGAACAAAACCGGAAGAAGGCGAGACACCGGGCGTAGACATTACAGCCTTGATCGAAAGATTGAGCGTATTGTCAGCGGTAGATACGTCTAACGCAACAACAGATAGCGCAGCAGCGTTTAATGCTCTTCTTAAAGAAGGATATGATCTTGTGGCGACAGGAGCACAGACACAGGAAGAAGTAGCTGCTATGATTAAGAAACTGGAAGGCGCAGAAGCTAAACTTGTAGATGCATCCGCTCTGAAGAAAGCAATCGCAGACGCAGAGAAGAAAGTTGAAACAAGTACAGTAACAAGTGCAGAGCCGGTAAAAGCTAAAATTGCAGAAGCAAAACAGCTTCTTGTAAACGGTACAAAAGATGCGATCGACGCAATGGTTGCAGAATTAACTGAAGCTGTGAAAGGACTTGTTGCTCGCGGAGATGTAACAGATCTGAAAGCTTTGATCGATCAGTACGCAAAAGAGAATTTGAAAGCAGAGGATCATACAACATCTACATGGAGCGCTTATGAGACTGCTCTGAATGCGGCAAACGCAATCGTAACAGATAACAGCAACAGCGATCAGGCGGCGGTAGATGCAGCGAAGAAAGTGTTAGAAGATGCACATGCAGCATTGGCAAAACGCGGAAACACAGATGCATTGAAAGCTCTTATTGAAGAGTACAAAGAACTGAAAGAAGCGGATTACACACATGAGACATGGGTGAAATACGAAGAAGCTCTTGAAGCTGCAAATGGAATCGTGGCAGACAACAGCAATAAGACACAGGCAGAAGTAGATGCGGCGAAAGACGCATTGAAAGCGGCAAAAGAAGCTCTCGTAAAAGCTCCGGTAGATCCGCAGCTTGATAAGAGCAAACTGCAGGCAGCAGTAGATGCGGCAAAAGCAAAAGACGAAAACGCATATACAACAGCTTCTTACAATGCAATGGAAAAAGTTCTTGCAGAAGCAGAAGAACTTCTGACAAACGGTAAGGATCAGGCGGCAATCGATGCGAAAGCAAAAGATTTGAATGATGCGGTTGCTGCGCTTGTAGAACGTGGAAACACAGATGCGTTGAAAGCTTTGATCGCAGAATATAAAGCAGAAGGTCTGAAAGAGGCAGACTACACAACAGATTCCTGGAAAGCGTACACAGATGCGTTGACAGCGGCAGAAAAAGTTGTGAAAGACAACAGCAATCTTGATCAGGCAGCGGTAGACGCAGCGAAGAAAGCGTTAGAAGATGCTCATACAGCATTAGTAAAAGTAGAGCAGATCAATAAAGAGGCGTTAAAAGCAGCAATCGATGCAGCGAAAGCGGCTGATGCGAACTTGTACACAACAGATTCTTACAAAGCAATGAAAACAGTTCTTTCAGATGCAGAAAAGGTACTGAAAGACAGCAAAGATCAGACGGAGATCGATGCAGCAGCAAAAGCGTTGAACGATGCGGTTACAGCGCTTGTACAGCGTGGAAACACAGATGCATTGAAAGCTTTGATCGAAGAGTATAAAGATCTGAAAGAGGCAGACTATACAGCAGATTCTTGGAAAGAATATGCAGATGCGCTGAAAGCGGCAAAAGCAATCGTGGAAGACAACAGCAACAGTGATCAGGCAGCGGTAGACGCAGCGCTTAATGCGTTAAGAGACGCTCGCGTAGCATTGAAGCTTTCCGGAAAACCGTCTGTTGATAAGAGCGAGCTTCAGGCAGCTTACGACAAGTACAAAGATAAGAAGAACGACGGTTACACAGCAGAGAGCTGGGCGAAGTTTGAAAACGCTCTGAAATCTGCTAAGGCAATCTTGGATAACGAGGCTGCAACAGCAGATCAGGTAAAAGCTGCTTTGGCACAGTTGAATTCAGCGGCAGAAGGTTTGACGAAGACACAGACTCCGCCGAAGAATGATCCGCAGACTCCGTCAACTCCGTCACAGGGCGGAAGCGTACAGACAGGAGATACGGCACATGTAGCTCTGTGGCTTGTACTTGCGGGAATGTCGGTAATTGCTTATGTAGCGGTTAGAAGAAAAAGAGCATAGTGAAAACTTGTCTTTTGATTAAGGCAGTAAACATTTAAGCTTTTATGGAATAGGGCGTTCGGTAACGGACGCCTTATTCTTTTTTGCAGAGACAGCAACATTGTCAGAAAATTCATACAATATAAAAGTAAAATGTAATTATTTAAAGTTTTTTATAAAAATGTATTGACAAAATAAAACTCAGGTGATATTATAAAGACATCCAAAAGAGATACAACAAAATAAAAACAAAAGCATCTCAAAAGGATATTTAACTAAGAAGGCATCGTATCAGTTGCCCGATTAGATTAAAAATAAACGGATAGCAGGAGGGAAAGACCAATGGACAGCGTGATTTCAGTGAATCATCAATATGTTAGTGGTACGGCAAGTGTAAGTTCCTGTGGAGAAGAGACCTTTGCTCAAGGATAGATGATCCGGAATAAAAATAACGAAAGAATTGATCGGAGAGTTGGAAGTCCGGATAGAGATCAGAAAGATTTAACATTTGCAGACATATTGAATATAGATACCACATATAGCAGAATTTCAAAAGATGTGTAAAGAAACATTGAGTAGATTATCATTCGTGCATATCGGGTTTAATATGTGTGGTGGTACCGGAAACAAGGAACGTAAGTGATATGTGATAAGGATACTGTTATGAACTCGAATTTGTTAATTGAAGGAGGGAAGATTTAATAAGCAGGTCTTAATAAATCGACCGCAGATCAAATAACAATGGCAGAGGTCTTACAGGAACAGAATCTAATATTTGCCTCCGATTTAAAAATAAAGAGAATATGAAAAAATTAAATAGATTATAAAAATGCATCTTCAATGTTAATTGAGGGTGCATTTTTTTGACATTGCGAAATGCATATGATAAAATATTGAAAGATATAGTATGTAAAGAAACATAGAAGGAAAGACACTGCTCTGTACAAAACTATTTTTTAATGAGGTGAATGCGGTGGATAAATACGAATATAAATCAAAGACTGAACGGATGCTCGAACTTATGGAGAGCGGCGCGTACAGCAGAGCGGCGGCGATCGCAGATGAAATTGACTGGAGGCGCGTGCGCAATGCAGTGATGTTGTCAAACGTCAGTGAAATTTATGAAAAAACCGGAGAATATCAGAAGGGATATGACATTTTGACGCTTGCATATCAGCGGGCGGAAGGAAGCCGTAAGATTATCAGCCGTCTGTGCGGATTGGCTCTTAAGACGGGAAATGTCGATGAGGCGATCGATTTTTACGATGAGTTTATGCAGATCGCGCCGAAAGACCCGAATCAGTACATTTTAAGATATAAGATTCTCCGCGCGCAGAGGGCGCCGATCGAGCAGCAGATCGAAGCTCTTGAAGAATATAAGAAATCCGAATATATTGAAGAGTGGGCATATGAACTGGCGAAGCTGTATCAGGAAGCCGGTATGACATCAGAATGTCTGGAAGAGTGTGACGATTTGATTCTTTGGTTCAGCGAGGGGCAGTATGTCTATAAGGCGATGGAACTGAAGATGCAGTACAAACCACTGACTCCTTCCCAGCAGGAAAAGTACGATAAGCGTTATGCAAGGACGTCCGAGGAGACAGAGGAGATTCCTGATATTTTTTCTTATGCAGAGGCAGATGAATCCGAGCAGGAGGAAGAAGAAAACGGTTTGCCGGGAGCTGAACTTATGGCTGCCGACTCCGAAGTTGCCGATGCTGATTTCGCTGCCGAACAGCAGGTGAACGCACGAGTTCCGAAGGGAATGGAGGAACTTGTTCCGGACATGATGCCGGAAACGATCTCAGAAGGAGTAAGAGAGATCACTTTGCCGAACGACCCGGTGGAAGTAGATACGGAAGCGTGGGAAGCCGACGAGATCAAGGCGTTAGAAGCGGATTCACCGGCGGAGGATGCAGAGGATCATGTTGAACAGGACGAGCAGGTGCCGATAGATGCGGAAGATGCCGGGCAGACAGAAGACGCATATCTGCCGACGGATGTTTCCGAAGCAGAAGGAGTCGATGAGCCGGAGGAGCGCGTACCGGAAGGAATAAAAGGACCGGATGTGCTGGAGACAACCGCAGAGCCGGAAGAAGAAAGGCAGCCTGCTAAAAAGAAACTGGGAGATACGATGCCGTTAGACGTTGCATTGAGAAAACTTCTTCATCCGGAGTTGGAAGAATTGACGGCAGATGATTTCCAAGACGAGACAGCTCCGATGGATTTTAATTTTGAAGATGAAGAAGAGTCGGAATCTGATTTGACGGAAACGGGAGCGATGGACTTTGACTTTGAAGATGAAGAAGAGCCGGAGTTTGATTTAACGGAAACGGGAGCGATGGATTTCGACTTTGAGAATGAAGAAGAGCCGGAGTTTGACTTGACGGAAACGGGAGCGATGGACTTTGACTTTGAAGATGAAGGAGAGCCGGAGTTTGACTTGACGGAAACGGGAGCGATGGACTTTGATTTTGAAGACGAAGAAGAGTCGGAGTTCGATTTGACGGAAACAGGAGCGATGGATTTTGACTTTGAGGATGAAGAGGAGTCGGAATTCGGCAAAGAAAAGGATATGGGAAATACATCCCAGATCAAATTCCGTCCGGTAAGAAAAGATGAGATCGAGGATGAAGAAGATCTTGCGGATCTGGAGCAGGCGATCGGAGAGATTGAGTCGGTTGCAGATATAGACATGGTAAGTCGTTTGAAAGAGGAAAAACGCCGCGCCGCATTACAGGCAGAAGAAGAGGAGAAAGCGGAAGAAGCCGCAAGAGCAGAAAAGGCGGCACAAGCAGAAGAAGCCGCAAGAGCGGAAGAGGCGGCACAAGCAGAAGAAGCCGCACAAGCGGAGGAGGCAGCGCAAGCGGAAGCGGCCGCTGAAATAAAAGAGGACGATCAGATTACAGGTCAGATCAGTTTGGAAGATATCCTTTCGGGATTTGAAGAAAATGCAGGAGAGGATGAGCCGGTTGAAGAGGGGACGGATGCAGAAGGAGCATCCGAATCGGAACAAGAAGAAGTTATAGATTCAGCAGGGGATACAGCAAAAGGGGATACTATGGAGACGAATAAGAAAACAACACCGATTTTACCGCCGGATATTCAACGTATGATTGATGAAATTGAGGGAATTATCCCGCCGGAAGAAGAAAAGAAAGAACCTACAGGAGTATATCTTAAGAGAAAAGAAGAACCAAGCGAAAACATGGGTCAGGTTGCGGAGGATCTTAGAATCGACGATGATTTTGATGATGACTTTGACGAAGATTTCGACGAGGAGTTCGAGGAAGATTTGGATGACGATTACTTTGAAGAAGACTACTATGAGGAAGCAGACGAAGTGATCGAAGAGCCGGAAGAAGATTACTATGAAGAATCAGAGGAAGTGATCGAAGAACCGGAGGAAGATTACTACGAAGAAGCAGACGAAGTGATCGAAGAGCCGGAAGAAGATTACTATGAAGAATCAGAAGAAGTGATCGAAGAACCGGAGGAAGATTACTATGAAGAATCAGAGGAAGTGATCGAAGAACCGGAAGAAGATTACTATGAAGAGTCAGAAGAAGTGATCGAAGAGCCGGAAGAAGATTACTATGAAGAGTCAGAAGAAGTGATTGAAGAACCGGAAGAAGATTACTACGAAGAAGCGGATGAAGTGATCGAAGAGGCGGAAGGAAACGCAGATGACGAGTATTTCTTCGGGGAAGATGACGCGGAAGAGATTCAGGACATTGAGGATGAGTTCACAGTAAATCCTGATTATTCGGGAGAGGATGACGACAGAGAGATTCCTGATGATGACGAGCCGATCGACATTATGTCGGCGACGACACCGCTTAGCCGTAAAGAGACTGCGAAGCTGATTGCGACAGGTAAGACTGCGCCGCTTCCGCTCGATGAGATCTCGGATGCATTGTCAATGGATACCGGTTTTGTCGTACATGGAAGATATGACCTTGAGATGCAAAGCGGTATCGGAACGAGAGCCGGACTTACAGAGGAACAGAAGAAACTGTTTTCTTACTTTGTTCCGGTGCGCGGAATGAGCGAACAGCTTGTCGATGTGCTTGAGCAGGATAAGAACTGTACGAACAGAAAAGGGACTTCGAGAACGGGCAACTTGCTTATCATTGGAAATAAAGGCAACGGAAAAACGGTTCTTGCCGTTGACGTCGTGAAAGCGATCCAGAAGCAAAGAGACATCCGTCAGGGCAAGGTCGCGATCGTGACAGGAGATTCTCTGAATAAGAAGAAGATCAGCGATATTGTCGAAAAACTTTACGGCGGCGCTCTGATCATTGAGAAAGCGTCCAAAATGAATGAAAAGACAGTTGCGCGTCTTAATAAAGCGATGGAGCAGGATACAGGCGAGATGCTGATCGTCTTGGAAGAGCAGAGAAAGCCGCTTGACAGACTGTTGTCATCGAACAGAGAATTCAGGAAAAAATTCACATCAAGACTGGAAGTGCCGATTTTCATCAACGATGAGCTTGTTACGTTCGGTCAGACGTATGCGAAAGAAAACGGATATCACATTGACGAGATGGGAATTCTTGCGCTGTATAGTAAAATTGATTCTCTGCAGAGAGAAGATCATTTTGTGACGGTTGCGGAAGTGAAAGAAGTTATGGATGACGCGATCCGTCATTCTCAGAAGGCGTCCGCGAAGAAATTGATGCGGAAAGTTTTCGGAAGAAATACAGACGAGTCAGACCGTATTATTCTTTCTGAAAAAGATTTTAATATATAAAGAAGCACGATAATAGACTATAATTTAAAATGTGTGCATAAATAGACAAAATACAAGAGAAACGGGCGGGAAAGAGCTGTCTGTTTCTCTTTATTTTTTGGACGGAATCAAGTATAATGAAACTATCACGGAAGCGGGCAGAAACGCTTCGATATTTTATTATGAGGAAACGGCGAGGTGGGCTTTTATGGCAAGGAGAAAAGGTGCGGGCAGAAACGCGGCAAAAAGTGCAGGCAAAGGCATCGTGAATCATGCAGCCGGCGGTATGGCGGGCAGTGCGGTGAAAAAGGCGTCAGGCGGCGCAAGCCGGAACAGGGCGAACAGTCCGGCGAAAAACACTGCGGCGGATGCGGCAAGGATGAAAGCGAATGAACATGCCTATGAGATAGGAGAATTGGATCATTACCTGTTTGGTCAGGGAAACCATTACGAGATCTATAAAAAATTAGGCGCACATAAAGTAGTGAACGACAAAACGGAGGGCGTTTATTTCGCGGTATGGGCGCCGAATGCGAAGAATGTGTCTGTAGTCGGGGAATTTAATGACTGGAATTTGGAAAGAGACAGAATGGAGCGTCAGGAGCCTCTCGGTATTTATGTGAAGTTTGTACCGGAAGCGAAAGAAGGACAGCTCTATAAGTTCTGTATTGAGACGCAGAAAGGCGAGCTTCTTTATAAGGCGGATCCGTTTGCAAATTATGCGGAGCTTCGTCCGGGAACGGCGTCTCGTATTACGGATCTTTCCCGTATAAGATGGACGGATGACGCATGGATGAAAGCGCGGAAGACATGGAATCATAAGAAGAATCCGATGTCGATCTATGAAGTTCATATGGGTTCGTGGATGCGTCACCCGGGAAGGGAAGATGAAGGATTCTACACATACAGAGAGTTCGCCGAGGCGATCGTAAAATATGTAAAAGAGATGGGATACACTCATGTAGAACTGATGGGCATTGCAGAGCATCCGTTTGACGGTTCGTGGGGATATCAGGTTACGGGATATTATGCGCCGACTTCAAGATACGGAAGTCCTGAAGATTTTGCATATCTGGTTGACCTTCTGCATAAAAACAATATAGGAGTGATTCTTGACTGGGTTCCGGCGCATTTTCCGAAAGATGCTCACGGGCTTGCTGATTTTGACGGAACTCCGACATTCGAGTATGCAGATCCCAGACTCGGAGAACATCCGGATTGGGGAACGAAAGTATTTGATTACGGAAAAGCGGAAGTGCGCAACTTCCTGATTGCAAACGCATTATTCTGGATCGAACATTTCCATGTGGACGGGCTCCGTGTGGATGCTGTTGCGTCGATGCTCTATCTTGATTACGGAAAACAGGACGGACAGTGGGTCGCGAACAAATACGGAGGCAACGAGAATCTTGAGGCGATCGATTTCTTTAAACATTTGAATTCGGTTGTTCTGGGACGGAACAAAGGCGCTGTGATGATCGCGGAAGAATCGACGGCATGGCCGAAGGTGACAGGATCGCCCGAAGACGACGGCCTTGGTTTCAGCCTGAAATGGAATATGGGATGGATGCACGATTTTACGGAGTACATGAAACTTGATCCGTATTTCCGTAAAAATGCACATCATATGATGACGTTTGCGATGCAGTATGCATACAGTGAAAATTATATTCTTGTGTTGTCGCATGACGAAGTTGTTCATCTGAAGTGTTCGATGATCAATAAAATGCCGGGACTCGGGTTCGATAAATTTGCCAACCTAAAAGCAGGCTATGCGTTTATGATGGGCCATCCGGGAAAGAAACTTCTGTTCATGGGTCAGGAATTTGCACAGCTTAGAGAATGGAGCGAAAAGAGAGAGATCGATTGGTTCCTGCTCGCCGAACCTGAGCACAGAGATATTCAGAACTGGTATCGGGATCTGCTTCATTTGTATAAAAACAATAAAGCTCTTTATGAAATGGACAATGATCCGGCGGGATTTGAGTGGATCAATGCGGATGATATTTTCAGAAGTATTTACAGCTTTGTAAGACATTCCAAGAATAAAGAAAAGAATTTGCTTTTCGTCTGCAACTTTACTCCTGTGGAAAGAGAAGATTACAGAGTCGGCGTTCCGACGAGGAAAACGCTGAAGCTTGTTTTGAACAGTGATGAGGAAAAGTACGGAGGAAAAGGGGAAAAACGTCCGCTTACTTACAAACCGGTGAAAAAGGAATGCGACGGTCAGGCGTATTCGATCGCATACCCGCTTCCGGCCTATGGTGTGGCAGTGTTTGAGTATTAAGATGTCAGGCAGCTTCTGACTTGAAACCGGAACCCCATTGGATTTAACCGGTGGGCGGTTCACTATTATATAAAAGGTAAAAAATGCAGAGCAAACTGCCGCAAAATAGATGGGGGATTTTTAAAATAGCCTGTCTGTTTTGCGGCGGTTTTGTTTTTACCGGCAAAGTGAGGAGGAACAGCAGATGAAAAATTATTCGGAAGATCCGAACAGACAGTATCATATACAAACTGCAAAAGGGGAAATCGGGAAGTACGTCATTATGCCCGGAGATCCGAAAAGATGTGTGAAGATCGCGCAATATTTAGATAACCCGGTGTTGATTGCAGATAACAGAGAGTATGTGACATATACAGGAACGCTCGATCAAGTGAAGGTAAGCGTTACATCTACGGGAATAGGAGGACCGTCGGCAGCTATTGCAATGGAAGAACTTTGTAGGTGCGGTGCGGATACGTTTATCAGGATCGGAACTTGCGGCGGAATGCAGACAGATGTGAAAAGCGGAGATATCGTTGTGTCAACAGGGGCAATCAGGATGGAAGGAACGAGCAGGGAGTATGCGCCGATCGAATTTCCGGCAGTGCCCGATCTGACAGTGACGAATGCGCTTGTGAAAGCTGTTAAATCAAAAGGATATCCGTTCCATACGGGAGTTGTACAGTGCAAAGATTCGTTTTACGGTCAGCATGAACCGGAGAGAAAGCCGGTAGGCTACGATCTGCTTCATAAGTGGGAGGCGTGGAAACAACTCGGCTGTCTTGCCTCGGAAATGGAATCGGCGGCTCTGTTTGTTGTGGCGAGCAGCCTTGGGGTGCGGGTCGGCTCGTGTTTTCTTGTGATCGCGAATCAGGAACGTGAGAAAGCAGGACTTGAGAACCCGGTAGTGCACGATACGGACATGGCGATCCGGGTGGCAGTGGACGCGATCCGCAGATTGATTTCCGAAGAACGGAAAAAAGAGTAGAATGCATATAAAGAAAATGACAACGAGAAGAAAAGAGCGGGAGAAAAGAAAAACGGAAAAATGAATGGGGGAGATAAGCGGGAAAAATAAATGAAAGAAAATAAACGCGAGAAAAGAAATGAGGGGAAAAAGCGGGAAAAATAAGTGAAAGAAAATAAATGCGGAAAATAAAGTCTAACTATTAAAAGTCAAGGTTAAAATGAAGATTTTTTGAGTAAATTGCAGAAATGCTTTTCAGATATATTT
>ENA-OQIV01000338-OQIV01000338.1-human-gut-metagenome-genome-assembly--contig:-NODE-338-length-31936-cov-3.783609_pt1 | contig 31936 bp, 24 predicted proteins | sample MGYA00242588_ERZ504753 | MGnify/ENA primary metagenome ERZ504753 (study PRJEB26092, sample SAMD00036359) | human gut metagenome | host: Homo sapiens | study: EMG produced TPA metagenomics assembly of... | reverse complement strand
GCAGTTTTTACACCTTCGCTCACCGCAATGATGATGTTATTTTCCTTTTTTAATGCTTCATTTACATCTTCAATAAATTGATCTTCATCGAATGTTTTCTCACAAAGATAGATCAACTGAGGAACTTTTCGTCCTTCAATCCTTGCAAGTGCAGATGCTGCAGTCAGCCATCCTGCATTTCTTCCCATAACTTCTACGATCGTTACGGATGGAACATCATAAACAAAGCAGTCACAAGCAATCTCTGTAAATGCAGTCGCGATAAATTTGGCTGCAGAACCAAATCCAGGGCAATGATCAGTCTCTCCAAGATCATTATCGATCGTCTTTGGAGCTCCCATCACCTTAATGTCATCAATATTATGTTCTTCACAGTAAACAGACAGTTTATATACGGTGTCCATAGAATCATTTCCACCAGTATATATAAAATATCCTATATCATTCTTTCTTAAAATACGGATGATCTCTTCAAATTCTTCCGCATTTTCTTTTGGATCACCCAGTTTCCATCGACAAGAACCAAGCGCCGCTGCCGGTGTGATCGCTAATAGATCTCTTTTTTCTTTTGTGTCGCATACTTCATCGAGATTTACAAAATTCTCGTTCAGCACACCTTTAATTCCATTCAGAGCACCATAAACATGGCCCACACTTCCACTTTCAATTCCAGCATCGATCACTCCTGTGATCGTCGCATTGATCGCTGCAGATGGTCCTCCTGACTGAGCAACTAGTAAATTCTTCATAAGTTTCTCCTTTATACTTTTATATTTGTTCAATCCTGATTATACCGTATTTGTTTTATTTTTTTCAACTTTTTTGACAAAATACCCTATATTTTTACATTTGCTTTTTCTTTACGAATTCCTATTCATCTACTATAATTAACATAAACCGATCCTGAAATTCTATATAAAACATATATTTTCAGGATTTTAATACGACAAAATGGAGGTTTTTGGACATGAATCTAAATTTTATAAAACTTCGTGAACAAATGGAAAACCAAAAGGTTTCTTATTATCTTGTTCCAAGCGAAGATCCACATCAATCCGAATACGTAGATGATCACTTTAAATGCAGACAATACATTTCTGGTTTTACTGGTTCTGCTGGTACCTTTCTGGCTGGATGCGAAGAAGGATGGCTTTGGACTGATGGACGTTATTTTACACAGGCCGAAGGACAGATCTCTTCTGATATCACATTGATGAAACAAGGGGTTTCCGGTGTTCCTACGATTCTTGAATTTTTGAAAGAACACCTGCAGGAAGGTGATACACTTGGAGTAAACGGCTTTACGATCTCAGCTTCTTACGGAAAAAAAATCGCAAAACTAGTGAAGCAGCATGGTGCATCTTTTCGTTTTGATCTTCGTTTTGTAGAAGAACTCTGGGCCAAAGATGATCGCCCCGCAGTCTCAAAATCCACAATTTATCGTCATGATATCAAATACAGCGGAGAACATACTGATTCAAAACTTGCACGTGTTAGAGAAAAAATGAAAGAACTTGATACCGATGCATTTTTCTTATCCTCTCTTCCTGATATTGCATGGCTTTTTAACTTGCGTGGAGATGACATTGCATGCACTCCATTATTTTATAGTTATGCATGGATCACGATGGACAAATGTTTTCTTTTCCTTCGAAAGGATTGTATTTCAGCAGTTGCTTTTCAACGTTTTAAGGAACATGGCATTTCCATCCGCGATTACACAGAAGTTAGTGCTTTCTTAAAAGACCAACATGAAACTGTTTTGTTAAATCCAGATCTTACAAACTATCTGCATTATAATCTCTTATTCAAATGCAAGATCATTGAAGATAAGAATCCAACAGAACTAATGAAAGCTATAAAAAATGACATTCAGATCGATCATTTGAAAGCATGCCATATCAATGATGGAATCGCTATGACAAAATTTATGTACTGGCTTAAGAAAAACGTTGGAAAAATCCCTATGACAGAACGTATGATCTCTGACCATCTCGAGGAAGAAAGAAAAAAACTACCCGATTACATGGGTCCTAGTTTCGAGATGATCTGTGCTTATAAAGATCATGCTGCAATGATGCATTATCAATCCACTGAAGAATCCGATGTCGATGTCAAAGCTGAAGGTATGCTTCTCATTGATTCCGGTGGACAATATTATGGTGGTACAACCGATGTCACAAGAACTTTTATTCTTGGGCCAATTTCAGAGGAAGAAAGAAAATACTTTACACTGGTATTAAAATCTATGCTGACTCTTGCCAATGCAAAATTCCTGTTTGGATGTAGAGGAAGTAATCTTGATATTCTAGCAAGAGAACCTCTCTGGGAAGATGGCGTTGATTATCGTTGTGGAACCGGACATGGTGTTGGATATTTTCTTGGTGTTCATGAAGGTCCAAACGCTTTTCGTTGGAGATCGAATCCCGAAAATCTTGACGCAGTACTACAGCCGGGTATGGTCATCACAGACGAACCAGGTGTCTATGTTCCCGGAAAATACGGAATCCGTACAGAAAATATGCTGATCTGTAAAAAATGGCAGCAAAATGAATACGGTGCTTTCCTTCATTTCGAACCCCTGACACTTGTACCGATCGATCTTGACGGTGTTGACCTTTCTTTATTTAACGAAAAAGAAAAACAATTGTTAACTGATTACCAGCAGTTCGTATATGATACACTTTCTCCACACCTTAACGAGGAAGAATCTGCATGGCTTCATACACTCACACTTTGAATCTTACAAGAGCCTTTCTTAACAAACAAAATGGCAGGAACTTTTCATCTTACATATAGTTCCTGCCATTTTCTTATCTTTTATTCTTTTGTCTTGATCCACTGCTCCTTAAGCTTCTGATATGTCCCATCATTATTGAGAACCTGAAGTGCTACATTAAACTGATCCAGATATTTGTATCCCTTCACAAACATAATCCCATAATTACTTTCCTCGGAATTAAGTTGTTCATTTAGCACACTAAGATTCGTATCATCTGCGTGTTCTTGCATATAATTCTGGATTCCTGTTGTATCATAAATCGTTGCATCGATCGTTCCTTTTTCAAGATCGTTCCATACTTTTGTAATGTTTTTATAATATGTGATCTTGTTATCCTCTGACAAATAATCCTCCGCATATTGTGCACTGGATGTTCCTTCTACAACACCGACCTTCTTCTCTGTAATCTCCTTACGATCTGTGATCTGGCTGTCTTTTCTGACCACGATCTGAAGATATGTTTCATAATAAGTGTCTGTAAATGAAAACTCTCTCTGTCTTTCATCTGTGATTGAAATTCCTGCGATTGCAAGATCTAATTCTTTGTTCTTGATCTTTTGCTCTAATTTCTTCATATTCATTGGATATAATTCATATTCAAAGCCCAGATATTCACTAAGTTTATCAAGAAGATCAATATCAAACCCTGTGATCTTCTTCTGCTCACTATCATAATATGAAAATGGTGCCATATCATTCGATACACCAACCTTTAATTTCATTCCTTTCATTGTCCCTTCAACTTTATCTGCCTGAATAACTTTCGTAGCCTTCGTTTTCTCTGTCTTTTGTTTCATCCATGGAACATTGCATCCACCAAGACAAAAAATAAGTCCAACCATCATAAGCGATGCTAATATCTTCTTCATCTTTACTCTCCTTTGATCGTATTTATCCTCATCATAGCACCTGAAAAAATATAAGTCAATTTCCTCTTCCATTTTTTTCAACGTATAAATTCCACCAGATCTGTACATGATTTTATTATACGAATCACAAATGGAGGAACTTATTATGGCACGAAAAAAAGTAGAAATCTGTGGCGTTAACACTTCTTCTCTCCCTTTACTTTCTGAAGAAGAAAAAGAAGATTTATTTGAGCGGATCGAGCAAGGTGATCTTCTTGCCAGAGAACATTATATCAAAGGAAATCTACGACTTGTTCTCAGTATCATCCAACGATTTTCAGGAAGTAATGAAAATGCAGATGATCTTTTTCAAGTTGGCTGCATCGGTCTTATGAAAGCCATTGATAATTTTGACCGGAATCTAAATGTGAAATTCTCTACTTATGCTGTTCCCATGATCATTGGTGAAGTCAAACGCTATCTTCGTGATAATCATAGTATGCGTGTAAGCCGTTCTCTTCGTGATACCGCATATAAAGCGATCAATGCAAGAGAAGTTCTTACCAAAAAATTAAATCATGAGCCTACGATCGACGTCATTGCAAAAGAAATCGATATGAAAAAAGAAGATGTCTTATTTGCACTTGATGCGATCGCAACCCCTCTTTCTCTTTATGAACCTGTTTATCAGGATGGAGGTGATACTCTTTACCTTATGGATCAGGTAAAAGATAAAAAAAACAAAGAAGATAGCTGGGTGGAATCCATTGCCTTAAAAGAAGCAATGGAACATCTTCCAGATCGAGAATATGATATTATCAAAATGCGATTCTTTGAAGGAAAAACACAAACAGAAGTTGCAGACGAAATCGCCATTTCCCAGGCACAAGTCAGCCGTCTGGAAAAAAACGCCCTAAAACACATGAAGAACCACTTAGTGTGATTCTTCAATATCTTATAGTATATGTTTCTTCTTCAAAATATACACCGCGATCAAACAGACGATCAAAGAAAAAATCGAGATTGCTGCAAACCCATATGCTTTCGTCGCAAACGGCATTCCAACACCATTGACGTTCATACCATACAATCCCGAGATCATCGTTGGCAATTCCAAAATGATCGTGATCGCTGCCAAGAATTTCATAACCTGATTCAGGTTATTATCAATGATCGATCCAAACAAAGACATCGTACTTCGCAGGATATTATGATAAATATCCGTCATCTCCATCGCCTGTTTATTCTCAATGATGACATCTTCCAACAGTTCTTCATCTTCTTCATAATGTCTAAGGCCAATATGTTTTCTTAATTTCTCCAACACTACTTCATTTGATTTTAATGCTGTTGTAAAATAAACTAGGCATTTCTCTAAATCATACAATTGGATCAAGTCTTTGTTCTCATAAGTCTCATGTAACAGATCTTCCACTTGATTTGCTCTCTGGTCGATCACACGCAGATAATACAGGAACAATGCTGCATTATTGTAAAGAATCTGATATACAAATCTTGTCTTCATAAATGTATAAAAATTCGATACCAGTCCATCAACAAATTGTTTTAAGATATTCGTCTGCTCCAAACAAACAGTAAAGACGATCTTATTAGTAATAAAAATCCCAAGCGGTATCGTCTCATACCATTTCTTTCCTTCCTCTTCCTCTACAACCGGAATATTCACAAGAATCATTGTATAATCATCTTCATTCTCCAGTCGGGAACGTTCTTCCGTATCCAGTGCTGCCTTAAGATCATCCATATCAATCTTATAATCTCTCGAAATATTCATGAGTTCCTCCATCGTTGGATCTGTGATCATCACCCATGATTCCAATTCGATATGATCTAATTCTTCTAACTCTTTATGTCCTTCATAATTCTTATAAATCTGGATCATCTTACCGCTCCTTCCTGCTTCATTCTTATTAAGTATAACTGATAGCAAAAGCTTCGTCCAGTAAAAAAAGAAATGTGTGTTTGGCACATTTCTTTTTGATAAATTCTTATATGATCATCTCAGCTCCTTATTCAAATGGGTATTTCATTCCCCACTGTGTCTTAATACTTGTTAAAATTCGCATCGTATCTTTTGTAATGATCTGGCAATCATCCTCCAAGTTTCCTTCGATCGCTGCTTCCATTGCTTCTACCTCATATTTTAAAGCATCTTCTGTCTTTCCTGCTTCAACTGTCTCAACTTCTCCAGTTGCCGTATTGGTGATCGTTGCTTTGCATGCTCTTGGATATTCATATACTTCAATATATCCCTTATCACCTGTCACAACTCCTCGTTTTGGCTGTTTTGCACGAAGTGTCAGACACATAACAACCATCTCCCCTTTTGTATTCTTCATAATGATCCCAGATTGTTCATCTGCACCTGTCTCTAAATATTCTACAGTCGTAAGAATCGTATTTGGCATCTCACTTAAAAATGTTCTCGCAAATGCTGTTGCATATACTCCAATATCCAATAAAGCTCCGCCAGCTGCTTCTAATGCAAAAAATCTCTGTGTAGAATCATAACCTTTGTTACTTCCAAAATTTACCTGTACCATCTTTGTATTACCGATCGCACCTTCTTTGATTCGTTCTTTTAATTTCTTATACAAAGGCATATGTGAAATTGTCATTGCTTCTCTGACTACCACACCTTTTTCTTCAGCAAGTTCCAGCACTTCTTCTAACTGTGCTGCATTCACTGTGATCGCTTTTTCACATAAGATATGCTTTCCTGCATTGACTGCCTGCTTCATATTTTCATAATGCATACTATGTGGTGTTGCAACATAAATGATATCGATATTTTCATCTGCCAGCATCTCTTCGTATGTTTTAAAAACATGTTTTACTCCATATTTGTCTGCAAACTTTTCTGCTTTCTCTGGTGTACGATTGGCTACTCCGTAAATTTCATGTCCCATCTTCTGAAATGTTACTGCCATCTCATTCGCAATTGTTCCACAACCTAAAATTCCCCATGTACTCATCTTATCTTTCCTTCTTTCTTACTTAATCACTCTGATTCCTGCTTCACTTGCAACCAATGCTTTTGTTGCAATCTGATAAAATAATGATGTCTCGATCACCCCAGTGATCATCTTTAAGTTTTTGTCAATCTCTTCTAGTTCTGGTAACGTGTCATAATAAACTTCCAGTAAATGTTCATCACGTTTCTTCACTGTTGCACCCATTTCTTCCACCTGACTTGTCACATAGTTCACTGCTTCTGGAATAATATCTAATACAACTGGTACTTTATTATTTAACTTATCTGTTACTTTCGTTTCATCGACCAGTAATACATATTCTTTTGCCATCTTTGCAATAATCTTCTCTAATGTGTGAATTCCGCCTCCACTTTTATATGCATCAAGATCAGAATCAACCTGATCACAACCGTCAAATGCAATTTCGATCTCTTTTACTTCTTTGGTATCAACAATTTCTAATCCAAGCTTTTTACATACTTGTGCTGTATGATCTGATGGTGTCACAACTTTGACATCTTTCCCTGCTTCTTTGATATCTTCTGCAAGATAACTGATCGTCTCTCCACCACCAAGTCCGATAATCCCATGATCTGGCACAAGATCAAGTGCCGCTTTTGCACATAAACGTTTCACTTTATTCCTCCTTTGTTTTTGCAAAGTTTTATTTTATAGCTTTATTTTATCATGAAATTTTATTTTGTCAATCCTACATTGCATTTTTCCTTGATTCATTATAAAATAATAATAAAAAAGAAAGGAGTTTTTCGTTATGAAGAAAACCATAAAAGACCTTTTTAAACTGATCACTGCCATCGCTACCGTTGCTGGTATTTTATATGTTGCTCGTGATCAGATCAAAGCGATCATTGCAAAGATCAAAGAAGTATCCGATGATGATTTTGACGATGATTTCGATGACGAATCTTTTGATGATGACTCTTTTGATGATGATGAGATTTTCCCTGAACCATCAAAAGACGACAGAGATTATGTTTCTATCAACATCACAGATACTGATGATGATGATCCATCCGTAGTTGAAGAAGAATCACAAGAAACAGAAACTCCATCCGAAGAATCTGACGAAAAAGAATAATTCGTAAATCGAAAAAGACAGATGAGAAGAATCACCTCATCTGTCTTTTTTCTCACATCATCACTTCTTTGGAATTTTGACTTTTTTCGTTTTTGAATATTTTCCAAAGTATTTCTTGGATTGATATGTTTTATATGCACGTACTTTCACATAATACGTCTTTTTTCTTTTTAACTTTCGACTCTTATACGTACGGGTCCGATTGCCTTTATATGTTTTAACAACTTTATACCTGCCTTTCTTTCCCTTCCTTAAATACACTTTATATCCACTGGCTCCGCTTACTTTTTTAATCTTTACTTTTATTCTTCTTCCAGATCTCTTTGCCTTTATCACTGGTTTCCCCGGTTTTGTGATACATTTTGCGATATTGGAAGATGAACCATTCACAACCTTGCATAAATTCCCAGCATCTGTGTACGTAATGGAACGATATGGCACAATTTTATAATAATATGTCTTCCCAGATTTTAACTTAGAATCTGTATAGGAAGTCTCCTGTGTTGAAACTGTTTTTATCTTTTCATATCGCTGTTTCCCAGAATCATAACGATAGATCGCATAACCACTGACACGATCAAGTTTCTTCCACTGAAGAGAAATCTTTGATGTAGATTTTATATTTGCCTTTAATGTCATCTTATCTAACGGCTTGATCGTTGCCTGATGTCCTAGTCGCACAAAATCTGTGACTTCTCCGATGATACATCCGTCTTCATATTCAATCATCAGATCATCGAACACACACTGCTTTGTATCTAAACTGTATTGATACAGGTCATTGACCAGTTCTTCTTTTAACTGCTTGATATAAGTTGGTTTCAGACGGATATTCACTGTATTATAAGCCTTGATACCTTGATTCTGAGCCTTGATATCGTATGATCCATCCGAAAATGTATAATTCCCACTTTTGTATAAATGAAATGCTTTCACTCCCTGATTTCCTTGTGACTGATAGGTAAAAGAAATCTGTGCATTATCCTGATACACATCAACAATCCCAGAAGAGCGATATTGCTCTCCATCTAAAACGCCCCATGTACCAGACCATGAACTTAACGTTTGAAATCCTGTATCATGCACATCTCTTATGTATGGTGTCATATAAGCGATCGCAATCTCCCTGATCACGTCATTGCCTTTTTTTACAAGAATCTTCCCATCCCAGTTTAAATCAGTCGAAACATACCGATTCGAAAAATTCACACAAATCTTTGCGGTATTCTTAGACGCAGATATAAGCTCAACCTCAAGATCCTTTTTTGCCTGTTCATTTGAATCATCGATCAAAACTTCGATGTCACTTAGATCAACCGTCTCCGAAGTAAGACATAAAATACGGTCTTTCGGCATCATGATCGCACCTTCTCGGTCCCTTGTAGTTGCAGACAATGTATATACTGTCTCTCCTTTACTATTCGTAAACGGCACATCTTTATCATTCTCAGATTCCTGTGTTACCTTGACCAGATTTTCTGTCTTCTCTCCATTCTCCTGTGCATATACTGTTACATTCAAACTTATGATCAGTATGAAGACAAACAAAAGTATATTCTTCGCTGTTCTCATCAGTTTTCCTCCATTATTCAAAAAGAATCCTGCAAAGCAGGATTCTCCACATTTAAAACGGCTTATCTTGTTGCCTCATTTAACATTCTCTTAAGATCATCCACACTGTAATGATAATGTGTATTACAGAAATGGCAGTTTACTTCAATTGGCTCTCCATCATCGATCATGTTCTGAATCTCTTTTTTCCCAACAGAAATCACTGCTTTTTCTACTCTCTCTTTGGAACAGTTACAATGAAATTGTGTTGGAACTTTCTCATAGATCTTCATATCCATATCACCTAAGAGATCCTCCATCATCTTCTCTGGTGTATGTTCATGCTCTAATGCATAAGTTACGGATTTGAATTCTGCGATCTTCTTCTCTAACTTACTGATCGTCTCTTCCTCTGCATATGGCATCATCTGAATGATAAATCCACCTGCCTGACGAACCGTGTTATCTTTGTTCATTAAAACTCCAAGTGCTACAGATGTTGGAATCTGCTCACTTGCCGCAAAATAATATGTTAAATCTTCTGCGATCTCTCCAGATACTAAATGTGTCTGTCCTGAATAAGGCTCTTTTAATCCAATATCCTTGATCACTGTCAAAACACCTAGATCTAATGCTTTCCCAACATCTAATTTTCCTTCTTTGCTTGGAGGAAGCATCACATCTGGATTATTTACATACCCTTTCACATTTGCCTTAGAATCAGCTGTTACTGTCAACCCACCGATTGGTCCACTGCACTGAATCTGTAATGTGATCACATCACTGTCATTCTTACACATACTTCCCATCATAGCTCCGGCTGTTAATAATCTTCCAAGTGCTGCCGTTGCTACCGGACTTGTATTATGTTTCTGTCTTGCTGTCTCCACGACATCTTTTGTATATGCAGCAAAAAAACGAACCTGGTCATTTGCTGCTGTTCCTCTGATAATATAATCGTTCATCTTTTTTCCTTTCAATTTGCAATATAATATAATCTTTGTGTATCTTCTTTAACTTCATCCATTGTCTCTGCATCCAGAACACACACGGATGAAAATCCCGCTTCATAAAGAAAGCTTACAACCTCTTCTTGTTCGTAAGCTTTCTGTAAATGTAATTCTTCGTACTTGTTATATGTACCTTGCTCATTCTGAATAAACAGGCTCAACTGATATTCATTGATACGTTCGTCTTCATCATAAAAATTATCCCAGATAAAGCTCGCATCCTCACGGTCTTCTGCAAATGTATTGCACGCAAGGATCTCTTTATACTTATAATGACTGTTCATATCAAATACAAACACACCATCTTCTTTTAAAAATTCTCTGACTCTTCTGAATGCTTCTTTTAAATCTTCTTCCTCTAGAATATAATTCATACAATCGCAGATACTAACCGCTGCATCTACCTGCTGCGGAAGCTCTAATGACACCATGTCCTGCAATACATATAAAATATGATCATCCTCTTCACTAGCCGCGATCTCCAGCATATCCATAGAATTATCAACAGCCGTAACCTGATAACCTTCTCTTGCAAGCTTTCGTGCCATCTTTCCTGTCCCACATCCAAGATCTAATACCTGTGTATCTTTATCAATCTTATATTCTTTGAATATATTTAAAATATTTAAAAGCCATTCATCATATGGGGTCTGATCCATAAATTCATCATACACCCTTGCAAAATCTCTGTAACTTTCCATCTTATCCTCTTATAGTAATGGTGCCAGTAATCGTAAGACACTCTGCGTCAATGTTTTTCTTAAATTTCCTTGACACATCGCTTTTGTGATCCTCTGGCTGATCTCAAATGTTTTCTCCATATCATGTTTTAACTGCATAACTGCATCATTCTTATACATAAAAACACCATTTTCAAAATGCAGATAAAGGCTTCGATAATCCATGTTGATCGTTCCAACTGTTGCCACCTTATCATCACTTGCAAAACACTTTGCATGAATAAACCCAGGAGTATATTCATAAATATGAATTCCAGCTTCCACCAACTGCTTATAATAAGATTGTGTCAATAAGAATACTAACTTCTTATCTGGAATTCCAGGAGTTACGATCTTTATATCAACTCCTCTTTTGGCAGCAAGGCAAAGAGCTGTTGTCATCTCGTTGTCAATGATCAGATATGGGGTGTAAATATAAACATAATGATTTGCAGTATTAATGATATTTAAATATACGTTCTCTCCAACGATCTCATGATCTAATGGATTATCCGCATAAGGTTGTATAAATCCCTTTCCTTTAAAGGCATCTTCATAATGCTTATGTGGCAGAAAGGCTCCATATCCTTCATCTGTCTTACGGATTGCATTCCATACCTGCAAAAACATAACAGTGAAATTCCACACTGCATCTCCCGTCACCTTAAGTCCGGCATCTTTCCAATATCCAAAACGTTCAACCTTATTAATATATTCATCAGATAAATTCAATCCACCGGTATATGCTGTATGCCCATCGATCACAACTACTTTTCTATGATCTCTGTTATTCCATGCCGTTGAAACAAATGGTTTGATCGGATTAAATGGCATCGCCATGATCCCAAACCGCTCAAGCTCTTTGTAATATTTATAAGGGAGCAAATCCACACATCCTACATCATCGTACATAAAACGTACTTCAACACCATCATTGACTCTGTCTTTCAGAACTTCCAAGATCGTATCCCACATATATCCTCTTGAAACAATAAAAAATTCCATAAAGATATAATGCTTTGCCTTCTTAAGGTCCTCAATCAGTTCTTCAAACATTGCCTCTCCCGATGGATAATACTTCGCATCGGAATTCTCGTAAATCGGATATCCACCATACTGATCTATATACTTTGCCTGTCCTGCGACCTGATAATCTTCCTGTTCCAGTCGTTCCATCACTCCATAATCCTGTCCAAGCAGAAATTCTGTATCCTCGATCGACTGTTCAAGTTCCATACGGAGCTTCTTCGCTGGCTGCTTATCTCCCAGGACCAGATATAAGAATCCGCCAAAAATCGGAAACAAAAGGATTGGTATCGTCCATGCAAGTTTATACGCCGGATTATCATCTTTATTCGCAATATAGATCACAACAGTAATGCTGAATATGCGAAATACCCATTCGATTGCTTTGGAATATTCTCCGATCACCACAACCATATAGGTCATCCAGATCATCTGTAAAATGATCGCAACGGTCACGAATACCAGTCTTCGAAGTAAAAATTTAAGAATTTTTGAAATTGGTTTTGTTAAATATTCTGCTATCTTCATCTTACGTCCTTACCTTCTTCAAAAGCTACTTCTTTTCATCTTAACATAGATACCATTCAATTTCAATTTTTATTTCATGAATCCTGACATCATGCAGCCTCCCGCTGCCCCGCATTCCATGATCTTTGTAATATTTTCTTCATTAATTCCACCAATTCCATACACCGGAATCTTGACCGCATTTACTACATCCGTCAAAAATTCAAGTCCCCTTGGCGGCAGACCTTTTTTACAATCTGTCACAAAGACATGTCCTGCAAACACAAAATCCACCCCCAGTTTCTGTGCTTTTATCGCCTCTTCTGGCTTATGGATCGATGTGCTGACAGATTCAAAATCAGACAAATTCCCCGCTTCTTTTAAAAATACCGGATATGGAAGATGAATCTTCTTGATTCCAAGTCTTCTTGCCACATCGATAAAATTATGAATGGTTAAGGAAGCACCGTTTCTGTCACAGATTTCCTTACATTTCTCTGCGATCTCATAGTACTCTTCTTCTGACAGATCCTTTTCTCTTAATACGATCGTTTTCACATCTTTCTTTGACAGATCCTCGATCACATCAAAAAATGGTCGTTTACATAGATTTCTATTTGTCACTGCGATAAAACATGGTTTGTTCATTTTAACTTCCTTTCGTATTTTCCTGACTTTCCTTCTGCTTTCTTATCTTACGGTTCATGATCCCGCCTAATCTTCCTGTTTCACTGGCTGATAATGACTTCCATCCACTCTTCTTTAGTTGATCAAGCAGACCAAGTTCTGCAGCAGTTTCATATTTTAACCGTTCCATCTCATTCATTTCTTCGAATGTCTTTTCTATAAAATCCTTTTCCTTTGGCATGATCTTCTTCCTTTCTGATTTGTCATTTTCTATTCTTAGAATATGACAAATCAGAAATTTCATACATGCACGGGAATTGTTTTTTGCAGGGTTACAGAATAAATATAAATTTCTTTTACACACTTTCCTGTGATCTTTTCCAATGCTTGTTGGTAAGATTCCATCTGTGCACGATAACGTCTGATCAAAATATCCTCTTCCCCTTCTCTGACCCGGTCTGTTTTATAATCTACCAAAATAATTTTATCTTCTTCCTCAAAATATACATCAATAATTCCCTGAACAACAACAAAATCATCCGTTTTTGCATCTTTGTTCATGTCAGAAAATGGAATTCCCGTCACAAACTGCCGTTCTTTATAAAGCAGTTTCTTCTGTGCTGCCTCTTTCATCCTCTTCCCAAGTTCTGATCTCGTCAGAGCGAGGATTTCTTTTCGATAGATTACTTTTTCATATTCTTTTTTTAATTTTCCAAGAGAGATCCATCTTTCGATATCTTCGTTTAAACTTTTCATTGTATAGTCTTTGGAAAAATCTAGTAATTCAAAAACTTTGTGAATGATCGTACCTTTGGATGCCGCTGAAATCTTTTCAGTTTTCTTGACAAATGATGGTATCCTTTTTTCTTTCTCCATAGAAACAGATGAATACATCACTTCCTCAGTATCTGCTGCCTGACTCATACGTTTGATCTCTGATACAGAATATTTTAAACGACCTTTTGTCTCTGCCTCATTGCGGTAATGATATGCAAAACTCTCTTTCAGTGCTTTTACATTTTCGTTTGGAATCTGATCATTTAGACGTTCATAGAAGATCTGGCGGTTCATCTCATGAAAAAGTTCATTTCCTTCCTGCTGCCACAAAAGATCTTCCAGAGTATAGATTTTCAATCGATAATCCTGTTTTGGAACCATCGGAAGTGCCTTTTTGATCCAGTCAAAATAACTCCTTCCGCTCAAACGATCGATCGCTGTGATTTCTCCTTTTGCATTCCAGTCAATATCATCTTTCTTGATTCCAGTCAAGATCAGTTTTTCTTTTGCCCTTGTCATCGCAACATAAAGAACTCTTAATTCTTCTCCTAAAGACTCTCGTGTCATCTGATTTTTGATCAGATTCTTTAAGATTGTCTTCTTTCTTGTACGATAAATGGGATCAATATGATCTGCTCCGATAAAATAATCTCCGTGGAAAATCATACTTCCATTCCCATCCCTTAAATTAAATTTCTGATGGATCTTTGATACAAAAACAATCGGATATTCCAATCCCTTACTTTTATGGATACTGGAAATACGGACCAGATCCTGATCTTCGCTCATCGTATTTGTCTCTCCATAATCCATATCATATTCCCTGCACTGTTCGATAAACCGCACAAAATGAAACAATCCCTTGATCTGGCTGCTTTCAAAAGCTTTTGCATGTTCAACGAGCATCAGGATATTTCCTTGTCGTTTTTTTCCTTGCGGCATGGCTCCTGCATAATGATAATACCCACTTTTTTCTAGAGCCAGCCAGATCAACTGTGTTAATGGCAGATATGTCTTGGCATCCCGTAACAGCTCAAGCAATTCCAGTGCTTTCTTTGATTTTTCCATCTTATCTTTCGTCTCACAAAGACATTCATAGAGAGAATCTTTTTCTCCATCTACCTTTAATCGTCCTAGTTCTTCCTCTGACATCCCGATTATTGGAGACCTTAAGACAGCTACAAGATCAATATCCATATATATATTATCAACTACAGACAATAAACTTAATAACGTGCGGATCTCCACCGTATCAAAATACCCTTTCTGATTATTTGCAAATGCTGGGATTCCCGCATTCATCAATTCTTTCTGGATCACTTCCGCATTTGTCTTCATAGAACGAAGCAAAATAACGATATCACTGTATTTGGCTTTTCTTAAAATCATATTGCCTTCTTCATCTTTTCCAGTGACCATCATTGGATCTTCTCCATCGATCATCTCATGAATCCTTGTTGCGATCATTCTGGCTTCCAAAACAACTGCGTCTTCTTCCGAGTCTTTGACTTCATTAGATTCTAACAGTAACAGTTCTGTCTGTGCATCACATCCCTGTTCAAATTCCATCGTTGGAACAAGAGCAACATTTTGAGTATATTCGATATTTCCAAGATCTTCATGCATGATCTGGTAAAACACGTCATTGACAAATGTAAGGACCTCTCTGCGGCTTCGGAAATTATTACGGAGCTCAATGAGCTGATATTCTTCCCCCTTTTGCTGATATCCATGATATTTTTCAAGAAACAGCTCTGGCCTTGCCAGTCGGAAACTATAAATACTCTGCTTAACATCCCCTACCATAAACATATTATGACCGCCTTCGGATTCTTTGGATACACTCCTTAAGATCGCATCCTGAATATAGTTACTGTCTTGATATTCATCGATATAGATTTCTTCATATCCATCGGACTTTTCTCTTGCGATCTTACTTGGCACTGGATTGCCTTCCTCATCGTAATGATCGATCAAAAGTTCTAGCGCAAAATGTTCCATATCATCGAAATCCATGATATTTTCATTCTTCTTTTTCTCATCATAACGGATCATAAATTCTCTCGTCAGATCGATCAATCCTTTTAATGGACTTTTGATCCTTCTTAATTCATGAAAAATCTCTGCCTCATTTTCGTAAAAATATGCTGCTTTCAGATCATCAAGCAGATTGTACGCCTGATTTCTTTCATACTTACACTGATCCTGAAGCATTTCATCAATCTCATCTGTTTTTTTCTTACGTCCAGAAAGTCGTGGTTTCTCCATCTTTACAAAGTTTTCACATAATTCAGAAAATGTCTGTGCTTCTTTGATCTTTGTGATGATCTCTAAATCTTTTCGCAGTATTTTTTCATAAAAATATGGTCCACCAGGAGAAAGTGCCAGTTCTAATGCTTCCTGAATCGTATCATGTGCACCCTCTATCGAAAATCTTGCATCTCTTAAGATGATCTTCATAAATGGTGCCTGATCAAACTGTTCTTTTGTCTCTACTGAAATATTTTTTTCTGCCTGATCAAGCCATTTTTCTGGTTCCCTGTGGCTTCTTGCATTTTCATATAGCTTTAAAATATATTCACTGATAATATTATCATTTTTTCCTGGAGAATAAGATTCGATCAGATTGATAAAATCTTCTTCTTTTTTCTCATAAGCTTCTTCCAACAGATCATCCAATATTTCTTTTCTTATTGCAGATAATCTTCCTTCATCCCCCGGTGCTGTATTCGGATCAATACCAAGCACATAAAAATAATCACGGATCAGATTCATACAAAAACTATGGATCGTTGTAATCTGTGCTTTGTGGATCAGTGACAGCTGCTTAACAAAATGCTGATTTCCCGGAAATTCCCGCACCTTTTCATCAAGTGCCGCCATAATCCTTTCTTTCATCTCCCCTGCTGCTGCTTTCGTAAATGTCACGACAAGCAGATGATCCACATCGATCGGATGTTTTTCGTCCGTGATCTTTTGTATAATACGTTCTACCAGTACCGCCGTCTTTCCAGAACCTGCCGCAGCAGATACTAAGATGTCGGCATCTCTTTGATCAATGACTTTCTGCTGTTGTTTGGTCCAAGGCATGTTTTCCCTCCTCTAGTGATACTTTCTTAATCTTCTCTACCTGATCAACACCATCTTCATAGGCGCAGATATTCTTAAACTCACAATACTCACAAGGTTTTCTTCCTTCATATTCATATGGTTTTATAGAAATATCTCCATGCATCAACGAATTCCCAAGCTCTGTCATTTTCTTTTCCACAATTCTTCCCAGATTGAACAACTGTGTTGTATTTAAAACAGAAGATCTCTTGTCATATCCATTCTTCGTTGCACGGACCGGCAGTGTCAGATATCCTTCTGATCCCGTATGTTCCATATGATCGATCAACTGAAAATCTTCATTGACAACGCCACTCATCTTAAGATCTTTCAAAATCTTATGTTCCGCCTCATTCTCATATTCTACATTGACGATCGGATCATCCATATGAAAATAAAACATTCCTGCCGGATATACCCGCTTTCCTGTTTTCTTTTCGTATAATTCCATCATTGCATTCATATAAATGATCAGCTGCATCTGCAATCCATGAAAAATCTTGGCAAAATCAAACTTCTGTTTACCTGATTTATAATCGATGATCTTTAAATATTTATTTTCATCATCTTCTATACTGTCCATACGGTCAACCACTCCAGAAAAGAACATTTTCTCTCCATCTTCTAAAGCAAATGTCATGGAATCTAAATGATTTTCCTCTCCAAAGGCAATCTCATATTCTTCTGGTGTAAAATCCCCCCTCTTAATATGTTGTTCCATCGCCCATACCGCTCGTTTAGAGATTCGTTTCATCCGCTCCAGGACATATTCATTTCTGTGGCTGCTCTCAAACAATTCTTTTTGGATATCCGTAACTGCCTGCTCGACCATCAGTTCTACAAATTCATCTCTTGATGTATCATCCGCAAACTTCCAATCACTCCGCTTTCCAACTAATTCCATCGTCTTATGAAAAACTTTTCCCATATCGGTCGGCAGGATTTCATGCACCAGACGTTTTCGAAGCCTTAATCCATACTGCATAAAATGAGAAAATGCACAACCGGCAAACTTCTCCATTCTCGTTACACTTCCTGAAATCGTATCTCCATACAGATCATGGATCAGTTCCTTGCTCAATGGAAATGCCTGATTGGTGTAAAATCTTGCATCTACATAATCACCCACAGGTTCCAACTCTTTTAAAGCATGATATAACGTCTGCATCCATTTCATTTTCTCCGGATCATCGTCTCTTTCATCAAATTCCATCTCCTGCAGACAAAGAATCATCTGATCTAACGCTTCTTCCCTTGTATAGCCCGTCTGCACCTCTTCTTCCTGCATCGTAACCTTTAATTTTGGAAAAATGCGTTGAATCCTTTCAATAAAATAGGACGGACGGTTATTATTTCCTGCTGCATCCATCATGCGATAGGATAAATACAAACGATCGGTTGGTTTTGACACCGTAAGATACAAATAAAACTGTTCCATATAAGCAGACTGTTTAATGCCAGGCGCCAGATTTATTCCATAAGTTTCAAGCACTTCTCTTTGATGGTCATTGACAACCCCTCCACCGCCATTGGCTGCAGGAATCACACCTTCATTGATACCTAGGAAAAATAAGATTTTTACTTCTTCGGTTCTCGTTCGTTTCATATCACCGATCATGACCTGATCAAGACTTGGCGGGATCACACCAATCTGCATCTCTTCCAGTCCACTTTCCAAAACACTTAAAAAGTCATCATAAGAAAGCTTTTCTTCTCCCAAAATCTCTGCCATTTGTTCTAACAGGTCAATGACCTGTTCATAAACCTTTGCATAGGTTGCTGCCGCAATGAGATCTCCTGACGCCTCAAACATCTCCTGTTTCTTTACCATCTTTCCTTCAACATCCAATGTTTCCAGAAATTCATATAGATAGATAAGCTTTCTCTTGACCGTACTGCCTCTTCGCTTTAATCCAGTTTTTAATGTTCCAACTTCCTCAATAAAACGAATCCTTAAGGCTTCCGCTCTTCCAACATCTTCATCGGAAAATAACTTCGATGCAAATGGGCGGTTCCATCTGGCAAATCCACGAATTCCACAAGCCAGCACATAATTTTCCAGAAAATCTGCTTCTTCCATTGTAAAATTCGAGAAACCTGATTTTAAATAACGAAATACCATATCATATGAAAAATCTTTCTGGATCATCTTCAGAACAGAAAGGAGTGTTTCTATACATGGATTATTTAACAGTTTTCGATTCACATCTACGAAATATGGAATATGCAGATCATCAAAACTTTTTTCCAATTCATTTTGATAGCTGTCAAGATCCGCTGTTAATACAACAATATCTTTATATCGATATCCTTCTTCCCTCACAAATCGTTCAATCTCATTTGCCACTGTTCTACTTTCCTGCCTTGGATTCATAAAACAACGGATTTTAATATCTTCTGGTTCATCCTTGTATATCTCATATGGATAACGCTCGATATTCTGCTCCAGATGGCGTAATTCCTTAGAATCTCTCTCATCCGGCCAACAAATGATATCTGGCATCACCGGGGTTCCTGCATCCTGCGCAAGTTTGATCAGTTCATATTTTTCTTTCTTTGACATGGCAAATAATTCATATTCACGGTACTGACTTCTCACGTAACGCCCATCTAAAGTCAGTCCAACATATACATTTTTCCCAATCTTTAATAGCTTTTCCAGTACTTTTCTCTGGATCGGCGTAAATCCTGTAAATCCATCCAGGTAGAATGTTGCATTCTTTAATTTCTCTGATCGTTCCACTTTCTGTGCCAGAACATCTAATAATTGTTCAGAGATCAAGTACCGTTCCTTGATATAATCTTCAAAATTCTCCATCACAAGAAGAATATCTTCCATCTTTGAGCGTAATCCTTCTTCTTTCATCCCATCTGTAATCTTCTTTAAATCTTCCATGGACACGTCATACTGATAGACCTCTGCAAAAAAAGATTTTAATTCATCAATAAATCCCTGTTTTTTCATGCTGGACGCAAATACTTTTAATTCTTCTTTATGCTGCTCCATGATCTTTCGGATCACCATAGATTTTCCTTCATCTTCCAAAAGATCTTTCGGAATATATGATAATTCTTCGAATACACGATAAGTTAATCTGAAAAATCCCACCACATCAATGTTAAACGTTCCATGACGTGGATGTCTTGTGACCAGTTGTTTTTGTGCATTTAGCGTTGACTGGTCCGGCACAATAAAAAAGAACTCCTCATCTTCGTGTTCCATGGAGTCTTTGATCATCTGATCATAAATAAAATCTGTTTTTCCGGATCTCGCAGACCCTAGTATAAACTGTAATGCCATATCATTTCCTCCATTTTCTATCATTATATCTTATCCTTTATTTTCCGTAAAGATGTTCTAAATATCTCATTCCATTCATAAACTATAGATAGAATCTTTTAGGAGGATAACTATGTCATCAAAAACGAAAATTGTCGTATTAAAAGCACGGGAACTTATTTACACCGGAATCTTTATCTTACTTGGAATACTTTTGATCTTACTTTTGATCTTTATGTTTGTTCCTTCCCATAAATCAAAGAAAACAAAAGAAACTTCCGGTTACACACAAGGTGTCTATTCTTCTCCATTAAAACTTGGAGAAAACGAATTAGAACTTTCGGTCACGGTAAAGGACGGCAAAGCAAGATCGATTTCTTTAAAACATTTAAATAAATCGATCAAAACAATGTATCCTCTGATCGAACCTTCTCTAAATGAGATCAATAAACAACTTCCCAAAGTTCAAAATATTGATGATATCAAATTTGACGGGCAAAGCCAGTATACGTATACATTATTAAAACAAGCGATCAAAAATGCATTAAAGAAGGCACAGGATTAACACCCCTGTGCCTTCTTTTTATTTCTTATATTCTTCTAATTTCTCTGTTTTTGTATTTCGTTTGTAGATCTTTCCTGTATCTTTATCTACATAGAAATCTCCGTATTTCTTCCCAGAATCATCGGATGTATCATAGATTTCAAAATGATATCCACTGGCTCCATCCCTGTATTCCTGTTCGTTTTTTGTCTCATTTCGAACTTCATACTTACCATCTTTATCGTCATTTTGCAGACGGTTTAATAAATAATCATGTGCATCATCATAGTTATCAAAACCATTTGCGATATCATCTACCGCATCTCCAACTCCATCTGCCACATCATCAACGGCATCCTCAGCATCGTCTACCAGATTATCTTCCGTTGTACCTGATGCATTATTATTTTCTGTTGTTCCTTTTGTCGTAGAATCCTTTCTGCCGTTGCCACATCCAGTAAATACAACGGATACTGCAAGGATCAGTGTAAACAAAAGACTCGTAAGTTTTAACGTCTTTTTCATCTTGTATCTCCTTTTCTCTTTAACATCTTGATACTTATATTCTGTCCAGAAGAAAAGAAAATATTTATTTTGATATGAAAAATTCTTATTTTTGTTTTATATTTTGACTGATCTTATTTTCTTGTAAGCTTCAGTGCGATCTTATCTCCGATCCATTGTCCAACCTGAACGATGATGACAAGTGCAACAACTGTTACTAATAATACTCCTGTCTGATAACGATTATATCCATACATGATCGCAAGATTACCAATTCCACCGCCTCCAACAGCTCCAGCCATTGCTGAATATCCGATCACACTAACAAAAGTTACAGTTAAAGCACGAACCAGTGCTGGTGTTGCTTCTACAAATAAAACCTTACGAATAATAAGAGGCATACTTGCTCCTGTTGCAATCGCTGCTTCGATCACACCCTTATCAACCTCACTAAATACACCTTCCACAAGTCTTGCATAGAATGCGATTGCTGCGATTGCCAAAGATACAGATGCTGCGATTGGTCCGATCATTGTTCCTACAACCAGTCTTGCCAACGGCTGTAATACAATGATCAAAATGATAAATGGTAAAGACCTGATCACATTGATGATCGTTCCTGTAATGCCATTAACTACCCTGTTTTTATAAAAAATCGGATTCGATGCCAGATGTAATACTAGTCCTAAGATCGTTCCAAGGATTGCTGCTGCGATCATGGAAATCAATACCATCTCAAAGGTCTCAAAAGATGCCTGGGCAAATTCTGACTGGATGATCTCTAATGTTTCATTCATATTATCTTCCTCCTAACCTCTCTAATTTATATACATTCTTACTAATGTATTCTAATGCTTTCTTACGTTCTGCATCTTCTCCTCTAAGGATCACGATCAACATACCAAATGGTTTATTCCTGATGTAATCGACTTTTCCATTGATGATATCCATTGTAATATCATAGTTCTTAGAAGCAACACTGATCACAGGATCATAAGAATCATCTCCTGTATAACTTAAACGAAGGATCTCTTCATTTGTTTTTGCTTTTAATCCCTCTGGAACCTCTACATTTAATACGCGTTGTACCAGACTCTTTGCAATATCTGACTTAGGATTTGCAAAGGCAGAATAGATATCTGTAACTTCTTTCAGCTTTCCATCTTCCATAAACGCAATACGATCAAATAATTTCTTTGCTACATCCATCTCATGTGTGATAAATACGATCGTGATATGTGTTTTTTCATTGATCTCTCGTAATAATTCCACGATTTCTTCTGTATTCTCAATATCCAATGCGGAGGTTGCTTCATCGCATAACAGGATATCTGGATTGTTCGCTAACGCTCTTGCAATCGCAACTCTTTGTTTCTGTCCTCCACTTAAGTTTGCTGGATATGCATCTGCTTTTTCTGGAAGATGTACGATCTCTAAGAGTTCTTTCACTCTGTCTTTGATCTTATCCTTTGGATAGTTATTGGCATACAATGAAAATGCAACATTTTCCGCGATCGTTGATCCACTGATCAGATTAAAATGCTGGAAGATCATTCCAATATTCAATCTTGTTTTTCTTAATTGCTTTCGGTTAAACTTCGTAATATCTGATCCTTCAATGATCACTTCTCCATTCGTTGGTCTCTGTAACAAATTGATCACACGTACCAGAGTACTCTTTCCAGCACCACTTGGTCCTACGATTCCAAAAATCTCTCCTTTGTTGATCTTTAAGCTTACATTATCAACCGCTTTGAATTCATGACTGCCATTTTGGAAGGTAACATCTATATTTTTTAATTCAATCATGACTTTATCCTTTCTTATTTTTCATTGTCCTTTGATCACTTCATCGGACTTTCTTCTTATCCTGTAAAATCAGATAAGCTATTGCCTATCAGTTTTCCTGACAGACAATAGCTTCATCATAACAATTTCAGTTGATTTTTTCAATAATTTCTTGTTACTTCCATAAATTATTTATGGTTTATAGCGATTTTCTACTCTTAGAACAGAGGTACAACAGCTCCATCATATTTGTCATTGATATATTTTTTCACTGTATCACTCTTTAGAGCTTTGATCAGTGCTTTTGTTGCATCAGTTTTTTCATTTCCCTTTTTCACTGCTACAATATTTCCATATGTTTTAGCTCCGATAGAATCAGCATCTTCTGTTGCTAATGCATCTTTGTTGACTTTTAATCCTGCTTCTAAAGCATAGTTTCCATTCACAACTGCGATATCAACATCTTTTAATGATCTTGGAATCTGAGCCGCTTCGATTTCTTTGATCGCTAAATCTTTTTTATTCTCTACAATATCTTTTTTTGTTGCTGTTAATCCTGCTCCGTCTTTTAATTTGATAAGTCCCTGATCCTGTAACAATAATAACGCTCTTGCTTCATTTGTTGTATCGTTAGGAACTGCAACTGTTGCACCGTTCTTTAATGCTTTTAATGTCTTTGTCTTTCCTGGGAAGATTCCAAATGGTTCATAATGGATTGTTCCAGCGGATGCTAAATGTGTCTTCTTTTGTTTGTTGAAGTCATCTAAATATGGTTTATGCTGAAAATAGTTTGCATCTAAATCTCCAGATTCGAGTGCTGTATTTGGCTGTACGTAATCAGAGTATTCTTTAATTTCTAATTCGTATCCTTCTTTCTTTAATTCTTTCTTCGCTACTTTTAAGATATCAGCATGTGGGGATGGACTTGCTCCAATAACAATCTTCTTTGTTTCTTTTTTATCACTGCTATCTTTCTTTGCTCCGCATCCTGCGAATGCTCCGACTAAAACTGCTCCTGTCAGTGCTAATGCTAATGCTTTTTTCAATGTTCCTTTTCTCATACTTTCACCTCATACTCTTTCTATTTTTTTGTTATTTATATTGTATTGTTTCAACTGATTAAGTTTAGTATAACAGTGTATTAGGATTTTGTAAAATATGTATTTCTTTTAGTTTGATATAGTTTTTGGCTATAACAGATTGTTTCTATATAAATAAATGATGCTATATTATGTTAAAACTGATATTTTACCCAATATGGTGTAAGTTTTCTTGTATATAGCTGGTTACTAAATGAGGTCATTTCATCTGGAACCCAGAGAGCTTCGTACATTTTACTGCTTGCTCCTGTATATAAATTCAGATTTGTTGGTATCATTGCTTCATAACCTTCTGATAAATAGAAACTTTCTATATTCTTTATATTTTTCGAGCATGTTCCATCATATAGTGCATAGGAATTGATGATATCCAGACCATTTAATGGATAAGCAGCAAACCCATTCACAGCCTGCACATCATAAACAAACAGTACTAAGGTTGTTCCTGTATGTTCATATTCTCCTTGTTTGATTTCTTCTAATGATTGATTCATCTGTAATAATCGGTTTTCTGCTTCTTGTCCCTTTAAAGTTTCTGTCAGTTTAAAGTAAACGGTTCCTCCCGTTGTATCTAGTGTGATTCCTGTTCTTGGATCAGCCGGATTGACTCTTGTCCCTATCGGATTCGGCTTTGGATTAGTGTTTGTCGGTTTCTTTGTTGTTTTCTTCCACACTTTTACTTTACATTTGTATTTCTTCTTTCCGATCTTGGCTGTGATCACTGCTGTTCCTGGCTTTTGGGCTGTAACTTTTCCCTTTCTTGTTACAGTTGCGATCGTTTTCTTGTTGCTTGACCACTTTACTTTTTTCTTTGTTCCTTTTACTTTCAGGGTGTAAGTTTTCCCTCTTTGTAAAGAAATCTTTGTTTTGTTCAATTTGATCTTTGTCTTTGCCTGAGTGTTCATTGTTGGAGTAAATGTCAATATCAGCATTGCAATGAACAGCCTTGTGAGTAATTTTTTCATACGTATTTCCTCCCTTCAATTGATCATATGTGATATGTTTAGTATATTCGTTTCTTTTTGTATATTCAATATGTTTTTTACTTTTTTGGTAAATTTTGTTTTTTTATTTGCATTGGTGTCTTTTTTTGTACAAAAAAAAGACAGAGTTCTAAATTCTCTAAAACTCTGTCTCTTCTTATCTAATAGTGAGCGTGCGGGGATTCGAACCCCGGACAACTTGATTAAAAGTCAAGTGCTCTACCACCTGAGCTACACACCCTTATATAATTAAATTACTTCACCACATATCTATTAGGCAAAATAATAGGGTGGGTAATGGGATTCGAACCCACGGCCTCCAGAGCCACAATCTGGCGCGCTAACCAGCTGCGCTATACCCACCATATGTGTTACTTCTATATATTATATACAGATATAGAAAAACGAGCCTGAAGGGATTCGAACCCCCGACCCACGGCTTAGAAGGCCGTTGCTCTATCCAACTGAGCTACAGACTCAAATCTTATAGGTTACCTATAAAATTAAAAAGCGGGTGATGGGAATCGAACCCACGTGATCAGCTTGGAAGGCTGGAGTTCTACCATTGAACTACACCCGCTTATAGTCGGGGTGACAGGATTCGAACCTGCGACCTCTTGATCCCAAATCAAGCGCTCTAGCCAAGCTGAGCCACACCCCGTAAGTGCTTTGCTGTTTCTCTATTTCCTCAACAGCAAGATTTATTATATAGAATCGTCCTTTAAATGTCAACAACTTTTTTCAACTTTTTTTATTTTTCTTGAACACTTTGTCGCAAATCCCCTGTTTATGCGGTTTCTGATCTTATATTTTTTCATTATCCTTTTTTATTTTTCTTAGACCTTCTAACAAAATCATAGGAAAAAGCCACTAATTGTATCAAAAAAAGAACACCAAAAACAGGTGTTCTTTCTTCGTTTCAGTTTCCTATATGAAGCTTTCTTATTCTACTTCCTCGATGTCTTCTTCTTTCACATCCGTATCATCTTCTTCATCAAAGAAATCATCGTCAAAATCATCATCAAAGTCTTCATCAAAATCATCCATATAATCTGGTGTCAGATATTTATATACCGCAAATGCGATTCCTGCAACTGCTGCGATCGCTCCGATGATCGCTAACGCCCAGACGATTTTGTTATCTTCTTTTTCTTTTTTTGTTGCAATGATGTCTGAAACTTTTGCCATTTCTAAAAGATCACTTAATTTTTCCATGCCGCTCATTCCTTTCTTTTGCGTTTTCTTTATTATATCACTTCTAACTATATTTTACTAACTTTTTCGTTCATTTTATTCGACTTTTTTTAGTTTTGCAAAGGATGCGAACATTTTTTTCACTCCTGCTTTTTCAAAGTCTACTGTTACCTCGTAATCACGGCCTCCAGAGACAATTTCAAGCACTTTTCCTTTTCCAAATTTTATATGCTTCACCATATCTCCAACATCATATGGTAAAGTATCCATTTTCGTTGAAGTAAATGATTTTGCTTGATATGGTTTTCTAAATCGATTACTGCGATTTGATGAAAACAATGCTTTGTCTGGACGTTTTTCTTTGAAGTTGACCCCTGTGTCTAACTGTAATAGCTGTTCTGGAATCTCATCGATAAACCGTGAAACTTTATTAAACTGAGTTCTTCCTTGCATCATTCTTCGTTTTGCCGCACTTAAATAAAGCTTTTTCTTTGCTCTTGTGATTCCTACATAGCAAAGACGTCTTTCTTCTTCCATATCGTCATCATCTTCAGACATCACCGTCATATAACTTGGGAAGATTCCATCTTCCATACCACAAATAAATACGTATGGAAATTCCAGACCTTTTGCACTATGCAGTGTCATTAATACAACCCTGTTATCTGAATCTTCTAGATTATCAATATCTGCAACCAATGCGATCTCTTCTAATAATTCTGACAGACTCGCTTCTTCTGCTTCCTGTTCATATGTTACAACTTTATTTAAAAGCTCATTGATATTTTCAATTCTTCCTTCAGCTTCTTCCGTTTCTTCAGCTTTCAGATTCGCAATATATCCTGTTTCATCTGTAATATACTTAAATAATTCTTCCAGCGATCCTTCCTGCATCTTGCGTCTGAATTCACGGATCAGATCAGCAAATCCATTGATCTTTTTCTTTGCATTTCCCAATGTATCAATGCTATCCGCAGAAAAGCATGCATCTAAAAAACTAATATTATGCTCAACTGCATACACATTGATCTTCTCGATTGTTGCTACACCGATCCCTCGTCTTGGAACATTGATGATCCTTCGCACTGCCAGATCATCCAGCCCATTATCAACAACTTTTAAGTAACTCAAAATATCTTTCACTTCTTTTCTCTGATAGAAGTTTGTGCCTCCCACAATACGGTATGGAATATTTTTGATCATAAAACTTTCTTCAAATACACGAGACTGCGCATTAGTACGATAAAGGATCGCCATATTTTTATAATCATAACCTTCTTTGGATAGATCTTCAATCTCATGAATGATCTTTCTTGCTTCTTCATATTCTGTTCCATACTGATGGAATTCGATCAGATCCCCTTCTTCGTTCTCAGTCCAAAGTTTCTTCGTTTTTCTTCCCTTATTGTGTTTGATCACCTCATTCGCTGCATTTAAGATATTCTTCGTGGAACGATAATTCTGCTCGAGTTTGATCGTAACTGCTTCTGGAAATACATTTTCAAAGTTTAAGATGTTCTTTACATTCGCACCTCTGAATTTGTAAATAGACTGGTCATCATCACCTACAACGCAGAGATTCTGATATTTTCTTGCAAGCATACTGACTAACTGGAACTGGATCGTATTTGTATCCTGATACTCGTCAACCATGATATAACGAAATCTCTCCTGATAATAATCAAGCACTTCTGGATGGAACTGAAATAATTCCACGGTCTTAAAGATCAGATCATCAAAATCCAGTGCATTATTTGCCTTTAACTGCTTCTGATATTCTTTATAGATCTGTGCGATCTTTTTCTTCTTAAAATCATACTGATGTCTTGTTTCGTACTCGGAAGGTGTCATAAATTCATCTTTGGCAGAAGAAATCTCATTGATGATCCTTCTCTCTGGCATCATCTTTGTATCAATCTTATACTGCTTGCAGATCTGTTTGATCAGGGATTTCTGATCATCTGCATCATAGATTGTGAAACTGTTTCCATAACCAAGCTTATCAATATGCCTTCTTAAGATTCTCACACAAGTTGAATGGAAAGTACTGACCCAGATATGCTCTGCTCCAAATCCGACCAGATCATCGACCCTCTCTCTCATTTCCTTCGCTGCTTTATTTGTAAATGTGATCGCCATAATATGATAAGGATTCACACCCTGATCCATCAGATAAGCAATCCTGTGCGTCAACACACGAGTCTTTCCAGACCCTGCACCAGCAAGAAGCAAAAGCGGTCCCTCCGTACAAAAAACGGCTTCCTGCTGCTGTTCATTTAATGTATCATAAATTCCCATAGATAAATTCCTTTCTCAAAGCTTAACTGCTATTATACCTTATCGAGCGAAGCGAGTCCAGTCCGTTGCACCTGATGTTTTTTCTCTTGTCATATGGTTTGAATAACCGTATAATATAGTCATAAGATAAGGAGAAATCATTATGGAATTTGAAAAACAACTCGAAGAATGGATGAAACTCGATTATGTGCTTCCAGAAGACCTTCCAAACATCGAATTGTATATGGATCAGGTCACTACTTTTTTAGAAGAACAGCTAAAGAATACGAAGCGTTTCGAAGAAGATAAGATATTTACAAAAACCATGATCAACAACTATACCAAAAACCATCTTCTTCCACCTTCTAATAAGAAAAAATATTCCAGGAACCACATGATTCTTTTAATTTATATTTATTATCTGAAGAATTTTTTATAAATTTCAGATATTTAGAATCTGTTAGATCCTTTAAATGAACATTTTGATGATCAGGACTCAAAGAATTCTTTTTATACGATTTATAATGAGATTTTCAAGCTGGAGCATGACCATAATACGGCGATCCGAGATTCGATCGCAGATGTATTTCATAAATCTGAGGCTACTTTTGCTGAATTAAAGGAGTCGAAGGAGAAAGAACAGCTGCAGCAATTTGCTTTTATTACACTTCTTGGATATGATATCTATCTAAGGAAACAGGTGATTGAGAAAATGATCGATGAACTCTATCAACCAGAGTCAAACAATAAAGCAGAAAAGAAAAAGAAGAAATAGGCATCTGCCTATTTCTTCATTCGTTTAAATACCATATCATAGCCATCACTTCCATAATTCAATGAACGATTCACTCGGCTGATGGTTGCCGTGGAAGCACCTGTCTTATCTGCAACTTCTAAGTATGTATGCTTATCATATAACATCGAAGCCACCTCAAATCTCTGAGCTAACGATTCTAATTCATTTACTGTACAAAGATCTTCAAAAAATGTAAAACATTCTTCTTCTGTCTCTAATGTCAGTACTGCCTGAAATAATCTTTTTGCCGCTTCTGTCTTGATTTTCTTGCTCATTAGCATTTACTCCCTTTCTGATCTTATAGTTCCACTATACTATATCAGAGTGTTAAAGTAAAGCAATATTTTCTTTATGCTTCTCCTACTGTTGTTTTCACAATACCAACTCTTTCAAGATATCCTCTTGTCTCAGATACAACATCTCCGTTCAACGCAAGCAGTGCTACAAGGTTCGGGAATGCCATTAATCCATTACAGATATCCGCAATAGTCCATACAGCACTAACTGTCATAAATGGTCCAATAAATACTGCTAAAATATAAAACCATTTGAACGCTGTGATAACGAATTTCTTTCCATTTACCAGGTATTCCAGACATCTTTCACTATAATATGCCCATCCAAGAATTGTTGTAAATGCAAAGAATACAAGACACATCATTAATACAAATGCTGATGCTTTTGCAGGGAATGGAAGTCCTAATGCAAATGCCTTTGTTGTGACTGCAACTCCTTCAAGTCCCATATCCCATGCACCTGTCATAACGATTGCAAGTCCGGTCATTGTACATACGATGATCGTATCAATAAATGTTCCTGTCATAGATACAAGTCCCTGACGTACTGGTTCATTTGTCTGAGCTGCTGCCGCTGCGATCGGTGCTGATCCAAGTCCTGCTTCGTTAGAGAAGATTCCTCTTGCAATACCTTTCTGCATTGCAACTGTCATAGCTCCGATTGCTCCACCTGCAACTGCTTTTAGTCCAAATGCTGACTGTACGATCTCAGCAAATGCTGCTGGTACCTGTGGTAAATGTGTGAATACAATGATCAGACAGACACCAATATATGTCACTGCCATAAATGGCACGATAACCTCTGATACCTTAGAGATTCTCTTGATTCCTCCAATGATAACAAGTCCTGCACAGATTGTTACGATAATTCCTGCTACAACAACGCTAATAGAATAATTCATTCCAAATAAGCTGATCGTATGTACATTGGATGGGTCAAAAAAGTTATTAACTGCTGATGTGATTCCATTTACCTGTGTAAACGTTCCGATTCCAAACAAACCTACCATTGTTCCAAATACACAGAACAATTTTGCAAGCCATTTAAAATTCTTACCCATTCCTTTTTCAATGTAATAGAATGGTCCGCCAAGTGTGTGACCATCTTCTGCGATCACTCTATACTTAACCGCTAACATTCCTTCAGCATATTTTGTTGCCATTCCAAAAAAGGCTGCAAGCCACATCCAAAATAATGCTCCTGGTCCACCTGCAACGATTGCTGTCGCACATCCTACGATATTACCAGTTCCGATCGTTGCTGAAAGTGCCGTACATAATGCACCAAAACTTGTAACTTCTCCTTCTCCATCATCTTCATTATGAAATACATAATGTAGTGCCTTTCCAAGATGTCTGATCTGTAGTCCTCGAAGCCTGACTGTCAATAAGATTCCTGTAAAAAGGATCAAGATGATGAGGGGCATCCCCCAAATAAAATTGTCGACGTTGTTTAGTACATCGTTTAGCGTGTTTAACATTTTTCATTCCTCCAAAAATAGATCTTTGCGAATGTAACCTTGAACAGCTTGATTTTTGCATATCTGAGTATACAAAAAAGAGCTGATTAAATCAGCTCTAAAGAGTATCGAATACATTGCTTATAAAGCTCTGTCCTTTTGCCTGAGAGATTAGTTTCCTAATAGAAACTGTACACCTTCGGCGCTCACTTATGAGACTCTCCAGAGTTCATTTCTTTTTGTTCATCAGAAAGAAATGCCTATGTTTATTTTTCTTATCCGCAATATTTACTTTATATGATGATTCTGATATTTGCAAGTATTTTTTTTAATAATCAGTCACTTTCAGCACACTATACAAAAACACTTGTCTTTCTATGGCATACATATGTAATATTTTCCATACAATATTTTTATCAGTTTCTTTGCTTTTTTCCTGCTGCTGTGTTAAACTGATTCAGATACGCTCAATGCGTATGGAAACATTAGTTAAAGGAGACAACTTATAATGAAGAAACACAAAAGAAGCACTTTCTCTGGAAAGCTTGGCTTTGTATTATCAGCTGCTGGTGCTTCCGTAGGGCTTGGAAACATCTGGAGATTTCCATATCTCGCTGCTAAATATGGCGGTGGAATCTTTTTACTTGTTTATATCATACTT
>ENA-OQIV01000322-OQIV01000322.1-human-gut-metagenome-genome-assembly--contig:-NODE-322-length-32654-cov-3.696995_pt1 | contig 32654 bp, 23 predicted proteins | sample MGYA00242588_ERZ504753 | MGnify/ENA primary metagenome ERZ504753 (study PRJEB26092, sample SAMD00036359) | human gut metagenome | host: Homo sapiens | study: EMG produced TPA metagenomics assembly of... | reverse complement strand
ATGAAAGTTTTAGTTATCAACTGCGGAAGCTCATCATTAAAATATCAGTTAATCGATTCAGAGACAGAAAGTGTTTTAGCAAAAGGATTATGTGAAAGAATCGGAATTGATGGAGCATTAACACATCAGCCAGCGGGAAAAGACAAGATCAAATCTACACCAGCTATGCCAGATCATAAGACAGCGATCGGAATCGTTATCGACCAGCTGACAGATAAAGAAAACGGAGTTGTAGAAAGTCTTGATGAGATCGGAGCTGTAGGACATCGTATTGTTCACGGTGGAGAGAAATTCACAAAATCATGCCTGATCACAGATGAAGTTATCAAAGAAGTTGAAGAATGCAGCGTATTCGCACCACTTCATAACCCAGCGGGACTGATCGGAGTTCGTGCATGTCAGGAATTAATGCCAGGACTTCCAATGGTAGCAGTATTTGATACAGCATTCCATCAGACAATGCCAGAGAAAGCATTCTTATATGGTATTCCTAGAAAATATTACGATGAAGATGGTATCCGCCGTTATGGATTCCACGGAACATCTCATCAGTTCGTATCTTTAGAGACAGCAAAAGTCTTAGGAAAAGATATCAAAGACTTAAAGATCATCGTATGCCATTTAGGAAACGGTGCAAGTGTTACAGCAGTCAAAGGTGGAGAATCAGTAGATACATCTATGGGATTAACACCACTTGAAGGACTGATCATGGGAACACGTTCTGGAGATCTTGATCCAGCAATCATCGAATTTATTGCGAATAAAGAAAACAAAACAGCATCTGAAGTATTAAATATCTTAAACAAAGAATCAGGAGTTTACGGGTTATCAGGAGTATCTTCTGACTTTAGAGATGTAAAAGCAGCAAGAGCTGAAGGTAACAAAGTTGCAGCTGCAGCATTAGATGCATATGCATACCGTGTAGCAAAATACATTGGAGCTTACACAGCAGCTATGAATGGTGTTGATGCGATCGCATTTACAGCAGGACTTGGTGAGAATGATGATATCACACGTAAAGCAATCTGTGAATATCTTGGATATTTAGGAACAGAACTTGACGAAGTGAAGAACGATGTTCACGGAGAAACAGCGATCATCTCTACAGATGATTCTAAAGTTACACTGCTTTGTGTACCAACAAATGAAGAATTAATGATCGCAAGAGACACAGTAGCCCTTGTCAAATAATCATTTCATAAAAAATAAAGCTTGTTAAAATGTGCTTCTGGATTGTTTTTTTAAAAGTAAGGAAAATTACTTGACAAACCAGAAGCACATTCGTATAATAGTACAGTATGAAAATTTAGGAGATCGTATGAAGATTCAATTATCAAAAATTATTTCAGTACCTAAATATGAAGAAACCGTCGAAGCGTCAATCGATCTGAATGAGATTAAGCTTAAAGGTGTGTCTTATCCTATTCGAGAGAAGAATGATTTTTCGATTGTTTTTAGAAATATTGGAAAGGATAAGATATCATTTGCATTTGAGACAGAAGTCACGCTTGGAATTCCATGCAGTCGATGTCTTGAAGAAGTGAGTTATCCGGTTTCCGTGCAGGTGATGAAAGAATTAGATTTTTCGGATCTCGATGAAGAAGATTCTTCATATATCGAGGACAAGTATCTTGATCTTGATATACTGATCTTCGATGAAGTTGTTCCAAAACTTCCGTCCAGAGTGTTATGCAAAGAAGACTGCAAAGGACTTTGTCCGGTGTGCGGAACGAATCTGAATGAAAAAGAGTGTGGCTGCGATCGTACGGTGGCAGACCCTCGTATGGCAGCGATTCAGGATATTTTTAAGAATTTTAAGGAGGTGTAAAACCAATGTCAATTTGTCCAAAGAATAAATCATCCAAAGGAAGAAGAAACAGACGTAGAGCAAACTGGAAGATGACTGCTCCAACACTTGTAAAATGCAGCAAATGTGGTGCTCTTATGATGCCTCACAGAGTATGTAAAGCCTGCGGATCTTACAATAAAAAGGAAATTGTTTCAGCACACGCTGAATAATGGTAAATGAAGAGAAATGCCATACGTTTAGGCTTTTTAAGAAGGTTTAGGCGTGTGGCATTTCCTATTTTTAAGAAAAGGAGTAACAGGTCATATGGAGAAATTAGTGAAAGTGGCAGTTGATGCCATGGGTGGAGATCATGCACCAGGAGAAGTTGTAAAAGGTGCCGTTGATGCTGTGAATGAAAAAAACAATCTGAAAGTATTTCTTGTAGGAAAAGCACCAAGGATTCATGAAGAATTAAGCAAATATCAGTATAAAAATGAACAAATTGAAGTTGTGAATGCAGAAGAAGAAATTTCTTGTGACGAATCACCAGTAGAAGCGATTCGTAAGAAGAAAGATTCTTCCATGGTGGTCGCCCTGAAAATGGTAAAGGATAAGACTGCAGATGCATTTGTATCAGCTGGAAGTTCAGGAGCGATCCTTGTTGGAGGACAGTTTGTTGTTGGAAGGATCAAAGGGATCAAGAGAGCACCACTGGGAGCAGTGATGCCAACAGCCAAAGGTCCGATGTTATTAGTCGATGCTGGAGCGAATATGGATGCGAAAGCGGAATATCTGCTTCAGTTTGCACAGATGGGATCTATCTATATGGAAGATGTTCTTGGAATCAAAAACCCAAGAGTTGGACTTGTCAATGTCGGTGTGGAAGAAGCCAAAGGAAATCAGCTGGTAAAAGAAACAGGTCCATTATTAAAGGAATGTGAAAATATCAATTATATCGGAAGTATCGAAGCAAGAGAAATCCCATACGGTGCAGCGGATGTTGTTGTATGTGATGCATTTGCAGGAAATATCGTTCTGAAACTGGAAGAAGGATTAGCAGCAGTGTTAGTCAGTCAGATCAAAGAAGGAATGATGTCAACATTAAAGAGTAAGATCGGTGCACTATTAGCGAAACCAGCATTAAAGAAGACGTTAAAGAAATTTGATGCTTCTGAATATGGTGGAGCGCCATTACTTGGATTAAATGGATTGGTTGTGAAAGCACATGGATCTTCAAGTGCAAAAGAAATGAAAAATGCGATCATTCAGTGTATCGCATTTGCCGAAGAAGATATTACGCAGAAGATCAAAGACCAGATTGTGAAAGGATAAGAAGAAAATGGATGCAAAAAGTGTGGAAGAATTTCAAGAGCAGATAGGAATTAAATTTCATGAGCCATCCCGACTTTGGAATGCCTTCATTCATAGTTCCTATGCAAATGAACGAAGAATGAGCAAAGATAAGAATAATGAACGTCTCGAATTTTTGGGAGATGCAGTTCTTGAGCTGGTAACAAGTAATTATCTGTATCGCACATACCAGAAAGAATCAGAGGGAAAGTTAAGCAAGATCAGGGCGAGTCTTGTATGTGAGCCGACACTTGCAGGATGTGCAAGAGATATCAACCTTGGGAAATATGTTCTCTTAAGCAAAGGAGAAGATATGACAGGTGGAAGATCAAGAGATTCCATTCTTTCTGATGCATTTGAAGCTGTGATCGGTGCGATTTATTTAGATCAGGGAATCGAAACAGCAACAAAATTCATTGAGACATATTTATTTAAAGATGTAGAAAATAAAGTTCTGTTTTTCGATGCAAAGACGAATCTTCAGGAGATTGTTCAGGGAGAAGGAAAAGGACGATTAAAATATGTGCTTGTTGGAGAAGAAGGTCCAGATCACGCCAAAATCTTTACGGTAGAAGCACGTCTTGGAGAGAATGTGATCGGAACAGGATCAGGACATAGTAAAAAGTCAGCAGAACAGCATGCTGCATTTGAGGCAATCAAACGCCACAAAAAATAACACGAAACAGAGGTGGACATGTATTTAAAAAGTATTGAGGTCAATGGCTTTAAATCTTTTGCCCATAAAATGATCTTTAAATTTGAACATGGGATCACAGGAATCGTAGGTCCAAATGGAAGTGGAAAGAGTAACGTTGCAGATGCTGTTCGATGGGTGCTTGGAGAACAAAGAGCAAAACAGCTTCGTGGTTCTAGAATGGAAGATGTTATTTTTTCGGGGACAGAGCTTCGAAAGCCGATGGGATCTGCTTATGTTGCGATCACATTAGATAACAGTGACCATAGTCTGCCAATCCAGTTTGAAGAAGTAACAGTTGCCAGAAGAGTCTATCGTTCTGGGGAAAGTGAATATTTGATCAACGGAAGTGCCTGCCGAAGAAAGGATATCGTAGAACTTTTTTTTGATACAGGAATCGGAAAAGAGGGATATTCGATCATCGGACAGGGACAGATCGAACAGATCTTAAGTGGAAAACCGGAAGAGAGAAGAGAATTATTTGATGAAGCAGCAGGAATTGTTAAATACAAGAAAAACAAGCTGGAAACACAAAAATCTTTGGAAATCGAACGTGAGAATCTGGTACGAGTCACAGATATCTTAACGGAATTGGAACGTCAGGTTGGACCGCTTAAGAAACAGTCAGAACATGCGAGAGAATATCTGTTGTTAAGAGATCAGTTGAAAGATGAAGATGTGAAGTTGTTCCTGCTTGAGAATCAGAATCTTGAGAAGGAATTAAAAGAGCTGGATGAAAAGATAGAAATCGCTCAGCGGGAGATCAATGAGGCAAATCAGACACTTGCCAAAGCAAAAGAGAAATACGGAAAACAAGAAGAGTTTTTGGATCATTTAAAACAGGAAATCGAAACGATCACTGCTCATATTTCTGAAATGAAGCTTACAAAGCAGAAAAAAGAAGGAAAGATTCAGGTTTTAAATGAACAGATCAATACAGAACATATGCGTGAGAGTATGTATCTGGAGTCTAAGGATAAGCTGTATAAAGATCTGAATGAAAAGAAAGCACAGTTAAAGAGATTTGAGGCAGAGACAGAAGAAATTCGTAAGGAATATGAATCTGTCATGGAACAAAAGATACAAAAAGAAAGCGAAGTTGCATTGTATCAGAAGCAGATTCAGGATCTGGAGAGAGAACAAGAAGAGATTGAAATCCGAGTGAATGCTGTCAGAGAAGGCCGTATGCGGGTGGCTGGAGCGATTGAGCGTTTCCAGACAGTGAAAGAACAGCTAAATGTTCGGATCATAGGACTGGATCATCAGATAGAAGAAATAAAACGGCAGATCAATGATCAGGAAAAAGAAAAAGATTCTTCTAGTCAGAAGATCGAAGAGATCAATGAGAAGAAAAAACGATCTGAGATCGAATGTCATAATGCCAAGAGAATCGAAGAAACATTGATAGCGGAACGCCGTCAGATTCAGGAACAGATGGATCAGAAAAGAGAGAAATATCATAGAGTGCGTTCCAACTATGAAACAATGCGGAATATGGCAGAACGTTATGATGGATATGGATTCGGGATCAAGAAAGTGATGGAACAACAGGCCGTGACATCTGGGATCATTGGAGCTGTTGCGGATATCATTCAAGTGGAAGAAAAATACGAAACAGCGATCGAGACAGCTCTGGGTGGAAGTATTCAGAACATTGTAACGGATACGCAGAAAACAGCGAAGAAGATGATCGAATATCTGAAGAAGAATCGTTATGGAAGAGTTACGTTTTTGCCGCTGGATGCAGTGAAGGGAAAAGAATTTGCAAGGAAAGAAATTCTTTTAGAACCAGGGGTGATCGGGGCAGCCAACCAACTTGTGATCTATGATGAAGTATATAAGGATTTATTTGCATCACTGCTTGGACAGATTCTTGTTGTAAAAGATATGGATGCAGGAATTAAAATTGCAAATAAATATCACCACAGTGTAAGGATCGTAACGCTTGATGGAGATTCCTTAAACCGAGGCGGTGCAATGTCTGGAGGTGCTTTTAAGAATAAGAGCAATCTGCTTGGAAGATCCAGAGAAGTTGAAGAATTAAAGAAGAAGCTGGATCGATGGACGAAAGCAATCACAGAAGATGAAGAAAAATATCATGAAAATGAAAAAAAACTCAAAGAATATCAGCAAAATATGATAGACTTAGAGAAAGAGATGCAAGAAATCTCTTTGGAATTAAATACACAGCAGATGTCACAATCTGCGATCAAGCGAAGAAAAGAAGAGCTTGATAACAGGCACGAACAGTTAAGTATACAGAGACAACAACTGGAAGAAGAATTAAGGAATGCGGAAGATGATGCTGACAGACTGCAAGATGAACAGGTAGATCTTGAAAGTGCAAATGAGCAGGATGAAGAAAGGATCAAGGAGATCAGTGAGATTCTTGAACATCTTAGAAAACATGCCGAACAGCATGCAATGGAAGTTTCCAAGGTTCATATGCAGTTAAGCAAAGAATCACAGAAGTTAGAATTTCAGGAGAATAATCAGGAGCGAGTAAGATCTGAGATCGAACATCTATCAGAAGAGGTTCAAGAAAATCAGAAAGATACTGGAAGTATCAATGAGAATGTAAAAGCATTAAAACAGCAGATCGAACATTTAAAAGAATCATGCGAAGCAATGGAACGAAAGATCATAGAAGATCAGAACAGGCATCAGAAGATGCAGGAAGAAGTGAAGGAGAAAGAAGTCCTTTATAAGGATATCCTTAAAGAACGCGAAGAGATGCTTGAACGTATCAGTGGATATGACAAAGAAATGTATCGTCTGGAGAGTCAGAGAGAGAATCGCAAAGGAAAGAAAAAAGAGCTTTTGGATTATATGTGGGAGAATTACGAGATCACATATCATCAGGCAAAACAGAGGATCGATCTGGATGAGACGCAGAGCCTTACAAAGGTTAAGGAAACAATCTCTGAGTTAAAAAATAAGATCAAGAACCTTGGACCAGTTAATATCAATGCAGTCGAAGATTATAAAGAAGTTTCCGAACGTTACGAATTTATGCAGAAACAGCATGAAGATATCGTGACAGCAGAAGCACATCTGACAGGTTTGATGGAAGAACTGGAAGATGCGATGCGCCGTCAGTTTAATGCAAAGTTTAAAGACATCAAACGAGTATTTCAGGAAGTATTCGTGGAATTATTTGGTGGTGGAGAAGCAAGATTGGAACTTACAGATGATGATGTATTAGAATCTGGAATCAGGATCATTGCACAGCCTCCAGGAAAGAAACTTCAGAATATGATGCAGTTATCAGGTGGAGAGAAAGCTTTAACAGCGATTTCATTATTATTTGCGATCCAGAATTTAAAACCATCTCCGTTTTGTCTCCTGGATGAGATTGAAGCGGCATTGGATGATTCAAATGTCACAAGATTTGCAAAGTATCTGCATAAACTTACAAAGGATACACAGTTTATCGTGATCACACATCGAAGAGGAACGATGATGGCAGCAGATGTTTTATATGGGATCACGATGCAGGAAAAAGGTATTTCAACTCAGGTTTCTGTAAATTTGATCGAGAATGATTTAGATGAATAAAAGGAGAATGGCTATGTCAGAGAAAAAAGGATTTTTTAAAAGACTTGCACAGGGATTAAGTAAAACAAGAGATAATATTGCCTCAAGTTTTGACTCTATTTTCAGCGGATTTTCTGGAATAGATGAGGATTTTTATGAAGAGCTGGAAGAGATTTTGATCATGAGTGATATGGGAATTGATACAACAATGAATATCATTGAAGATCTGAAGAAAAAAGTAAAAGAAAATAAGATCAAAGAGCCGGAAGAATGCCGACAGCTTTTGATCGATTCTATTAAGGATCAGATGAGACTGGATGATAGTGCTTATGATTTTATTGATAAAAAGAGTGTCGTTCTTGTCATTGGAGTAAATGGTGTAGGGAAAACAACATCTGTTGGAAAACTTGCGGCATCATTAAAAGGACAAGGAAAAAAAGTATTACTGGCAGCTGCGGATACATTCCGTGCTGGAGCGATCGAACAGCTCAAAGAATGGTCAAATCGTGCTGGGGTTGATATCATCAGTCAAGCAGAGGGTGCAGATCCTGCGGCTGTTGTATATGATGCGGTAGCAGCAGCAAAAGCAAGAGATGTCGATGTGTTGTTATGTGATACAGCAGGACGACTTCATAATAAGAAGAATCTGATGAATGAGTTAAGCAAGATCAATCGTATCATCCAAAAAGAATACAGTGAAGCTTATTTAGAGACACTGATCGTCTTAGATGGAACAACTGGACAAAATGCCATGGCACAGGCAAAACAGTTTAAAGAAGCAACAGACATTTCAGGAATTATTTTGACGAAATTAGATGGAACAGCAAAAGGCGGAATCGCGATCGCAATCCAGTCAGAACTTGGAATTCCAGTAAAATACATTGGTATTGGGGAACAGGTTGATGATCTTCAGAGATTTGATCCAGATATGTTTGTCAATGCATTATTCGAAAAAGGAGAAGAAAATTAAAATGTTAGAACTAAAAGATTTTGAAGCTGCATATAATAAAGTGCAGGAGGTTGTCCTTCCTACCAAGCTGATCAAAAGTGATTATTTTTCAGATCAGACAGGAAACGATGTTTATCTAAAACCTGAGAACATGCAGTTGACTGGAGCTTACAAGATCCGTGGTGCATATTACAAGATCAGTACATTATCTGAAGAAGAAAAAGCAAAAGGATTGATCACAGCATCTGCTGGAAACCATGCACAGGGTGTTGCATTGGCAGCAGCAAGACAGGGAGTCAAAGCAACGATCGTTATGCCAACAACCACTCCACTGTTAAAGGTTAACAGAACAAAAGATCTTGGAGCAGAAGTGATCCTTCATGGAGATGTTTATGATGAAGCATGTGCACACGCATTAGACCTTGCAGCAGAACATGGATATACATTTGTTCATCCATTTGATGACCCAACGGTTGCAACAGGGCAGGGAACGATCGCAATGGATATCTTTAAAGAACTTCCAACCGTAGATTACATCCTTGTACCAATCGGTGGAGGCGGACTTGCAACAGGTGTTTCAACACTTGCCAAACTGTTAAATCCAAAGATTAAAGTGATCGGTGTAGAACCAGCAGGAGCAGCATGTATGAAAGCTTCATTAGAAGCAGGAAAAGTAGTGTCATGTGATCATGTCAGCACGATCGCAGATGGTACAGCAGTACAGACACCAGGAAAGATCATTTTTCCATATATTCAGGAAAACCTTGATGATATCATCACAGTAGAAGATGAAGAACTGATCCCATGTTTCTTAGACTTGTTAGAAAATCACAAGATGTTAGCAGAAAACTCTGGATTACTAACAATTGCAGCATTAAAACATCTGGATGTTAAGAATAAGAAAGTAGTTTCTATCATCAGTGGTGGAAATATGGATGTCATTACGATCGCATCTTTAGTACAGCATGGATTGATCATGAGAGATCGAATCTTTACGGTATCTGTATTCCTTCCAGACAAACCAGGAGAGTTAAATAAAGTTTCTGATGTGATCGCAGATGCACAGGGAAATATTATCAAACTAGAGCATAACCAGTTCGTAAGTATCAACAGAAATAGTGCGGTAGAACTTACGATCACAATGGAAGCATTCGGTACAGAACATAAAAATAAGATCATTAAATCCTTGAAAAAAGCAGGATATGATCCTAAAATGAGAAATTCTACATCTGTATATTAAATTGCTTGGATGAATTTCACAATATGGATATAAATAGTGCATTAAATATTGTACAATTTGTTGAAATATATGAAAAGATTTGGTATAATAAAGTTAGTGAAACAAACACTTTTTGAACAGCAGATAAACAACCAGAAAGTGGACTAGAAACGAAAGATATTTACAGTACATTGTTCTTTGAATATGAAAATATCTTGTAAGATGACAACGTGTCACATTTTTATTATACCTATAGAAATTAAAGATATGACTATAAAAGCGTAAATAAGCCATTTGCAAGAAGATTGTTCGTGGTTGTTTACGCTTTTTTATTTTATTAGACTTTTTAGTTTCACAAAGAAGTCTTATAAGATAAGATTTTCTGTAAGTGTGGGATTCAATCACAAGAATTCTTTGTTTTGAAGTTTTAAGGAGGAGTTATACTATGAATGAAACTATCAATCGTGAGGATTTGTATTTGTTTCAGACGGGAAAGGCAAGGCAGGCATACCTGACATTTGGATGCCATTATCAGAAGAAGACAAAGACTCACAGATTTACTGTTTGGGCTCCAAATGCAAAGTCAGTCAGTGTCGTAGGTGATTTCAATTTCTGGAATCCTCTTGCACATCCGATGAAAGGTGACAAAGACGGGATCTATACGATCGAGATTGAAGGACTGAAGAAAGGTGATCTGTATAAATATCATGTAGAAGGCTATGATGGAATCTGCAGATATAAGAGTGATCCATTTGCATTTTATGCAGAATGCAGACCAGATACAGCTTCGAAAGTCTGGGATTTCGATGATTTTAAATGGTCTGATAAACGTTTTATCAATCAGAGAAAGAAACGCCAGGCATTAGATCAGCCAATGTCTATCTATGAGCTGCATCTTGGAACATGGAGAATGCCGCAGGAAGAAGAGAGAGAATTTTATAATTATCGTGAGATTGCGGACATGCTGATTCCTTATCTTGGAGAGATGGGATATACACATGTTGAACTGATGCCAATCACAGAATATCCATATGATCTTTCTTGGGGATATCAGGTAACAGGATATTACGGTGTAACATCAAGATATGGAACACCAGAAGATTTCAATTATATGATCAATGAGTTACATAAAGCAGGGATCAGTGTTATCCTTGACTGGGTCCCAGCACATTTTCCAAGAGATGAGCATGGACTGGCAATGTTTGATGGAACACATATTTATGATCATGAGGATCCAAGGAAGGGAAGCCAGCCTGACTGGGGAACTTTATTATTTAACTATGGGAAACCAGAAGTACAGAGCTTCTTGATCTCAAGTGCGATGTTCTTTGCAGATGTTTATCATATCGATGGAATTCGTATTGATGCTGTATCTGCAATGCTATATCTTGACTTTGGGAAACAGGAAGGAGAATATGTGCCGAATGAAGATGGAACCAATATCAACTATGAAGCAGTTGATTTCCTTCGCAATCTAAACGAAGCACTTCGTACAACACATGAGGGATTCTTGACGATCGCAGAAGAATCAACAGCATATCCAAAGGTAACAAGTGATGTTGATGATCCGGAAGGACTAGGATTTGTTTACAAGTGGAACATGGGATATATGCATGATACTCTTTACTATATGGAACTTGATCCATTGTATCGTAAGGATAATCATGGAGCGATCATTTTCTCTATGGATTATGCTTACAGTGAGAATTACATTCTTCCATATTCACATGATGAGGTTGTTCATGGCAAAGGTTCTATGATCAATAAGATGTATGGTGCATATGATGAGAAGTTTGCTTCACTGCGAACATTATATGGATTTACCATGGCACATCCAGGAAAGAAATTATTATTTATGGGTGGAGAATTCGCCCAATTTGTAGAATGGAGAGACAAAGAACAGCTTGACTGGTTCTTGATCGATCAGTATGAGATGCATGATTCTTTCCACAAATATGTAGCTAAACTAAATGAGATTTACAAATCTGAACCGGCATTATATGAATTAGATCAGGATCCAGCAGGATTTGAATGGTGCTTGCAACGTGATGCAGACCACAGTGTTGTAGCATTTATACGAAAGAATAAGAAGGGCAGAGGAAGAAAACAACAACAGATTCTTTGTGTCTGCAATTTTACACCGATGGAATGGGATAAATACAAGGTACCATTACCAAAGAAATCAAAACTTACGAAGATCTTAGACAGCAGTGAGCTTGATTTTGGTGGAGATGGAGATGTTTCCGAATCTAAAGTTTCAACGAAGAGGGTGAAAGTACCATCTGAAGGAAAGAAAGCTGTTTACCAACAGGCAGCAGAAATTTCCTTAAAACCATTAAGTGTTGTTTACTATAAGATTGAGGAAGTGGAGACGAAATCACGAAAGAGTGTAGCAAAGAAAGCAGAGCCGGCAAAGAAAGCCACTGCAAAGAAAGCAGAGCCAGCAAAGAAGGCAGCACAGGAGAAGAAAACAGAAGCTGTGAAGAAAACAGTAGAGAAAAAGCCGGAAGTTACAAAGAAAGTAACAAAAGAAGAGGCGCCGGAGACTAAGAAAGACACTCCCAAAAAAGAAGATATAAAGGTAACAAAGCAAACAACAGAGAAAGAAGAGGAACAGCCAAAAAAAAGAACAAGCAAGACAAGAAGAACAAAAAAGAATAATGATCAAGGTGTAAAATAAAGGAGGACAAAGAGCTATGATTAACAAAAAAGAAATCGTTGCGATGCTGCTTGCAGGGGGACAAGGAAGCAGATTGTTCGCATTAACTCAGAAGAAAGCAAAACCAGCCGTATCCTATGGTGGAAAATATAAGATCATTGACTTCCCACTGTCAAACTGTACAAACTCAGGAATTGACACAGTCGGAGTTTTAACACAGTATGAACCACTGGAGTTAAATGCATATATTGGTACTGGAGGATTCTGGGATCTTGACAGCTTAAACGGAGGTGCTTATGTTTTACCTCCATATATGAAGGGAGAAACAGGTAACTGGTACCGTGGAACGGCAGATGCGATTTATCAGAACATAAATTTCATTGATAATTTTGATCCAGATCATATCATTGTATTATCTGGTGACCAGATCTGTACCATGGATTATGACAAGATGCTTCAGTATCATAAAGAGAAAGGTGCAGATTGTACGATCTCAGTTCTGAATGTAACTTATGAAGAAGCAAAACGTTTTGGAATCATGAATACAGATGAAGATGAACGTATTTATGAATTCGAAGAAAAACCAGCAGAACCAAAGAGTACAAAAGCTTCTATGGGTATCTATATCTTTAAATGGAAACTGATCCGTCAGTATCTGATCGATGATGGAAATGATCCAGAGTCAGAACACGATTTTGGTAAGAATATTATTCCAAGAATGTTAGAAGATGGAAGAAAGATGTATGCTTACTCATTTGATGGATACTGGAGAGATGTAGGAACGATCGACAGTTTATGGGAAGCTAATATGGAACTTCTGGATGAAAATCCTCAGATTGACTTAAATGATGATAAGATGAGAATCTACACAAGAAACTTCTCATTACCTCCTCATTATATAGCACCAGGTGCATCTGTTAAGAATTCTATTCTTGCCGATGGATGTGTTATTGAAGGTGAAGTAGAGAACTGTGTCATCCATTCTGGTGTTAAGATCGGAAAAGGCAGTGTAGTTAAGAACAGTGTGATCATGAAAGATACTGTTGTAAGAACAGACTGTCAGATCGACAAAGCACTGATCGATGAAGAAGTAGTCATCGAGCAGGGATGCAAGGTTGGAGAAGGAAATAATGTAACTGTAATCGGATATCATTGTGTTGCATTAGAGAATGCGACTGTTGAAGACGGAGCAATGATCTACCCAGATACCATCTTACACTAGGAGGATTGAAGATATGGATAAACAGATGTTAGGTATTATCAATGCAGGAGAAGAAAATAGAAAATTAAAAGACCTTGTACGCTCCAGAAGTTTATCAGCACTTCCGGTTGGTGGACGTTATCGTACAGTTGACTTTATGTTAAGTAATATGGTAAATGCAGGAATCAAGAATGTAGGATTATTAACAAGAAGAAATTACGATTCACTGTTGAGCCATGTGAATTCAGGAAAAGACTGGGGATTAAACAAAAAACGTGGAGGATTATATATCTTCCCACCATATATTAATGATGCATCTCCATCCGGAGAATACGCAAGTGTTATGGATGGACTTCGTGGAACACTTGGATTTTTAAAGAAAGCAAAAGAAAAATATGTATTATTAGGACGTTCTTATGTGATCTGTAATGCAGATTTTCAGGATATGTTAGATAAACATATCAAATCTGGAGCAGATATCACACTGATGTATTTTGATAATAGTGATGATTCAACGAACTGCGATTATGATGGAGTTTATTTAAAAACAGATGAAGACGATAAAGTTCTTGATATGTGCTATTCTGAAGGAAAACATCGTTCAAATAAGAAGAGCATGGATGCTTATATCATGAAGACAACATTATTGATCGATTTTATTGAGACAGCGATCGCACATAATAAGAAACACTTTTTCTTTGATGTTATCGTTCCAAACTTCGATCGTCTTGTAATTCAGGGATATGAATATAAAGGATATGTAGGATGTATTACATCTTTAGAAGCATATTACAATGTAAATATGGATATGTTAAAACCAGATGTTTACAAAGAATTATTCTTGGGTAATAGAAGAATTTACACAAAATCTGCCGATGGAGCACCAGCAAAATATGGACCAAATGCGAAAGTCAGCAACAGCCTGATCAGTAGTGGATGTGAGATTGATGGTGAAGTTGAAAACTCTGTCATCTTCCGTGGATCACAGATTGCAGAGGGAGCTGTGATCAAGAATTCTGTTGTTATGGCAGAAGGATTTATCGCACCACAGGCAGAGATCAATCATACAATTTTAGACCGTCACGTAAAAGTTTATTCAAATGCACACTTATCAGGCTCATCAAACCATCCAGTATTTATTCCGAAAGGAGCAAGTGTTAATGAGTAATAACAATTCACTGAAAGTGTTGCTTGCAGGGGCAGAGTGTGCACCATTTGTGAAGCTTGGAGGGCTAGCGGATGTTATGGGAACCCTTCCAAAGGAATTGAATCAGATCGGTGCGGATGCCCGTGTGATCATGCCGTTTCATAGTCAGATGAAAGGGAAATATGGCGCACAGACAAGACATCTGGCAGATTTCAACATCAATTTTAGTGGTGGGGAAACATATGTAGGTGTAGAAGAACTGGTTTATAATGAAGTTACATATTATCTGATCGATAATGAAGGATTTTTTGGTGATGCGGTATATCGTGGTGGACTTGCAGAAGGAGAGCAGTATGCTTTCTTCTGCCGTGCCGTGATCGAAGCAGCAAGCCGTATTGGATTTATTCCAGACGTCATCCATTGCAATGACTGGCAGACAGGTCTGATCCCTATCTTACTCCGCACACAGTACGGACATTGGGATATTGGACATGCAAAGACGATCTTTACGATCCATAATATGATGTATCAAGGAGAATTTGGTTTCGATCAGTTTGAACATTGGTTAGGAATCGATCCAAAGTATGACACACCAGAATTTATGCATAACTATGAATGTGCAAGTTTCATGAAAGCAGCACTTGTGTTTGCAGATCGTTTAAGCACAGTAAGTCCAACTTATGCACAGGAGATTCGTGATCCAGCATTTGCATACCGTCAGGAAGGTATCTTAAATGCGAGAGCAGGAGATACATGGGGAATCTTAAATGGAATGAATCAGGAAGAATTTAATCCAGAGACAGATCCACTGATCCCATATCATTTTAACAAAGATGATCTTTCTGGAAAGAAGAAAGATAAACAGGAACTGATCAAGGCTCTTGGATTATCGATCACACCAGGAGTTCCGATCATCGGTATGGTTACAAGATTAACAGAGCAGAAAGGTCTGGATCTTGTGAAATACATGTTGGATGAGATCATGTGTACAGAGAATGTCGCATTTGTCATTCTCGGAACGGGTGATTATGAATATGAGGAATTTTTCCGTTACATGGAAGAAAAATACAAAGGAAGAGTATGCTCATATATCGCATATGATAATGCAGTTGCACACCAGATTTATGCAGGAAGTGATCTCTTCTTAATGCCATCCAAATTTGAACCATGTGGAATCTCTCAGATGATCGCACTTCGTTATGGAACACTTCCAATCGTACGTGAGACAGGTGGACTTCGTGATACAGTACAAAGTTACAATGAATACGAGGACACAGGAAATGGATTCTCATTTGCAAACTACAATGCACATGAGATGCTGGGAGCGATCCGTTATGCATTACAGACATTGCAGAGTCCAAAGAGAAAACATGGATTGATCCAAAGAGCGATGGAATCCGATAACAGTTTTGCAAAATCTGCAAAGATTTATCTTGATATGTATAATAGTGTATTATAAATTCAAAAGAAGAATGGGCATCTTATTTTAAGATGCCCATTCTTCATAAAGACAAAAAATGAGATAAATTTACAGGTCAAAGATAAAGACTAGAAAGGAGGCTTAGATCACAATGGACTATATGGACAGCAATAAGATCGGACAACGGATTGAGAATAAATTAATTCATGCACTTGGAAGAACGATCAGTGAGGCAACAAATGATGAAATCTATAAGGCAGCAGCGGAGTGTATCAGGGATGATATCATGATATCCTGGGCAGACAGCAGAAAAAGGATACAAGAGCAAGGAGTTAAGAAACTTTACTATATGTCAGCCGAATTTTTGATGGGAAGGGCATTTTCTAATAATCTGATCAATCAAGGATTATATGAGGCATATCGGGAAGCATTCTGGGAGATGGGACTTGATTTTGATAAGATCACGGATGAAGAAAATGATGCTGGACTTGGAAACGGAGGACTAGGACGACTGGCAGCATGTTTTTTGGATTCACTTTCTACGATGGAACTTCCAGTACTCGGATGCGGGATCCGATATGAATATGGAATGTTTCGTCAGAAAATTGTAGATGGAACGCAGATTGAGATGGAAGATGACTGGTTAAGAGATGGAAATGTTTGGGAGATCGAGCGCCCGGAATTAAGTGTGGAAGTACATTTTAATGGAACGATTCAGGAAAACTGGACAGAGAATGGATTAAAGATTGAACATAAAGATTATAATACCGTCATTGCAGTCCCATATGATGTACCGATCATTGGATACAAGACTAAGACGCCAGCAACTCTTCGTCTGTGGAGTGCCAGAAGCAAGCGGAGGTTCGATTTTCATTCGTTTAATGAAGGAATCTATGATAAAGCGATGGCAGACCAGACATTTGCAGAAGCGATCTCGAAAGTCTTATATCCGTCAGATGATCATATGCAGGGTAAAATGCTGCGTTTAAAACAGTTTTATTTTCTGGCATCTGCAACGATGCAGTCGATGATCAAGAGACATAAAGCAGTATTTGATGATCTGAACTCCTTGCCAGAACATGTTGTCATTCAGATCAATGAGACACATCCGGCATTGGCGATGCCAGAACTTATGAGGATCTTGATGGATGAAGAAGATTTTGGATGGGATGAGGCATATGGTATGGTCAAGAAGATATTTCATTATACGAATCATACGATCATGACAGAAGCAATGGAATGTTGGGATGAGAATATGTTTCGTTTACTGCTTCCAAGAATCTATCAGATCATTTGCGCGATCAATGAGAAATACTGTCAGAAACTTTCTGTATATTACAGCAAGGAAGAAGAAAAGGTCGCACAGATGGCAGTGATCGGAAACAATGAGATCCGCATGGCAAACCTATGCGTAGCTCTTTGCCGCAGGATCAATGGTGTTTCAAATCTTCACGCTGATATTTTAAAAACGAGGATTTTTAAAGGATCTTATCAGATCTTCCCACAAAAATATCTTGCGATCACAAATGGAATCACACACAGACGTTGGTTAGCACTGGCCAATCAGGGGCTATATCATCTGGTAAGAGAGTATGTGAAAGGGGATATTTTAAAAGATTACCGTCTGTTTGAACAGATCCTTCCATATAAAGATGACAAAGAATTCTGTAAAAAATACGAGAAGATCAAACGAAATAATAAGCTCCGTTTTGCAAAGTATATCAAAGAAAAGCAAGGAATCGAAGTGAACCCAGAATCTATTTTTGATGTTCATTGCAAACGTTTGCATGAGTATAAACGACAGCTGTTAAAATGTCTGCATATCATTTATATATATCAGAAGATCAAAAAAGATCCAGCATGTATTACAACACCGATCACATTTATTTTTGCGGCGAAAGCAGCACCGGGATATGCCAGGGCAAAAGAGATCATAAGGCTGATCCATTCCATTCAGGAAATGGTGAATAAAGATTCAGATATGGATGGAAAGATTCAGGTAGTTTTCGTAGAAAATTATTGTGTATCGGTTGCGGAGATGCTGATTCCGGCAGCAGATATCAGTGAGCAGATTTCTACCGCAGGAATGGAAGCATCTGGAACAGGAAATATGAAATTTATGATGAATGGTGCATTGACGATCGGCACTATGGATGGAGCCAATATAGAGATTGCAGAGCGTGTAGGTCAGGAGAATATCTTTATTTTCGGGGACAGCGCTGAGGGTAATTACAATAAAAAAATGTACCATACATACAATCCAGGGATTATTTTCGAGAATCATCCAGGAATCCGTGATGTATGTAATTGTCTGATCGAAGGAAATCTGTTACGATACGGAAACAGAAAATATTCAGAGATTTACCAGAATCTTTTATTTGGGGAATATGGAGAGGCAGATCCATACTACATACTTGCAGATTTTCCGTCTTATATCGAAACGTATGAAAAAGTATATCGTTTGTATGTCGATCATAAGGATGAATGGATCAAAAAAGCAGTTGTTAATACAGCAAAATCCGGATATTTTTCATCAGACCGAACGATTGAGCAATATAATGAAAAAATCTGGAATCTGAAACCAGTAAAATAAGAGTTACAAAAAAGATGAGATTAAATTATGATTCATAACGCGTCAATAGAAAAATACAGAACTCCCGTAGGTGCAGTCACATGTGGAAGCGAGATGATGATCCGCCTGTATGATGTAGGGCAGGAAGTCAATAAGGCAGAGATCATCATGTATTCTGAAAGTTTTCACCGGGAGTATGAGATGAAACGAAAAAAAGACTGCATGGAAGAACACATAAAGATGACCAGTGAAGCAGGTGTTGTCTGGTATTATTTCAGAATCTGGGAACATGGGAAATGTTATTTTTATGGAGCCAGACATGGGAAGACACAAGGAGAAGGAATGATCGTTGATGATAACCCAGATAGTTTTCAGATCACTGTATATGAAGAAGATTTTGACACCCCAAGGTGGATGTCAAAAGGAATCATGTATCAGATTTTCCCAGATCGTTTCTGTCAGGGAAACAAAGAAAATATGAAACGTGGGAAAGCATACCATGAAAGTATGGGAAGAACGGTCTATCTGCATGATGACTGGGAAGAACAGCCAGTATTTGGACCACTTCCGGGAAAAGAATTTTATGATCCATGTGATTATTTTGGTGGAGATATTGAGGGGATCATATCCAAACTTGATGATCTGAAACGATTGGGGATCAGTTGTATTTATTTGAATCCGATCGGAGAAGCGGCATCAAACCACCGCTATAATACATCAGATTATAAGAAAGTCGATCCATTCCTTGGGAATAACGAAGATTTTAAGCGGCTATGCCAGCTTGCCAAGGAACGCAGGATTCATGTGATCTTGGATGGGGTATATTCCCACACTGGGGATGATAGTGTTTATTTTAACAAAAAGGGAAATTACAAAGAACCAGGGGCATATCAAGGGGAAGAGTCAAAGTACTATGATTGGTATGACTTTAACGAAGACGGAACTTATAAGAGCTGGTGGGGGTTTGAAACACTGCCGGAAGTCAATGAATTAAATGAAAAGTTTGTTGATTACATTATCACAGGAGAAGATTCGGTGATCAAGCATTGGTTAAAACTTGGAGCATCAGGATTCCGTTTGGATGTTGCAGACGAACTTCCGGATGAATTTATCTTTAAATTGCGAAGCGAATTAAAGAAGAAATTCAAGAATTATGCACTGATCGGTGAGGTATGGGAAGATGTCACAACCAAAGAAAGCTACGGAACGAAACGTAAATATGCTTTGGGAAAAGGTTTAGACAGCGCAATGAATTATCCGCTGAAAGTCAACGTCACAGATTATTTACTCGGCAATCAAAGTGCCAAAGATATGAAGACATTCTTGCTATCCCAGCAGTGTAATTATCCAAAACCATTGTATTATGCACTGATGAACCTGTTATCTTCTCATGATATTCCAAGAATTCGGACAACACTTGCAACTGGAATGAATGAGAATCTGCCATCGAGAGAACAACAGGCAGAATATGTCATAACATCAAAGATGGATCAGAAAGGAAAAGCACTCACAAGACTTGCAATGGCAGTTCAGTTCTTTGTTCCAGGAATGCCATGCATTTATTATGGAGATGAATATGGAATGCACGGATTGATGGACCCATTTAACCGAGGAGCATTTTTTGAAAATGACAAAGAAACCTATCAGGAAGTTTTGGGACTGACAAGTCTTAGAAATCGGGAAAAAGTCTTACAGACAGGATATGCATTATACATGGCACCGACTGAAAATGTCCTTGCGATCTTAAGATTTATCAGTGAGAAAAAAGATGTCTTTGGAGAAGCAAGTGAGAACAAAGCAATATTACTTCTCGTCAATCCGACGATGAAAAAAGAAGAGATCAATCTAGATCTTAACAAGGTCAAAGAAGGGGTAAATGAGAATGTATTACAGGCGTTGTTAAAGAATTTGAGCAACACTGTGATCAAGACAAATGTAGCACCTATAGATTATAAAGTGATAGGATTATAAAAGCAAAAAAGAATGGCTGACAAGGCAGGTCTAGCCATTCTTTTTTGTGCATTTTCACTAAAAAAACAAAATAAAATTAGGCATAAAAGAGAAAAAGAAGTGTTTTTCGAAATCGCTTTACAATCAGATTAACTATGACTATAATCGATTATAAAGATAGAAATTAAAGGAGTGTGATAAGGATGAAATTAAAAGAATTATCAGAAGTAGAAATTTTAATAATGAAGAGTATCTGGAAGTTAGGAGATGACATCACAACGTATGATGTCATCGATTATTTAAAAGAACATTATGACAGGAATTATGCAAGAAGCACCGTAAAAACATATGTAACGAAACTAAAAGGGAAAGGTTTTTTAAACACAGAGGTAAGAGGAAATTATAGCTATATTACAGCGATCATTTCTGAGAAAGAATATCGAGAGGAACAGATGAGAAAGATGAAAGACTTCTGGCACGATGGTTCCATAAAGGAGATGTTTCAGACATTGACCAAGACGATCACACCAGAGGAGAAAGAGGAATTACAGGATTTGATAGATGATTTGGATTGATATAATGTATGCGATCAGACAGTCCATTATTTACATAATGAATCTGATCATGCTAAATGCACTAACAGGAAGCTGTGTATTTATTTGTTTTAAATTATTAGAGAAGCTACTTGAGAAAAGAGGCCTGATAAAGATGAGTGTCAGATTGTTAAGATTTGTAATCTTATCATTCTTGATACCGATTGTATTTGTATCATTGATTTATGCTTATGATGATAATGTGATATTTGCACAAGATGATCCATTGCCATACGTTTTTGGTATTTTGCTACTTATATGGGCAGTAGGATGGGGAAAAGCACTTATTCATAGTATCCAGATTCATAAGAGACTAAAATATCTAATTAATACAGCATGTATGTGTGAAAAAGAAGTCGTAGATACCAAAGAAATATGGAGAAAAAAACTTAAAATTCGACAAAAGATAGAAGTAAAATACAGCTATACAATTGCGACACCGATTATTTGTAGAGTGCTGAAACCTGTTATTTTATTACCAGCAAGAGATTATTCGAGAGAAGAACTTGATGTAATCTTTGTACATGAACTAATGCATTGTAAGCATAAAGATATTCTGTGGAAGCAGTTATGTGCATTTGCTCGTATTGTATTCTGGTGGAATCCATTGATCCAAAGATTTGTCTATGTTGTTGACAGCTGGAACGAAAGTTATTGTGATTATGCAGTTACACAGGTTTTAAAGGATAAGAAGCAATATTTTACAACAGTATGCAGACTAGGAATACAGCCGTTTCAAAAAGGTGCTTATTTATGTGCAGCTTTATACGAAGATAAAAATCAGTTGAAGACAAGAATATACAGGATTAAGGCAATGCAGGATACGAATAAAAAAGCAGCTGCTCAAATTTCTGTGGTGATGATATTGCTTTTGGTATCTTTTGGTTCGGTTGTTCTTATCACACAAGGATATCATAGGATTTATATGTCGACGATCATGATGTTGGGGGATATACAACAAGAGATATATTTAAAAGAAGGTGGAGCGGAAACAAGAGATATAATTATGAACTTAAAAGAATATGATCATATCCGTTGGAACAAAAAATTGCCAGTGGTAAAAATGAAAGAAAATATTAAGAAAGGAAATTATAATGCTTTCTTTCAGAAATTAAAATCACAAAATAGAATGGAGTCGAACTGGATCTATTTAAAAAAGGGAGAAATTGTAAGTTTTAATTTACAAGATATGCAAGATGAAACTTTAAATAAGAGAGATACAGATTTTATATCTGGAATTATGGATGTGAATGGACGGGAACGATATGTAATGGCATCAAGTCAAATACTTCATGATTTTGAAATTCAAAAGAAAGGGCGTTATAAATTTTTTATAGAGAATAGATATAAGAGTAAAATAAAGATTTTTGTTGATTTTACATGGGAGAAGTGACGATGAGAAAAAGATTAGTAGCACTTTTAATGGCAGCAACAATGGGGTTTGTATCAATTCCTGTACAAGCAAGTGAGCAACCAACAGTTAGTGTGGAACAGGCAGAAGGAATCACAGTAAAAACAACTACATATGATGATCATCAGGTTGTAAAGGTTACAGATGAAGAAGGAAATTCAGCTGTATGTGATAGTAGAAATGATTATGTAGAAGAAAATGGTGAAAAAATACATTTTTCAGTAGAAACAGTAGCGGACATTGAGCCGGTAGATGAAGGTAAATTTGCAGTTGGAATAGAACCATATGCATTATCTGATTGGAAAAAAATTCGTAGTTATACATATACAATTGAATTTGAAGACAAAATTTCTAACCTAACAATAAGTGCTATTACATCTCTTATTAAAGTAAAATTCATAATGTATGTTGGAAGGGCTGCTTCTGTAGCATCCCTGGTAAAAGCGACATATAAAAAACCAGACTTAAAAGGAAAGAAAGCATTTTACGCAAAAAATACAGTATATGGATATACTTATCAAAGTGGAAGAGAAGCTACAAAAAGAATTGCTTTAGATGCTAAAAAGAGAACAATAAAGGGAACTGAAACATACTCAGATGTAGCAATAAAAGGAAAATAGAATAATAAGATAAGAGAGATAGGATTTGGAACAAAAATAAAACAGGAGGGATGACTATGATGAGGAGATTCGTAAATAACAAATATCAAGAAACATTATATTTCCTACTAGAAGCTATATTTACAACAGGATGCGGGTTCTGGTGGACATATCCACAGATGGCGATTGGAGCTATATTAAGCATAATAGTTACGACTATGCAATTAATTTATCGTGATATAAAATCAGAAAAGAAATATGATAAGTTTTGGAGTATAGGTATTATTGTGTTTGATATAATATTAGCAATCTGGTCTTTTTATCATTGGAATGTTCCGATTGTGAGAGACTCATTATTTTAAAAGCAATAAGTGTGAGGGGTAGTACTTTGATTGGAGGAGGGTCATGATGAATAGATTATATCAATTACCACTATACAAGAAATTTCATTGGTACATTGCAGATATTTTAATGCTGGCAATTGTTTGTATAAATGTTGCAGTTGGAGGCATAAAAATGCTTTCACCATATAATATTCTTTATATTGGAGCGGCACTTTTTATGTGGATGATACAGATGGCATTGATTATGATCTGCGAAAAAGACAGTAAAAAAAGGAAAGATCAATATTTAATTGGGATTGAAGTTTTTGTAATACCAGTAGTAATATTGTTTCTAGCTATGGGAATGAAATATTAATGACAAAATTATTAGGAGTTAGAAATCCATTATTTTAAACCATAAGGACGAACAGGAAGGAGAGTGCCTTATGAAAAAATTATATCAATCAGAACTTTATACAAAACATCATTGGAGAATTGTAGGGAGTATTTTATTTATACTGGTTATCATTGGAGGAAAATTTACAGGAAATATTTTTCTTCCTCGTGTTGTGTATTTTATATTGGCAGGAATCCTGTTTGTTTGGCAGCTTGCGATGATCAAAGTATGTGAAGAAAATGTAGAGAAAAGAAAAAAAGAGTACATAGAGGGACTTAAGTGGCTTGCGGTACCAATATTGATTGTATTGTCTGATTTGTATTTAGATTTGGCATACAGCTATTAAAAATAGAGAAGAAAGATGCGTATTTATTTGTTTTAACATTTAGAGAAGCCACTTGAGAAAAGAAAATTATAAAAAGGACGGAGGATGACTATGATAAGGAAATTCGTAAATAACAAATATCATGAAACATTATATTTCCTGTTAGGAGCGATATTTACAACAGGATGTGAGTTTTGGTGGACATATCCACAGGTTGCGATTGGAGCGACATTGTTTGCAATAGATACAATGATGCAATTAATTTATCGTGATAAAAAAACAGAAAAGAAATATGATAAGTTTTGGAATGTAGTATTTCTTATAACTTTCATAGCATTAGCAATCTGGTCTTTTTATCATTGGAATGTTCCGATTGTGAGAGTATGAGAGATCCATTATTTTAACATAAGACACATAACAGGAGGATAAGATTTGAAATAAAAATAAGGGCGGACAGGAATCTTGTTTGTTTGGCAGCTTTCGATGATCAAAGTATGTGAAGAAAAAGTAGAGAAAAGAAAAAGGATCTGCAGATCAAAGATACATAAAGTATCAAAAGGGTTTGCAGATCCTTTTATTATATTCTATGTTCAACTCAAATTTAATTCTTAGCAGTGAGGGCTTCATTCTCAGCAGCAAGTATTTCATCTTCATCTTCATCACTCATGGAATAAGCAATATTCACACTATGATCAGCAATACGCTCTAATTCAGAAAGCATATCGGAGAACAATAAACCAGCTCTTGGCTCACATTCGCCTTTGGCAAGACGTTTGATATGGTGTTTTTGATATCTGCGTTCCATTTTGTCAATCGAAGCTTCCAGAATTGCAATCTCAGCAAGCTTGTCTTCAGGTTTGTTGACACCATCTTGTTCCATGAAACATTCCAGGGAAAGTTTTAACAGTTTGGAGACAGCAGTGTACATCTTCTTGATCTCTTCTTTTGCATCTCCAGTAAGTCCAGTGTTATGTTTGATCTCTGTTTTTGTAAAATCAGCAAAATTTTCTGCGTGATCACCGATACGTTCGATATCATTAACAACATAAAACATGGAACCCAAGATCTTCTGATCGGCTAAAGGCAGTGATAGCTGGTTGGACTTTACCAGATAATCAGTGATCGCATGACTGACATTATTGATATCTTCCTCGCGATGATAGATTTTATCAACAAATTCATCGGATTGATTTAGAAATCCGTGGATGGCATGGTCTAAATTCTCCTGTGCCATATTAGCCATACGTCTTAACTCATTCTTCGCCTGAGGGATCATTGTTGCAGGAGATTTTAAGGAAATCTCTGTAATATACTGCAGTTCATTATGGTGAACTTTTTCATCTTTTCCACGGATGATCTTCTCTGTTAATGCAACAACTAAAGGTGTACATGGGAACATAAATAACACTTCAATGATCTTAAATGTTGTATGAGCATTTGCAACACTTCGTCCAAGATTTCCACCGGAAATACTTAAGAAAAAGTTTGTGATAGGAGTAAGTGCAAAGCTAAGTCCTGTAAAGATGATGATACTTCCAAATATATTAAATAAGAAATGGATCATCGCAGCACGTTTTGCACCTTTGTTACCACTTAAGCTGGCAAGCAATGCGGACACACAAGATCCCATATTACATCCAAGAATAATAAAGAAGCAGATTGGAAGATGCAATAATCCCTGAGATGCCATCAAAAGAACGATACTTACAGTAACAGAAGAACTCTGTAAGATCGCAGTCATGATAAATCCAAATAAAACACCAAGGAAATGGTTATCCAGTGTCTGAAGGTAAGATGTGATCAAAGGTGAATCCCTTAACACAGACATAGCACTTGACATGGAAGTTAATCCCATAAATAAAACACCAAATCCAAGAATAACTTCTCCTACTTTCTGAACGGTAGGATTATTCATAAATAATACCATAATAACACCTGCCATTAAAAAGACAGGGGCAATCTCAGAAAGGTTAAAAGAAACAAGCTGGGAAGTAACAGTAGTACCAATGTTAGCACCAAGGATAACTCCAGCAGCCTGAGACAGGTTCATAAGCCCTGCATTTACAAAGCTGACTACCATAACAGTAGCAGCACTAGAGGACTGAATAACAGCGGTAAAAAAGATTCCGACTAACATACCCGTTAAACGGTTTGTAGTAAATATTTCAAGAATCCGGCGAAGCTTCGCACCGGCAGCTTTCTCAAGTCCATCGCTCATCAGTTTCATCCCATAAAGAAAGAGGCCAAGGCCTCCCATCAGAGCAAGTATGATAGTATAGTTCATACGACAGTTCTCCTTCTTAACAATAACTTAACATAAATATTACTTATATTTTACTTTAAACAAAGCTATGTGACAAGAAAAATATCGAAAAATTTGGTTGAAGAGTAGTATGCCACGTTTTTTATCATATACTCAAAATCTACAGTTGGCTAACTACAAAATTAAAATTGTCTAAGCAGAACATTCATGTTATAATCAAAGATACTGTAAAAATAGAGATGAATTATAAAAATAGGAGAAATAATAGAATGGAACAGTTAAAGAATGAGTCGTCAAGACAGTATGAATATATGGAAAAAATGAAAAAATGGGTTCAGAAAAAGTCTGAAGAATTAGGAAGAAAGCTCACATGCCATGTAACCACATTCGGGTGTCAGATGAACGAAAAAGACTCTGAAAAGTTATTAGGGATCTTAGAAACGATCGGATATGAAGAAGTTGAAACAGAAGAAGCAGACTTTCTGATCTTTAATACATGTACAGTTCGTGAGAATGCCAATACAAAGTTATATGGACATTTGGGGCAGGTTAAGAAGATGAAAGAGAGAAATCCACAGATGATGATCGGATTATGTGGATGTATGATGCAGGAAGAGCATGTGATCGAGAAGATTCGTTCAAGCTATAAATTTGTAGATATCATCTTTGGAACACACAATATCTTTAAATTAGCAGAATTATTAAAAGCAAGAGTAGACTCCAAGGGAATGATCGTTGATATCTGGAAAGATACAGACCAGATCGTGGAAGATCTTCCAAGTGACCGTAAATTCTCATTCAAATGTGGAGTTAATATTATGTATGGATGCAATAACTTCTGCAGTTACTGTATCGTGCCATATGTAAGAGGAAGAGAAAGAAGCCGTAAGCCGGAAGATATTATCAAAGAAGTAAAGCAGGTCGTATCAGAAGGTGTCAAAGAAGTTATGCTTCTTGGACAGAATGTAAATTCTTATGGAAAGACATTAGAAGAACCAATGTCATTTGCTGAATTATTAAGAGAAGTAGAGAAAGTCGAAGGACTAGAAAGAATCCGTTTTATGACACCACATCCAAAGGATTTATCGGATGATCTGATCGAAGTGATGGCAACAAGCAAGAAAGTATGTAAACATATGCATCTTCCAATGCAGTCAGGAAGCAGCCGCCTGTTAAAATTGATGAATCGTCATTATACAAAAGAACAGTATGTGGCACTTGCTAAGAAGATTCAGGAGAGAATCCCTGGAGTGTCTTTTACAACAGATATTATCGTAGGATTCCCTGGAGAGACAGAAGAAGATTTCAAGGAGACATTAGATGTTGTAAGAGAAGTTGGATTTGACAGTGCATACACATATGTATATTCGAAACGTTCCGGAACACCAGCAGCGAGCATGGAAGATCAGGTGGACAAAGATGTGATCAAAGATCGTTTTGACAGACTTCTTGCCTTATTAAAAGAGACATCTGCAAAGAATTGCAAGAAGAAAGTCGGAGATATCGAGAGAGTTCTGATCGAAGAAGAGAATACGCATGAAGAAGGAATGTTAACAGGAAGATTGGAAAATAACCTGTTAGTTCATTTTAAAGGATGTAAAGAACAGATTGGTACAATGGCAGATGTTAAATTAGTTGAGGAAAAAGGTTTCTATTATATGGGAGAGCAGATCCATGGCTAAAAAAGGAAAACTGACACCAATGATGCAGCAGTATATGCAGATCAAAGAAGAGAATAAAGATTGTATCTTATTTTATCGTCTCGGAGATTTCTATGAGATGTTCTTTGATGATGCACTGACAGCATCCAAAGAATTAGAGATTACATTAACCGGGAAGAACTGTGGACTTGAGGAGCGCGCACCAATGTGTGGCGTTCCTTATCATGCTGTGGATTCCTATTTGAATAAATTAGTAGAAAAAGGATATAAAGTCGGGATCTGTGAGCAGGTCGAAGATCCAAGTCAGGCAAAGGGAATCGTAAAACGAGAGATCGTGCGTATTGTAACGCCAGGAACGAATATTTCCCAGCAGAGTCTTGATGATGAGAAGAATAACTATCTGATGTGCATTTTTGCAAATGATGGAAGCTACGGAATTTCATTTGTTGATGTTACAACGGGAGATTTTAGAACAACATCAATGGACAGTTTAGCGAAAGTCAGAGATGAGATCTTCAAGTTCGAGCCGGCAGAGATCATTTGTAATGATGCATTTTTGATCAGTGGCATGGATTTTGATTACTTAAAAGACAAGATGTCGATCGTGATCTCAAGCATTGAGCCATACCATTTTGATGAAGAACAGGCAGAGGAAAGGATCAAGCGTCAGTTCAAAGTAGGAAATTTAGAAGGTCTTGGACTTTTGGATCATCCAATGGGAGTGATCGCAACGGGTGCATTGCTTGGATATCTTCATGAGACACAGAAGAGTTCTCTGGATCATCTGATGCATATTGAAGCTTATGAGACAAGTGAATTTATGATCATCGATAGTTCCAGCCGTAGAAATTTGGAACTTTGTGAGACATTACGTGATAAACAAAAAAAAGGGTCACTCTTATGGGTCTTAGATAAGACAAAAACAGCCATGGGTGTCAGAATGCTAAGAAACATGGTAGAGCAGCCGTTGGTTGACAAGAAAAAGATCGAAGAGAGATACGATGCGGTCACAACACTTACTGATCAGACGATCGTAAGAGAAGAATTAAGAGAATACTTAAATCCGATCTATGATCTGGAACGTTTAATGACAAAAGTAAGTTATAAGACAGCGAATCCAAGAGATATGATCGCATTTAAAACATCGTTGGAATTACTGCCTGCGATCAAAACAGTTCTTGAAGAATGTAAAGATCCATTATTGTCTGGATTAAGAGAAGATTTAGATCCATTAGAAGATATCCACAATCTTTTGGAAGATTCCATCATTGAAGAACCACCGCTTGCAATCAAAGAAGGTGGGATCATCAAAGAAGGATTCAAGGAAGATATAGACAAATTAAAACGTGCCAAAACAGAAGGAAAGCAATGGTTGATGGAACTTGAGGAACGGGAACGTGAAAAAACGGGGATCAAGAACTTAAAGATCAAGTTCAATAAAGTATTTGGGTACTATTTAGATGTAACAAATTCCTACAAAGATCTTGTACCTGAACATTATATCCGTAAGCAGACACTGGCCAATTCCGAGCGTTACACAACCGAAGAATTAAATCAGCTGGCGGATACGATCTTAGGTTCCGAAGACCGTCTGTATGCGTTAGAATATGAAACTTATGTTATGATCCGTGAAACATTAGCAGGAGAGATGGAGCGAATCTCAAGAACAGCGAATGTGATCGCACAGATCGATGCACTTGCCTCCCTTGCATATGTTGCAGAACGCAATCACTTTGTACGTCCGAAGTTAAATGTCAGAGGGACAATTGATATCAAGGATGGAAGACATCCGGTTGTGGAGCAGGTGATTCCAAATGATATGTTTATTTCTAATGATACATATCTTGATAACAAGAAGAATCGTGTAGCGATCATCACGGGACCAAACATGGCAGGTAAATCAACTTATATGAGGCAGGTTGCCCTGATCGTATTAATGGCACAGATTGGTTCTTTTGTACCAGCGGCGAAAGCAAATATCGGTATCGTAGATCGTATTTTTACAAGGGTTGGAGCATCAGATGATCTTGCTTCTGGGCAGAGTACATTTATGGTTGAGATGAGTGAAGTTGCCAATATTTTAAGAAATGCAACGAAAAACAGTTTGTTGATCTTAGACGAGATTGGACGTGGAACGAGTACATTTGATGGGTTATCTATTGCATGGGCAGTTGTGGAATATATCAGTAATTCCAAGCTCCTCGGTGCAAAAACTCTGTTTGCAACACATTATCATGAACTGACAGAGTTAGAAGGTAAGATCGACAGTGTACATAACTACTGCATTGCTGTCAAAGAACAGGGAGATGACATCGTGTTCCTGCGTAAGATCGTAAAAGGTGGTGCAGATAAGAGTTATGGAGTGCAGGTTGCAAAACTTGCCGGAGTCCCAGATGCCGTGATCAATCGAGCAAAAGAGATCGCAAGAGAATTAGAAGAACATGATCTGACGTCAGGAGCGAAGGATATCATGCCATATGGAGAGGCACAACAGTTAAGTTTCTTCAGGGAAAGCGATGAACCAACGATGGAACATCCATTTATGGCAGAACTAAGAGAAAAAGATCTTTCTGACATGACACCGCTGGAAGCATTGAATTATTTATATGTGTTACAGGAGAAGTTAAAGAACGAGGAGTAATTTTATGGCGAAGATACAATTACTAGATCAAAAGACGATCGATAATATTGCAGCAGGAGAAGTCATTGAACGGCCAGCTTCTGTTGTCAAAGAGCTTGTGGAAAATGCAGTGGATGCAAAAGCGAATGCAGTTACTGTGGAGATCAAAGACGGCGGAATGACATTGATCAGGGTAACTGACAATGGGATCGGAATTCCAAAAGATCAAGTAAAGACTGCATTTTTACGTCATGCGACAAGCAAGATCCGTTCGGTTGAAGATCTGTTAAGTGTATCTTCCCTTGGATTTCGAGGAGAGGCATTATCAAGTATCAGCGCAGTTGCACAGGTTGAGCTGGTAACGAAGACTGCAGAAAGCTTCAGTGGAGTATCCTATAAGATCTATGGAGGCGAGGAAGAAGCTTTTGAAGATATCGGAGCACCCGATGGAACAACATTTTTGGTAAAGAATCTGTTTTATAATACGCCAGCAAGAAGAAAATTTTTAAAGAGTGCGACAACCGAAGCAGGGTATGTAGAACAGATGATGGTACACATTGCCCTAAGTCATCCGGAAATTTCATTTAAATTTATCCATAACAATAAAAATAAGATTTACACTTCTGGAAATGGCAAGGTAAAGGATATCATCTATCATATTTATGGGCGAGATGTGGCGGGAGCATTGATCCCGATAGAAGCACAAAATGAAGATGTGAAAGTTACAGGATTTGTTGCAAAACCGTATGTTTCCAGAGGAAACAGAAACTATGAGAGTTATTTTATCAATGGAAGATATATCAAAAGCTCGATCATTTATAAAGCAATCGAAGAAGGATATCGTACCTTTACGATGAAACACAGATATCCATTTGTATGCCTTGATTTCAAGATCAATCAGGAGCTGCTGGATGTGAATGTTCATCCGACGAAGATGGAGATTCGTTTCCGAAATGGAAGAGAAATCTACGAGCTTGTAGTAGATGCAGTCAGAGCGGCATTACTTCAGAAAGATCTGGTGCAGGATGTATTAAAAGAGACACCGAAGAAGAAAGAATTGCCGAAGACAAAAGAAGTGAAAAAGCCTGAGCCATTTGAGGTAAACCGAAGGAAAGAAGAGGTTCAGAAGGTAGATCAGCAAGGGCAAGCTGTACAACAGCAAGTGGAAAAGTCGTCACACCTTGTAAAGAAAAAAACACCAATAGCTAGCGAATCATCAAAAAATACAAAGAAACCGACTTATGCAGGTTTAAACTACAATACTCAGAAAAAAGAATTTCCACAATACAAGACCGATGAATTAAGCAGCAATCAGATGACACTAAGAGAAGATCCAGTATTTTCAGTTCAGGCAAGACCTGACCGCAAGATATTAGGCCAGCTCTTTAAGACATATTGGCTCATTGAGTATGAAGACCAGTTATTCATCATGGACCAGCATGCAGCACATGAAAAAGTCAATTATGAGAGGCTGATGAAGAATTTTAAAGAAAAAGAAATATATAGCCAGAGATTAGAACCGCCAATGGTTGTGACGGTTTCTATGACGGAAGCAGAAGCGTTAACAAGATACAAAGATGCATTCGCAGGTCTAGGATTTACGATCGAATCTTTTGGAGGGAATGAATATTGTATCCGGGAAGTTCCAGCCAATCTCTATGGGATCGGGGAAAGAGACTTATTTATGGAACTTTTAGATGCGGTAAGTCAAGAAAATGGTACCTTGGATACAGAAGTGATCGCATCAAAGATTGCGACAATGGCATGTAAGATGTCGATCAAGGGGAATCAGAGAGTATCGTTAATGGAAGTAGAACATCTTTTAGATGAACTGATGAAGTTGGAAAATCCATACCAGTGTCCACATGGAAGACCAACGATCATCAAGATGAGTAAGTATGAGATAGACAAGAAATTTAAGAGGATCGTATGATGAAACAGCCTTTGATCATAATTACAGGACCGACGGCATCAG
>ENA-OQIV01000253-OQIV01000253.1-human-gut-metagenome-genome-assembly--contig:-NODE-253-length-38289-cov-4.596043_pt1 | contig 38289 bp, 29 predicted proteins | sample MGYA00242588_ERZ504753 | MGnify/ENA primary metagenome ERZ504753 (study PRJEB26092, sample SAMD00036359) | human gut metagenome | host: Homo sapiens | study: EMG produced TPA metagenomics assembly of... | reverse complement strand
TCCGTTGAGGAGATGTTTTGTTTTATAAAAGTTAAAATGCCGTATTTATGCGGCTTGTGGCGTTTCGCAAACACCTAAATATGACCTCACGGTGAAAGGAGCGATTACATGGATAACAAATCCGTACTTTATCAACTGATGGATACCCGAATGGGAGAAGCATTGCACAAGATTACAAAAGAGGACACTGCATTTATGCAGACAAAAGAAAAAGCAGACAAATATGCTGCAAAACTGGCATCCCTTAATCTGCCGGAAGAAACGATGCGTTTAATCGACCAGTATGTCAATGAACGCAGTGCCAATTGGGTACGCTATGGAGAGCTTGCCTATATGCTCGGCTTTTCTGACTGCAAAGAACTGCTTCTTGGCTCCCGCCATATTCCAGAAATGAAAGATGAAGATTAACGAAACGAACTGTTGCATAATTTAAGGGTGGGACACACAATCCCACCCGGTATCAGTTATATTCTTCAAAAACCCCTATCTGTATCTGAAGGGCAACCGTGATCTGCTCCATCAGAAGATTATCATGTATTTCCCCGATTTTATCTTTTTCTTTTATCTTATCTACAGTATCGACCTGTTCAGCCAATGCCATGCTCGGTCTTTTCAGTCCAATACAGCTTGAAAGCGGTATCTGCACATGGGTTGGCATTTCAGGTCTCTTATGTATGTTGCCTGTAAGCGGAACAACCGTTACTGTTGGTCCATGACCATTTCCCCGGTTATTACTCACAATCACTGCCGGCCGAATGCCACACTGTTTATGTGTCGTTTTGTCTTTTCCAAAATCCACAAAATAAACCTCGCCTCGTCTCACTGCCTCACCTCAAAATAAAACTTTCCGTCTGCCTGTCCCTCTCCTCATACAGCGCATCCAATTCCTTTATAGCTTTCTTCCGGTATTTCGCCACCATTGTATGGCTGATATGATATTTCATCATCAGTTCTTCCCAAGTGAAACGCTCCACAGCCATATCCCATACAATTTCCGGTAATTTCCCGGAAAGTCCACGTACAGCATGTTCAAAAAAATCCAGTTCCTCTTTTATCTGTCCGTACTGTCCGGCAAGATAAGATAACCATTCATCACTCATCCTGTCTGCCACCTTACGGTATGCAAGTGCTGCTCTTGCAGTCACATCCGAAACACCGCTTGTCTGTACTCTTTCCCCTTCCGGCTTAGAGAAAGTAAGGGAAGATATGACGGTGTCATAATCAATTCCCTCACATCGGCTTAACTGAAATTCCAACACCGATAGCTCCCTTTTCAAATTCGGATATTCCTTAATCATCCTTTCTGCTCGCACCGTTCACACCTCCAATCCTTGCCTTTACTGCATCTATGATAGCCGACTGCCCACAGTCCTTCTGTTCTAATGACCGCATGGCATCTTCGTCCAATGTTCCTTTGTTGATGATATGGTAAATCATTACTGTTTCCCTCTGTCCCTGTCTCCACAGTCTGGCATTGCACTGCATATACAGTTCCAAAGACCAGGTAAGTCCGAACCAAATCAGAATGTGGCCTCCGTCCTGTATGTTCAGACCATGTCCTGCCGATGCTGGATGGATTGCTGCCACCGGGATTTTTCCTTCTTTCCATTTGCGGATGTCACCTGCTGCCTTTAATGGAACAGCTTTAAACCGTTCAACAATTCTATCCAAATCATGCTGATACCAGTAAGCCACTAACACAGGCTTTCCATTCGCTGCCTCGATTAAATCCTCCAAAGCATCCAGTTTCTTATCGTGGATATGGCGGACTTTGTGGTTCTCATCATAGACTGCTCCATTTGCCATCTGCAATAATTTCCCGGAAAGAGCAGCTGCATTGACCGCATCCACGTCCCCATCTTCAAATGGCAGAAGCATATCCTTTTCCTTCTGACGGTACAGCTTCTCTTCTTTTTCATCCATCCGAACCTCCACCCGATGATAAAGGCACTCCGGCATAGAAAGGTAATCCTCGGCCTTCATGGAAATGCAGATATCAGAAATCAAATTGTAGATTGCTTCTTCCGCACCATCCCTCGGTTTATAGGAATAAATGATATTCCTGTTTCGCTTATCCGGCAGAAAGAACCTGTCACGATAAGCTCCAATATATCTTCCCAGCCTCTGCCCCATATCAAGAATTCCAATCTCAGCCCATAGGTCCATAAGATTTCCCGGTGTTCCGGTCAGACCCACCACACGGATTGCCTTCGGCCGGTATCGTCTTAGTGCTTTGAACCTTTTCGCCTGATAAGATTTGAAAGAAGATAATTCATCAATCACAATCATGTCAAAATCCCAGTGATGCTTCTCACAAAGCCACACTACATTTTCACGGTTGATTACATACACGCTTGCCTTTTTTTCCAAAGCATCCAATCGTTCTTTTTCAGAACCGACTACCACTGACACCGACAGTCCTTTCAAGTGATCCCATTTTTCCAGTTCTTCCTTCCAAGTATCCCGTGCCACACGGAATGGTGCAATGACCAGAACCTTTCCTACCTCAAAGTAATCAAGTGCCAGTTCCCACAAAGCAGTAAGGGTAATAACTGTCTTTCCAAGTCCCATATCCAAAATCAAAGCACATACCGGATGCCCGATAATAAACTCCCTGGCATAGTCCTGATATTTATGTGGTCTGAATTCCATGCAGCACACCTCCGATCTGTTCCAATCCATCTATCACATATACGGAAAACCCCAAAGCTTCCAGCTGATGTTTTCGTTTTTCCTTTAACGGTCGCAGCTTTTTTCCCGGTGCCTTTAATTCCACAAATGCACACTTCCCACCAGGAAGCAGAACGAGACGGTCTGGCACCCCATCGAAACCGGGAGACACGAACTTTACCGCCATGCCACCCCTGCTCTTTGCCTCTTTTACCAGAGCCTTTTCAATTACACTTTCTCGCAAAACTTCATCTCCGTTTCCCTCTGCTGTTTCCACTTTCAAAAACATCTATTCTCCCATATGCGTATATACGGGTGTATCCGTGTCCTCTTATACTTATTTTCATTTATTAAATATAAGTGGAAACATTGGAAACAGCACCGACACAGCCCTTTTGTCTGCTGACTTCATGGCTGTTTCCAACATCTGTTGCCTATCGTCTTACCACTCACACACGGAAACCCATCATTTGTTTCCTGCGGTTTCCTTTTTCACTCTGACAAACACCCTCTGTACACCATAACCGGGGATACGCATTTTGCCGGAGGAATTCCCTTCATACTTCTTCCAGCCACCAATTTTTTGAATAATGGATTCTAACTCATAAGAATCTGTCTTTCGGAAATTCTGACGCTCCTTCCCAAAGCATTCACACCAGACTTCCATCAGACAGAATCTCTCTCTGACTACCGTTCCGGTTCTTCCTTCTGCTTCAAACTCTCCGCCACCAAGATAAGAACGTCTCTGGTACAAATCCATTGTGTCCCAGTCTGCCGGAAGCAATCGCTCCAGATAATCCTCCACAATTCCTTCTCTTTCATCAGACTCCATTGCCTCCTGCTGTGCCACATAAGCCTCTGCTGCTTCCTTGCCTTTCAGATACAACTCTTCCCCATCTTTATAAATGGAAATCGCTTCTGCCCAAATCTGGTCTACCGTCTCAGGAGTCAAATCCCATCCACGATGCTTCCCTTTTCCGGTTACATGCACAGGCCAAAAGCGTCTGTTTCCGGTAACATCACGCAGAAACCCGCCCTCTGAGTTTGTACTTCCCACAATCACACATTCCCTCGGATGACTCTCCACCGTTGTTCCATATGACTGCCTGTATTTATCATCCGTCCGGGTAACAAAAGATTTTACGGTTTCCACATCTACCTTTTTGATACCCGCAAGCTCTCCCAATTCCAAAAGCCAATACCCCTGAAGCTTCTCCGCAGCAGTTTTTCCATCCTTCATATCAGAAATCGTAAGGGAATCCGAATACCACTCTTTTCCCAGTTTTGCAAAGAACGTGGACTTACCACACCCTTGCGGACCGTTTAAGACCAACACGGAATCGAACTTTATACCCGGCTCATAAATACGGGCTACCGCCGCTACCAGAGTTTTTCTTGTAACTGCACGGACATACGGTGTATTTTCTGCTCCCATATAGTCAATCAGCAGACTGTCAATCCTGCTGCATCCATCCCAGGATAACGTGGAAAAATACTCCTTGACCGGATGATAAAGCCTTTCGGAAGACACTACTGCAAGCAGGGCATCTTTGAATTTGGTAGGTGACCAAATCCCATACACCCTTTCAAAGTACAGCTTCGCACAGGCAATATCTGCATCACCCCATCCTTTTTTGACCTGTACCCACGGCAGTTCCCCGATGACATCCAGTGCATTCTTCAGCTGATTAAATACGATAGGTTGTAGGTTCTCATCGAACCGAATAATCGTTGCAATATTGGAAAGTGTGTCTTTTACTTTTCCCTGACGGTCCAAGTCCAGCATGGTCTGCCATTCCCCGGTATCCACATCGAATTCCTCACTTGCTGCCTTCTCCCTTTCCTTTGCCAATGTTATCTTTACCTGTTCATCTGACACCGCAAAGTCACTCATAGCCTTAAAGGATGGCAACTTTCCTGAATCCGTTCCTTCCTCTGCCTTATCATCCTGCTCCCCAAACTTATGGATGCGGACAATGTCAAATGCATTCAGCAGCTTCCCACAAGCCGGATCAGTGGCATGGTGGGAATACGCAAACTTCCCTTCATAAATCACCACACCTGCCTGTGAGTCTGCCGGAATATAATCAAATCGCTCCGGCATCATGCTTTCCTGATACACATCCGGCAGAAATATACGGATTGCCTCTTCTATCGAATAAGTCCGGCAGAATGCACCTACGATTCCTTCCTTCGACAACGGATCAGCCTGTTTCTTCATCTCCCTGCTGACAACTGCCTTTTGTCTGCTGCTGACAGGCCATGAAGAAGAATCTCTCCAATCTGCATATCGTTCCAACACAGAATCCGGATTCAAAAATGTTCCCGGAATATCACGGAAAAAGAATTCTCCATCTGCAGAGGTGGAAGGCCAATACATGAGGCGGCTTGGTTCGTAGGTTGTATCATCAAACAACTCCATACCGATATCCTCTGCCACTTTTCTTGCCACTGCTGCATATTCATCCGGCGATACGGTCCTTGATAACGGAATAATCAGACGGAGCCTTGGTTTCTCCGGTGTGTGTTTATGGGTAGAATAGATCAGGCATCTAAAATCAAAAAACATCTCTATCTGCTCTGCAATATCCTCTGTGGCATAGTCCATATCCAGTGTCAGACCTGAACGAAACAGTACATTCGCCTTTTTTCTCCTGCCGCCCTTCAGCTTTCCAAGCACAAAACCATCCACATCCTTGATGGAATCCTGCTTTGCCTTGCTCATCTTCCGATACTGTTCCATCGTTTCACTGGTACGGACAGTATGAGAGAGACGCTCCAAAAAAACACTAAACTCCATCTCCTGTCCATTCCACTTCTTTTCCATTCGGGAATTTCCTGTTGAAATATACAGTTTCATCCTGCAATTCCTCCTAATCCTTTTTATAAAATTGGCACTCGTAGCCATCGGCACGAAGCGGAAGCCCGTGTACCCAGGAAGGCGGCTCTGCCATAATCCGGCACACCTCTTCTACAGACGATTTTCCTTCTGGCACTTCCAATACCGCTTCATCGTGTACATGAAATACAATGGAGAATCCTGCTTTATTCAAGCGCATCATGGCTTCTGCCAGAATATCTCTGCTGGTACCTTGCACGATATTCTCCACTAGCTTTGGCCCGTAAGTATCCATCCTTTCCCATTTCTTGTTTTCTCCCACACCTTCATAAGTCAGTCCATCCCTGCCATATTTGTTGACACCCATTCTCGGTTTTACATAGGCAAGTTTCCTTCCGGACGGGAGCATGGCAAACAAAATACCAGAAGCATATTGAAAACGAATCAGCCCCACCTGTGTTTCTTTCCTTTCCCGGACTGCTCTCACAGCTGCTTCATCCACATCCCACCAAAACTGTGTGATATGCGGATTTGCATTTCTCCATGTAGATACCAACCCCGGCAACTCATCTTCACTAAGTCCCATTGCCAAGGCTCCCATTGAAGTCAATGCCCCGACTGCTCCTCCGTATCCGAGAGCCAGTTCCGCAATCTTTCCCTTTTGTCGCAGTGGAGATCCTTTTGTAATTTCCTCTATCGGAACACCAAACATGGCAGATGCCGAAGCCTCATATATTTTTCCGTGTGTAGCAAATACATCCAGTCTCCACTGTTCCCCCGATAACCATGCCAGCACCCTCGCTTCAATAGCAGAAAAGTCAGCAACAATAATCCTGCATCCCTCTTTTGGAATAAATGCAGTACGGATTAATTCAGACAGTACATTTGGTGTGGATTCGTAGAATAATTCCAATTCCTCGAACTGCCCTCTTCTGACAAGACTACGTGCTAGTTCCAAGTCGCTGATATGATTCTGAGGAAGGTTCTGTACCTGCACCAGTCTTCCTGCCCACCGGCCGGTACGATTTGCCCCATAAAACTGCAGCAATCCATGTACCCTTCCGTCCGAACACACTGACCGTTCAATCGCTTCATACTTCTTTACCGATGTTTTCGCCATGAGAAGCCGGAGTTTTAAAGCCTCCAGCACTTCCCCATCCGCATCCTCAATCAACTCCGCAACTGCTCCTTTGGATAGGCTGTCGATTTCCACTCCACGTTCTGAAAGCCATCCTTTCAACTGCGATACGGAATTTGGATTTTCAAGTCCCGTTACCTCATAGGCACGGTTCGTCACAATGTCTTTATGTAACAGGTCACAGGTAATCGACTGTTCTACCAATTCCCTGTCAACTAAAACTCCCCTATCATTAATTTCCTGATCCAAACGGTAAAATGCCATCTCAGATTCCGGTATCGGGAACTTATGCAGTTTCTGCCGGATACCTTTTTCCACATCCACGTCACGGATGCAGTACGTCTTGAACTGTTTCCATTTTTCCGGTGCATGGAATGGAAGGTTCCTGCTCCTGCCACCGTTTGTTTTGGTCGGTTTGCAAGGCACACAAAAATAGCGGATTAAGTCCTTACCTTCCTTCAGCTTTTGCTCAGAAAGCCCCAGAACCGCCCCAACACCCTCCAAAGAAAGTGGAAGGGCAAGCATAGCCGACTGCACAGCAGTACAAACCCACGATTCGGGAGATAAACGGACTCCCATATATTTTGAAAGACAGGTACGTTCAAAATTAGCATTGAACGCTGTCTTAATGATTCCCACATCAGACAGGGCATTTTTTATTTCTTCCGTCAGCTGTTCGCCCTGTGCCAAATCAATAATCTTTGTTTCTTCATCATCAAAGCTGTATGCAAACAGCAGGATTTCAAATGCAGGGCTGTCCGCATAGGCATATACCCCGCATTTGATTAAGTCCACATCGGAAAAGGTCTCTATGTCAATTGCCAGTGTTTTATATCCTACTTCGCCCATGCGTAGCTCCTTCCCGATTTAATCTTGCTGACGGTCTTTCTGGAAATCCCCATGCTGTCAGCAATATCATATACATGTTCCCTTCTTCCAAGCCTTTCCTTGACTTCCCTTACCTGACTCTGGTTCAGAGGAAGAATCTCCTCCGTCAGTCTTCTCCCCTGAATATACCGGGACAGCCTTTTGTATCTCCCCATATTGCTGATCTGATATTTCCCTTCCAGTCCAGGAATATCTGTCCATGTCTCTTTCATCAAAACAACTCCTCTATGTATGGGCGGCATACACCGCCCTTATCATTAACCGAGGAAATCTTCATCCTCTACTGCTTCAAAATCATCTTCTGCATTGGTACGGCTGCTAAGTGCCTCTCCGTCTTTCAACTTCTGGATGTTTCCAAGTCCTGCTGCCACACCACGGTTGCCATTGCTGTTGTAGCCATAAAAGTTTACACTGATTCTTCCGTAACAGCCGGAATATACTTCTGTCTGATCCAAGATTGGCTGTACCTGCTTATCAACCACCTGCGGAGCCTGTCTGCTGTTGGCATTGAAGAAATAGCAGCCTTTGTATGCCTCATCCTCCGGTCGGTCAATGTCACCATCACGTAAAGGAAGCTTTAGATTCGGAGGAATCTTACCACCCCACTTAGACAAAGATTCCTGCTTTGCAGCTTCCACCGCTGCCTGAATCTTCTTAATTGTTTCCTTATCAGACTTCGGGATAATGGCAGACACGCTGTACTTCGGCTCGCCGCCATTGATTGCCTCCGGCTCCCAACAATGCAGATAGGAAAATCTGCACGATACAATTACTTTTGTCGGTGTTTCATTCTTGCTCATTTATTCATCCTCCTTAAAATCCGCCTCAGCGGTTTCTGTTTGAATTGGTGGTCTCTTATCGGATTCCGGCACCAAGGTGATTTTGCCCTGCGGCTTATACACCAGACTGCCCAGTATCTTCTGAAAATCTTTTTTGCCCATCAGCTTCTCCATTTCCGTGATACCAATCAGAGACTTCTTGTAAATGTCCTCATATCCGGCTGCTTTTGCAGCATCCGCCACTTCCTCTTCATTGACATATTTGCGGTTACTTCTGCCTTCTACCAGTTTGAATCCGTTCCATACCCTTCCGTGTGTAATCGCTTCATCCTGTGCATAGGCATAAACATCTGCAGACCACTTGGCAAGTTCATCCGCCACCTTCAAAACCTCTGCGATTTCTTCCTCTGACAAAAGCTCTGGTGGCTTAAACTCCATTTGCGCCAATCGCAAATATTCTTCTGCTCTGGCACGGCAGGTATTTTTCGCTTTACAGAAACGACACCAATCTCCAACTGCAAACTCTCCTTCGCCTTTGGCTGCCATCTCTGCTTTCGGCATCAACTCCTGCTCTGCCCATTCCATGAGGTCATGAACCGTAATTTCAAAGGTACTGACATTTTCCAGTCTCGGCTGGTGGATGGTCATGTTGACCTTTTCAATGTCATAAAGGGAATCGAACAGTTCCAATGCCCCCAAAGAATATAAAAGCATCTGCGGATTCCATTCTGCAGATACAGCAATGCCTTTTCCGTACTTCAAATCCACAATGTATAAGGTATCATCAGCTACGATGACCAAATCCCCGGTACCAAATCCTTCCGGCACCCATCTGGAAAAGTCCAGTCTCTGCTCAATCATCACTACCGGATCACTGCATGACTGTTTCGCCTTTTCAATCTGCTCCATTGCAAAAGACACATAATCATCTGTGCATTCTTCCATCTCGTCACAGTCATAATCAGATACCGGACGTTTGGAACGCTTCTTAAGAAACCGTTTCAGCTTATGCTCTGCAAGAGCATGGGCAGCAGTTCCCTCCGCTGCGTAGATACTTTCCTCGTCCGCAAACTGCTTCTCCAACAATGCAGATGGGGTACAGTTCATCCATCGTTTGGAGGCAGATGCGGATAATATCGCATGCTGTCCCATTAAAGAGCCTTTGCATCACGAAGCAAATCTGCATATTTCTCCGGCTGTACCCCGGATAACTTATCTGCCCCATACTTTTGAATCAGCGCTTTGACCTGCTGCGTTTTTCCATCCTGCGATTTGGATGCCATGACCGCACGGACCTGTTCAATGGTAACGGCATCCTCTTGTTTCTCCTGACTCTTCTCATTTCCGCTTTCTTCATCCTTCTGCACTCGTCCTTCTTCCTGATTTTTACTACAATTACATGAATGTGCCTTCCCTGCGAGGGCACGGACTCCTTCCGAAACCGCCAAAAGACCATCTGCAATTTTCAACAATTCCTCGCTCATAAACTGCTCCTTTCCACAAATTCTCCGTTTTGCTTCGTAAAATACCGGATGGGAATTCCTGCATGGTCAGCTTCCGCAATTTCCATACACATGCCTTCACTCATCACTTCTCCGAATACCCATACTTCCCGGCACTCTTTCAACAATGAAAGTCCAAACTGAATCCCTGCCATCCGTTCCTGAACATCACTTTCCTTTAGGAACTGTGGAAAATACAAATGAGGCACTACCGGAAGACAGCCTTTTTCATAGGCAAATCTGGCATATTTTCTGGCAAGCTCCACATTCTTCTCTTCCGCTCCCCGGAACGGACTGCAGATAAACACCCTTTCCAAATCCTTTCACCTCCATCTTTCAGACAGTACTTATTTCTCTGCCCTTTTTGTCAAAGCAAATTCGGAAAGGATGCTATTCATCGTAGCGAGGTCTTCGCCTGTTAAATTTTCTGAAAGTCTTTTCAACAGTTCCTGTTGATTTGGTTTTAAATACTTACGTCCAAGATAATAGCCATCGGCAACCCTGACGCCTCCACCATATCTGCCACGCACGGTTTCAATTGGGTGGGCAAGTGTCAATTCTTCAATATCATTCCGAATTGTACGGATTGTAACATTGAATTCCTGTGCCAGATTTTCCATCGTTTCCTGACGGCGCACACACAGAATTTCCAATATCTTCTGCCTACGTTCATTCGCTTTCAACACTTGCCCACCTCCTTTCCTCTGCTTTGTGGCATCATCATAAGAGTTAAATAGGAAGGTTCATTTCCTATTTAAAAAACTTTTTTGAGATTTTTTCAGCAGCAGAGAGGAAGCCTGTCCATCATCCTTTAAGCGAAAAACACCCGACAAGGCGCAATCCAGCTATTGCATCTTGTCGGGTGTTCCATTCAATCCATGTTTATATGTACTGTTTTCCTATTTTACGAGTTCCGTAAGCCACGGAGCCATTGGCCTTGCAACTACTCTCGCATTCAAATATGCCATCTCCAACGTCAGACAGGTATTACCCAAATAGTACCCATCCATAACCGTCAGTGTCATGGCAAGGTCAGGTTTCTGCATATTCGTCAGATAAACCGGAAGGAGATACTGCACTCTTCCCTGATATCCCTGTGGGACCACAAGCCCCGGTTCTATTACAGACTTCCTTCTCCCAAGTTCTACTGCTGTTTCAAACAATAGCGGCAGATTCTTCACCTTCCGAATTTTAGCCGGAATACGCTCCAGGTTCTCTTCATCTCCCAATATGTGATTTACGTTTACTCTTATAGGCCACTCTGGATTAAAGTTAATGCCACTCTGCGCCATATGATAGACGGGCTTTTGTGGTAATGGCTCGATGTATCTTAACTTTGGAGACAGTTCATCACAAAAACCTCTAAAATACCAATCTCTTAAAGAATCCGAAAAATTGTTTCTTTCAAAATAACCATAAATCCCCTTGTACTGAGGTGTGTATAATCCAGTATGGAAGCAGACGCATTCGTTTTCCAAATGAAAAATACTGTCTGCCTTTCTTGGATCACTTTCTGAATTAAAGTCAATAACCTGCTTGCGAAAAATTGTATGTATGTAACGTTCTAAAATGGGTGTCTCTGTATTTTTGGTTTCCCGGCTCGGCTTTCGGAATCTCCATGATTCCGGCAAAGCCAATCTCTCCAATTCTGCTAAATGTCCGTACCAATCCGGTACATATGCAAATTCAAATAAATCTGGTGCTATCATCTGTTTCCTCTTTTCCTGTGTTTTTCTGTACTCATATCTGTTTTCTGTCTTTATTTCCATGTCTTTCATCATAAACCTCCTTTAGTTTTTTCTTGAAATATAAAATAGGTGTATCGCAATTCTTTTGTTCTGTGAATTGCGATACACCTATCATTGCGTTTTTATCCATGGGCAAATTTCAGTAACTTCAACAAACATCGCATTCTATGTTGTTTCCCTGCTTCCATGTGATTTCTCCTTTATAGTGTAATTTATTTCATATCATACCTGTAATCTATTGTAGTTCATAATATTTATCCTGTAGTGTAAACTAGCACTGAGGTGAATTGTAATGCATGACTATGTAAAAAATCTTGCAAAGGTAGTTCGGGCTGCCAGAGAAGAAGCCCATCTATCTCAAGCAGCATTAGCTGAACAAATAGGTTGTGATGAACGTACAATATTGAATATCGAAAACGACCGTGGTAATCCCAAGTTCGAAGTATTGTGCCAGATCATCGCTTATTTACACATTCCTGCAGATCAGATTTTCCACCCTGACACTGCTACGGACGGGTTGAAAAAGCAAAAACTGCTATTGATGCTACAGGAATGTGATGAGCAAGAGGCAGCCGAGATTCTTCCAGCAATTGAATACCTCTTAGCACTCATACATAAAAGAGGTAATTCAAACGAGTAAAGGAACCAGCTAATCCATTGTGATTCTGGTTCTTTTCTTTTTGTTGCCTTTTCTAAATCTTACTCTTGTAATATTTAATTATTACACAAGTAAGATTTCAAGTCAATATCTATTTTATGAAATTGACAATCATACCAACAACGTCTATAATATATTTATTACATCCGTAAGATTTAAGGAGGGATTTGAAATGAGCGATTTACCACAGATTTCTGAAGCTGAATTTGAAGTTATGAAAATCGTATGGAAACATGCGCCGATCAGTACCAATGAAATAACAGATAAACTATTACAGACCACAAGCTGGAGTCCGAAAACGATACAGACTTTAATCAAACGCCTTGTGACCAAAGGTGTTCTGACTTATGAAAAACAGAGCCGAGTGTTCGTTTATACCCCAGTCGTGAAAGAAAGCGAATACATCGGCCAGGAAAGCAATTCTTTTCTGGAACGTTATTATAACGGTGATATCACTGCGATGCTGTCTGCATATATAGAAAATGACAGACTGTCTGAAACAGAAATAGATACTCTCCGCTCCCTTCTTTCCAAGAGGCACCAAAAAGGAGGCAATTAACGTGGCTAATTTTATGATACGCTTTTTAATATGCAATGTGTTTATCAGCGGTATCATCGGAATTCTTTTGATAGCCAAGCAGATATTCAAAAACAACCTGTCCAGCCGGATGCAGTATAATCTGTGGTTTCTGCTTCTTGGGTTGCTGGCAGTTCCCTTTATACCGTTCCGTCTAATCGGATTTCCGCAAATCTTCTCGTGGCTCGGTAGCTTAAGATGCTCTCCTGCTTCCGGCACCGCAACCGCTATGGGAGAAGCTGTGGGAATTAATCCGACCGGAAATACAGACTGGATGAATGATTTCTCACTTTCTGTAAATAGTGAAACACCATCCATTGCCGGATACATATTATTAGGAATATGGATTGTAGGCATTTTTGCAATGATTATATTGGTAATCAAATCCTCTCTCCGTCTACGCACTTTGGAGAAATCTGCACTTCCCCTTCAGAACCCGGAAGTCCGCAGACTATATCATCGATGTATGGAGGAAATGGGAATTCACAGAAGTATTCCCGTTTACAGTACCGCATTTTTAAAATCCCCGATTATTGTGGGACTTTTGAAACCGTGTATTTATCTGCCGATTCATCTGATCTCTGATTACAACGAATCCGATATGCGGTACATGCTGTTGCACGAACTGCAGCACTATAATCACAAAGATGCTGTTGCCAGTTATCTGATGAACCTTGCCGGAGTAATATATTGGTTCAATCCTCTTGTCTGGTACGCACTGAAAGAAATGCGTAATGACAGAGAGGTTGCCTGTGACACCTCTGTTTTAAAGATGCTTGAAGAGGATGCTTACGAGGATTATGGCAATACACTGATCAACTTTGCTGAAAAGGTTTCTCTTACTCCTTTTCCGTTTGCTGCCGGCCTTGGTGGAAACATGAAGCAGATGAAGAGGAGAATTATCAACATTGCCTCTTATGAGAAGCCAACATTTATAAAAAGAGTAAAAGGCATGACTGCATTCATACTGACTGCTGTTCTTCTCATGGGATTCGCACCTTTTATTTCTACATACGCAGCAGATGGAAGCCACTATCAATGGGATTCTTCATCAGAAAATATATCCTATGTAGACCTTTCTACATACTTTGGCAAATATGAAGGCAGTTTTGTTTTATATGATTTGGAAAATGATGCATGGAGTATACACGACATGGAGCATGCTACCCTGCGAGTTGCACCAAACTCCACCTACAAAATATATGATGCCTTGTTCGGATTGGAAGAGGGCATCATTACACCAGATGACTCCTTGATAGCATGGAGTGGAGAAACCTATCCATTTGAAGCATGGAATGCAAATCAGACCTTACAGTCTGCAATGAACTCCTCTGTTAACTGGTATTTCCAATCCGTGGATGAACAGCTTGGAGCCTCTAACATTTACAGCTATATTCAAGAAATTGGGTATGGAAATGAAAATATGAGTGGAGATTTCTCCACCTATTGGATGGAATCATCCTTGGAGATTTCGCCAGTAGAACAGGTCGAACTTTTAACCAGGCTGCAGAATAACAGCTTCGGCTTTGCCCCTGAAAACATCAATGCGGTAAAAGATGCCATCTGCCTTTCCGCTTCCGATGCCGGAACATTCTACGGAAAGACCGGAACCGGCCGTGTGGATGGTCAGGATGTGAATGGATGGTTTGTGGGCTTACTTGAAACTGCAGATAATACATACTTTTTTGCTACCAACATCGGAGCCGATAGCGGTGCTACCGGAAGCAACGCAACTGAAATAACCATGTCTATCTTGTCTGACATGAATATCTGGAAATAAGGTAGGAGGCTAACCATTAATTGATTAGCCGACCTCCCACACCACCGTACATACCGTTCGGTATACGGCGGTTCTTTAGTTTTCACGAACTATTAGATAGTAGTCAAACATGGACATATATCCGAGTTTGACTACTATTTCATTTTTAAAGACGCTTCCGATTACCTGAGCCATTCTCCAGTAACCCTTTCTACATCTTATCATTTCTCTCGCTACCCAGTGCTCACATTTTAGTGCTCTCAGCATTCGGTATCTCGTTCTTGGTTTCTTCCATTGTTTCCAGTATACAGCCCTTATTCTGCGTCTTGCCCATTGGTCTGTTTCTTTGAGAAGACTTTTCATGTCTGCGAGTTTGTAGTATTCCACCCAGCCTCTTACAAACTGTTGATACATTTCTTCCCTTTTCTCATTGCTGATACCTTTATGTCTGTCAGTTATTTCTCTGATTCTTTCCTTCATTTTCCCAACTGACTTCGGGTGTACTCGAAATCTGCATTTTCCTTGATGTCTGTAAAAAGTATATCCCAGATATTTCACTCTGCTGATATGAGATACTTTTGTCTTCTTCCTATTCACTTTGAGAAATAGCTTCTCCTCAATAAATTGGAGTATATTGCTCAAGGTTCTTTCTGCACTTTTTCTGCTTTTGCAGAAAATCATACAATCATCCGCATACCGCACAAACCTGTGTCCTCTGCGTTCCAATTCCTTATCCAACTCATTTAGCATAACATTGCTCAGCAATGGGCTAAGCGGACCACCTTGTGGCATTCCAATCTCTGTACGTTCAAACATTCCTTTTACGAGCACTCCCGCATTCAGATATTTGTGTATCAGTGATATTACTCTGCCGTCTTTGATGGTTCTTGACAATACCTCTATCAGCTTGCTTTGACACACTGTGTCGAAGAACTTTTCCAAGTCCATGTCTACTACATATACATAGCCATCGTTTACATTCTTTTGGCACTGTCTGAGAGCGTCATGTTGCCCTTTTTGTGGACGAAATCCAAAACGATTCTCCGAGAATTGTTCTTCGTAGATTGGCATTAGTTCCTGCGTGATTGCCTGTTGGATGACTCGGTCAACCACAGTTGGAACTCCCAGTTTTCTGTACTCGCCTTTTGTTTCTTTGGGTATTTCTACCCTACGGACTGGGTTTGGCTTATATCTGCCATTCCGTATCTGCCAGATTAGGGTTTCCTGGTTTTCCTTTAGGTAGGGCAGAAGTTCATCTACCTGCATTCCGTCCGTTCCACCTGCTCCTTTGTTTGACTTCACACGCTTATAAGCCTTGTTCAGGTTATCCTTTCGTAAAATCAAATCCAACAGATTGTCCGTCCAATAGCCTGTGATGATACTGCTCTTTTCAGCAATCTTACGGTAGTCGAACACTTCTGCATACTCTTTCTGTTCCGCAGATACCATTTGCAGATAGTCTTCCATATGAAGTTGTCTGTTCTTAAATCTACTTTCAGTTACATTCATTAGCTTGTATCTCCTAAAGTTCAGTCCTTCCCATGACGTTTGCAACCGTCTTGGTACTATGACCTCTGCTGACTTCTCGCCATTCGTTGTTACTACAAGGTTCATACTCTGTTTCCACTTGCTGACGAGACCTCCCTTGGTACCACACGTTTCTTTCTCTCCATATATCTGCCACATTTACTACAGTTGATTCCGAGTAGTTATTGGACTTTGGTTTGTTATGCAGCCTTATCCTCAACTGTAGCCTGATGTGATTTCTGTACGTCAGACCAGAGATTTGCCTCCACCTTCCTTCAGATTCCACCTCACAATGGACACCCTTGGTCTTGGCTGTATCCTTCCCACTACTAGGGCGGATTGGGGACTTTCACCCGTTAGAAACGTGCGCCGCAAGGCGCACATAAAGAATCGGGTAAAGGTCAATCTCTGACTTTTACCCGATTTTTCTTAATTCGCTATCTGAACAAGCCCTTTGTATTCCCATGTCGCTCCATAATCAGTTGACTGAAATACAATCCCATCTTTCTCCGCTGCATCTGTGGTAACCGTTATCGTCAATGTGTCGTCCTCTTTTTCAGGCATATTCAGGTAATCAAAATCCTCCACCGTAAATCCGCAATCGATAGCGATTTGTGGTAATTCTGAAACAAGATCCATTGGAAGTTTCATTTCTTCAAAGGTCCTTCCGCCATCGCGAGTGACATATAAGCGGGAATAGGACTGGGATGCGCCTGTAATTCCTGCAACCCCAAAGTTCTCATCATAAAATATTAAACCTTCTGCAACTCCCAATTGTCCACTGAACGGATCATCATTTATGCATTCCCAAGTAGAACCACCATCCATTGTCTTTTCCATTACATAAAATCTGCTTCCGGCAGCTGCATCCGTTATCACCAAACGCCATCCATTATTTTCATCTAAAAAGAAATACATAGTTCCATCACTTTGATCCACAGTCCAACTTTCTGTATCTTTAGCATCCTCCACCTGCTGCATCGTATTCTCCTGCTTCAATTCTTGTTGACTGACGTACTCAGGCTCCATAATATATCGAACAGGTGTGACACTATTTAAATCAGGAATATGCAAAGATACCTCAAACCCAACGATTTCTCCACCGCTTCTAAGCTGAGTAAAATTGCCGGTTCCTGTTTCAGTTCCATCACCATCTGCATCTCCCGAAATATATTGTAAGCCTTCCTCTGAACTAAAAGATCTTCGCCCCATATAGAGTATTTCATAAATCTGCTGCTCTTCAAATGTTTCAGCCCACGCCTCTACCTGACTCGTCCAGTCTGAATTGTTCAAAATTTCAATCATTGGAGACAAACGCATATCGTCACTATATTCTCCATTCACATTACTATCTATCCAAACAGTCATATCATTACTGCTGTCTGCGTCATAATCAATAAGATACGTTTTTTTCTCTCCAGCCTCATTTTTTCCATATATGAATGCATAAATCCTTTGAATCGTTCCGTTTTCATCAAATGACACCTGATATTTATTTGCAATATAGAGTTCTTCCGGCAGTTGCAATGCTTCATCCAAATCCATCAGAATCCCTTCTACACCATCCTCAAAAAGATTATTATGCTCCAGTTCTACTTCTTTTTTACGCATCCACTCATCAAGTTTCCAAGACAGTGCCCCGTGATACGGAACTGCAGAATAAACGATACGTCCACCAAAGAATAAAGTTGCTGCTATAAGGAGTATCATTTCCGTATAGAAAAGTTTCTTATTTCCATTATCTCCTGAATTAACTTCTTGATTATGCCTTTTCGAAATCAGCCAGAGAACCACTGTGCCAACCAATCCTATTATACCTAACGCCAACATCGGTATATGCCTTCTCAAGCCACCATATTGACATAGATGCCAGAATTGATACAACATAAATATATATAGTATTAAACTTACTTTTCCCGTGATTTTATAAATATATTTCATGTAAGTCTCCTTTCTTCATATCTGTAAAAATACCATAAAACACCAGTATTATCAAATCATTCTTTAATACGGTATTGGTAATCTGGTATATGCATAATTCCGTCATTTAGGATTTCATTCCCCAAATACTGAAAACTGCCATCCTCTGCAAACCTTACCGTAAGTTCATGGGTTATGACTGCATCATCGCAAATGACCATGTCACAAACCGCCTCAACTGTTAATGTGACTGTTCCATCTTGATTTTCTTTGATGTCGACAACCTCCGGCAGAGAAGTTCCAAAGAAGGTAGGCGCATAATTGAAGCACCCAAGTCTCGCCCAAAGATAGGTCTGGTTTTCCTCATCAAATACTGCGTACTCTCGTATCTGCTCCGCTGTTATGGGAAGATACTCCATAATCAGACTTTCGAACTCTTCTTTAGGAATGCCATTTGGATAATCTTCAGAATTGAACTTTTCTCCATATTTCATTCCATACAGATATTCAAACATTCCGTTATAATCCAACTCACTCATATTTTCTACATTCCAGTTGGAACACAAAAGGTTCTGTCCCTGATATCCAAGCCCCCGAACACAACGTTCAGACATTTCACACTGTTCCCCTGTCATAGGTTTTATTCTGATCAGGCAGCTTCCATCCATAATTTCACTAACCTCTGGCGGCTCTGGCACACACAGCTCATAGCAGAACCATCCTTTTTCCGTGTATTTCCATTCTTTGAGTCTCGTATAAGAAATGTACGAAATTCCCGGCTTGTTGTCAGCATTCCAGATTCCTCTTGTACTCACAACATACATATCCGTTCCATCAAAAATGAATTTCATTCTGCCTAGTCCACCATCATTGTGGATTTCATAAATCACCACAGAGCCTCTTTTCCCTTCCATACATTCTTTCAGAAAACTGTCAACACTTTCATAATTCTCCATGTTAGAATACGTTACCATCGTAGCAATTGGATATCCTGCGTCCTTTACCTTCTTCTGAATTTCAAGAACCGTTTGATCATCCAAAACAACATTAGATGCTATCCCTTTATCTGCTGTTTCATAAATGTCAAGATAAAGTTCCATCAGCTTTTTACAGTCAGTCTCAGCTTCTTCCCTTTCCTGTTCATCTACCGGAAGATCGTAGCCCTTTTCCTATTGTACTGCAGCCTCTTCCTCAGTATTTTTTGTTTCCTCCGTGGAAGATACTTCTTCCGTATCTTCCACAAGAGATTCTCCCGCAACACTATCTTCTTTTCCACAGGCACACACGAAACCCCCAATCAGAAATACCATGATCAGTAGAATGCTCTTTTTCCTTAATACCATAAAATCATCCTTTCGTTCTTGCTATTGGCGGCAGTTCCAATTCAATTTGTTCTATAGAATTGGAAAGATACCTGAAAGTTCCGTCTTCAAATGGCTGGACCACAACCGTATTCCGAAAAGCGAGATCAGAATTATAATCCGGCCATACTCCATCCACGATAAGTGTAATCGTTCCATCCGCATTTTTTGTATAGTCAACTACTTCTCCAAAAGGTGGGTATGGGCTGGCATAAATCATCTCATATTCATAGCTGTTACTCCCTTCATCATACCCACAATACTCTCTTAACTGTTCTATCGATACTGGAAAATAGGTGGTCATTATCCTTTCATATTCCTCTGCCGGAATCTTCCAATCCTCAGTTTTCAGATTTTCACCCGTGGAAATTCGGTAAATATCTTCATACATGCAAGGCATCAAAATATCCTTTACATTGCTACTGTTCCAGTTTGTGACAAGCACATTGTAATTCACATAACTTAGTCCTGATATGTATTTCTCCGTCAGTTCCTGGCAGTCTTCCGGAAGCGGTTCTATTCTCCAATACTGTCTCAAACTTGCATGTGCAATCACATATTCATATGCATAGATAAAATACCCTTTTTCAGTAAGTTTGATTTCAGCTACATTACTTACCGAAGTTCCCTGTATTTCAGGTACTCCACCTTCCTTCCAACGAACTCCTATATAATAAGTCTGCAGCTTACCTTTCCGATAAATAAAAGTAACTGCTCCAATCAACCCATCTCTATGCACTTCGAATACCGTAACCATCGAGTCCCGTCCATCCAAGTAATCTGAATAGAATGCTTCGATTGCTTCATGATTTTGCATAGCAGTATCTTCTTCAACACTTACCAGACCTCTTTTTCCCAAGGCTTCCACTACGTTCTTTCTCTGTTCGCCAGAAAACTCACTGATACCGGAAGAATAGTTTGCTGCATCTGCAATTACGAAATCCTTATATATTTCGCTGACTGATTCGGCTGCTGACAACACCTTACTTTGTAATTGCTCCTTTTCCTCATCTGAAATAAGGCAATCTTTGGATTGTGGAATGAACCAATATGCTGACTCTGTAGAAGTTTCCGCATCTGCTTCTGTTGTTGCTTCACTGTTTTCGATTTCTACAGGTGGCTCCCATACTTCTTCCGCCACTTTTCGTTCCTCTGTATGCAGTTTTCCCCAACAGATCACCCCGGCTATAACAGCAAACAACAATATCAAAATTGGGAGTCCACACTTTTTAAGCAACCATTTCACATCTTCCATCATTCGCCTCCATATATTTCTTCCCATTCTTCGGCTGTCAAACGAGGGGTATGCCATGTTTCCCTGTAATTATCCTCAGACGGTATAATTCGGTTAGACACATACTGTACGCCTCCATTCTCCAAAGGACGAACTACAACCTCGTGGGCAAATACTTTGGAATCACCCGCATAAGGAAACACCACGTTGGCTGTCAGCGTAAGTGTTCCATCGCTGTTTTTTGTAAATCCAACTACCTCTGAATATGGGTATTCCGGATACTCTACTTCCTCAAATCCTCTCGGTTTATATTCATAGGTTTCATCCTCTGCATAATAGATAGTTTTGGACTGTAATGTTTCACTATCGATATTGAAATATGCCATGATAACGCTTTCAAAGTCATCCTTGGGAATTCGATAAACAGCACCAACTCCTAAATTGTCATCTGCAACATAAGGGGTGTATGTCCCATTTACTTTTGGATAAAGAAGATCATACATATCATAGAAATTCAAATCCCCAAAATCATCCTCGCTCCAATCTACAATGAACATATTATTCTGTTCAAAGCCGATTGGAAGAAGATACTTCCGACTCAACTCTCTGTATGTTTCATCCAAAGGCTGTACCCGTAATGCGGTATGCTCCTCCGCTCCGCTCAATGTCAGTACATATAATTCTTCCGAAAACCAAACTCCTGAAAACATAAGATAACCATCTTCTGTATAATTCCAATACTCCGCCTGATAACTTCCTGTCACCTCTCGTTTCATGTTTCCGTTTTCGTACTTATAATAGCTTCTGACCACATCCACATTTCCGTCTTTTGTTTCCAAATCGTATTTTACAAATCCGCCCAAGTAACTGACCTCAATAATTGTTATTTCAGCCTCTTCCTGCGTATCCACCATTTCACAGAACCACTCTACCTGCTCTGCCTCAGTCATATCAATCTGATTTCTGCTGTCAACAGCCGGATACCCATTTTCTCCAAACCGATTTACAATGCTGCGAATCATTTCCAGATCAGCTATTTTATTTTCCTCTGCTGCCTTTTCATAAAGTTCCAAACAACATTCAATCATCTTTTCGGTTTCTTCTTCATCCTTTTGTCCCGGTAACTGCACCTCACTTATCGTTTCAACAACCGCTGTTTCCTCTTGGGGTGTATCACTACACCCCGAAACACTTACTATCAACATGAAACTAATTGCGGCTAAACCACTCTTCCAAAACCAAGCTGTCTTTTTTAACAACATATCCGCTGCCTCCTCTTCCTTTTACATCTTCCACCATACTGATAATCAATATAGGACGTTCCACCGTTTCTTCTGCTGTAAAAACCGCAAACCAACCTAATTCAGTACCGGAAGTATCATCTTTTGATGCCTTGATTTCTGCTGTACCCGTTTTCCCTGCCAGAACTATGTCATCCCGATGGGCTGCGTACCCTGTTCCATGAGAATCGTTTACAACCTTTTTCGTTCCCTCCAATACCCGACTTGCGGTTTCACTGGAAAACGCTCCTGATATCCAATACTCTGCAGATACCTCGTTCTGATAGACCAGATAAGGTTTTATGATGTTCCCCTCATTACAGAAAGCAGAATAGATACATGCCAAATGTAATGGATTCACTAAAACCTGTCCCTGACCGTAACCGCTGTCTGCCAACTGTATTTCTGTTTCAATACTTTCTGAATTGGAATACTGCGACTTTGCCATTTTAATCTCAAATGGCAGCTCCGCATTAAAGCCAAGCTGTGTCAGGGAACTTTCCATTTCCTCATAACCAATTTTTAATGCTGCCTTTGCAAAATAAATATTATCGGAATAAATCAAAGCGTTCTCTAAAATAACTGGTTCATATGCATGAAGGGTAGTTACATAATAAGACCCCCACGATGCATCTTTTTGCCAGCTTAATCCTACATTACCATAATCTTCATTTGGATCAATTGCTCCTGATTCCAAACCGACCGCAGCCGTAACTGGCTTGAATGTCGAACCGGGACACCAGACTTGCCGGAACCGATTATACATAGGCTTATCCTCGTCATCATTCAATGCTGTCCACTGCTCACTGGACAATCCCATGATAAAATCATTATTGTCATAAGATGGTGTACTGACCAAAGCCAGTACTTCTCCGGTATATGGATTCATGGCTACAGAGCAGCTCTTGTCTTCCTGAAACTGCTCATATAAGGCAATCTGCAAACTGGCATCTATCGTCAGCTTAATGTCCTGACCGTGCTGCACTAAAATACAAGCAAGTTCTTCTTTCTCTTTGCCTTCCGAATTCACAATGTATATCCTGCAGCCGTTTTGCCCTTTCAGTTCCTTTTCAAACAGACCTTCCATTCCGCTTCTGCCAATCACACTGTTAGCTGTATATCCCTCTCCTGCATGTTCTTCTAAATCCTCTGCAGTAACGCTTTGTACATACCCTACCAAATGTGCAGCCGCTTCACCTAAAGGATACTCACGAACTTCAACGTCAGATATCATTACTCCGGGAATTGCCAGCAAACTTTCGTGCCTTTCTTTCTCCTTCAATACATCTTCGTCCGGTTCTACTTTTAGCAGTTCGATTTCTTCCACTCTCGGAATCGTTTTTATTGGAACAAAAGAATCATCTTTTACCCACTGTGCTGACAATTTCTTCTCTATCACTTCCGGCGTGGTTTCCAGTAATTCTGCAATCTTGGCGATTGCTTCCTCCCTGTTCTCCAATTTTCCCGGAACGATTCCAACCGAAGATGCAGTTCCTTTTCCAGCAAGCACTCGTCCATTCCTATCTAGAATTTCTCCCCGGTTTGCCTGTGTCGTTAAAACTCTTACCTTATCAGTAGAAGCTAAATTCGGAAAGATCAGTGAATTATCCCAAACCAACTTATACCCGTCTTCGCCCTCCAGAAAAAATGCTTCATTCTCAAAGCTGATTTCTCCTGCAACCGTATCAAAAGATGTCTGATAAGTTACGGTCAGTTGCTCTTCGTCATATGCGATAATCTCGACCGCCATATTCTGGATTTCAATACCTTCGTAAATAGCTGAATTGCGTTTTATGAAATCCTCCTGACTGACATTGCCAGATGCCTCAATATGGAGCATCTTATACATTTGCTCATACTCCTGTGCCGGGATGTGATTCATGTATTCAACCAGAAGTTCTTCTGGTGTTTTCCACACATCCTCCTTTTTGAACATTTCTGCCACACATACCGCAACAGTAATCGCAGCCATTCCTATAACAGCAATCGCAATCCATAGGAGCCTGCTTTTCTTTCTTTTATGTCTGCTTTTTCCTTTCTTCATATTGACCTCCATTCATTTTGCTTTGCTGATATGGCAAATAACGAGTCAAGCGGCATTCATGCTTGCATGAAATGCCATTTAACGAGTATGACCATTGAGACGATAGTCGAAATGGTCATATTCTATTTTCAATGTTCATTACTCGCTTTCAAAATATTACATTCGTAAGATTTTGGAACAAAAAAATTTTCCTTTTGTTCTGTTCTACTCTTCATCCTTCCTTTTTATTTATTACATGTGTAAGATTTCACATCAAAAAAATATTTTTGAAACCCACTGCACTTGTGTAAATATTACATCAGTAAGATTTATAAGTCAAGTTATCTTTATATAAAAAGGCTCCTGCCAGAAGGTATCACACATTTTCGCAAAAGTGATACCTTTTAGCAAAAGCCTATTATTCAGCAGAGTCTTGCACCACCCCACTGTTTCAATATTCAAATATTTCTTTCAAAAGATCGGAAAACACACATCTCAAACTCTTTGAAATACAATGCTTCCCCGCATTTTCTATATCGTCATATTGATATTATTACTTTACTATCCACATTTACTATCCGCCACACCCTTTGGGAGTGGTAAAAAACAACCTTAGCAAGCACTGCCTGTGTCATGACACAGGCGAAATCCCCCACACTTTCCTATCGTATATGCGTGTGAATTTCCATAGGGAAGTATCCCTAACCCTCTTTTATTTTTTCTTTGATTTTCCTGTGGAATACCTTGACCTTTCCTGCCACTTTTGCTACAATCTGCTGTGGGTAATTACACCCAAAACTGAATAAAACCTGAAACGAACTGTTGTAAAAATCGAACATTTTACAGCAGTTTTTTTGTACCCAAAAGTAAGAAAGGAAGTGGCAGAAATGGCAAAGCGAAACCGCACCAATCCGGTGCAATTTTATCTCAGCGATGATGAGCAGTACATCCTCAACACCAAGTTCAAAGCATCCGGCATGAAGAGTATGTCTGCTTTCCTGCGCAAGCTGATCTTATATGGATATGTGTATGATGTCGATTACAGTTATCTGCGAAATTACAATACAGAACTGGGACGTATCAGCTCCAGTTTAAACCAGATCGCAAAGAGGGTAAACAGCACCGGAAACATTTATCAGGAGGACATAGACGAAGTAAAGGAGTTGATGAATGAGGTATGGCATACACAAAAATCCATGCTATCAAAGCAACCGTTGATAAAGCCATAGAATATATCTGCAACCCGGACAAAACCGATGAACAAATCTATGTTTCGTCTTATGCGTGTGCGTCCGAAACTGCGGCGATTGACTTTAAATATACGCTTGACCATTGCAGGGAAAACAGTCCCAACAAAGCCTATCATCTCATACAGGCTTTTGCTCCGGGCGAGGTCGGTTATGAGGAAGCACACCGCATCGGAAAAGAGCTTGCAGACAAGGTTTTAGAGGGGAAATATTCGTATGTTGTCACCACGCATATTGATAAGGGGCATATACACAACCATATCATCTTCTGTGCGGCTGATAACATCGAATACAATAAATACCATGACTGCACACAGACTTACCACCGCATCCGCCACCTGAGTGATAAACTGTGCAAAGAACACAATCTTTCTGTCATCATTCCCGGTGGTGAACGTGGCAAAAAATACAAGGAATGGCAGTCTGATCAGAATGGTTCAACCTGGAAAACACAGCTCAGGCGGGACATCAATTTCTGTATCAAATCAGCTTCCACTTACGAAGAATTTCTGCTTCTGATGCGGGCAAAAGGTTACGAAATCAAAGGGGAAACTTTTGGAGAAGATGCTGCGAAATATATCTCTTTCCGACCTCTGGACAAGGAGCGTTTTGTGCGTGGCAGTGCTAGGTCTTTAGGGAAAGAATACACAAAGGAACGTATCCGGGAACGCATTGAAAAGAAGCGGGAACGAAAGGCAGTTATCCCGAAAAAGGATTACTCCACCCGCAGGCTCATTGACACCTCGGACGAGAAATTCCAGAACAGTCCCGGACTGCAACAGTGGGCGGCAATCGAGAATCTGAAAATCGCCGCACAAAGCTATAATGAAGCTGGTTCTCTCTCCGATTTGGAGCATAAGATTACTGTAAAAACCGAAGCGGGCAAGTCCGCCAAACAGAGCGTTGTGGAACTGGAACATCGCATGAAAGACCTTGCTGAAATCATCAAATATGCCGAGCAGTACAAAGACAACCGCTCCTATCATATCGCCTACAAGAAAGCCAAGAACCCGGACGCTTATTTTCGCAGATACGAGAGCCAGATCATCCTATATGGCGGTGCAAGACGGGTGCTTGAACAGGCAGGCATCAAGCTAAAAGGATTGAATGTGGATAAGCTGCGAGCCGAATATCAGGCATTGGAAACGCAGAAAAAAGAACTGACCGCTACTTACAAGAGCTGTGAAAAAGAGGTGCGGGATTTGAAGCGGAAACAGGAAAATCTTGACCGGTATCTCGGACGGGCACAAACCGATCCGGTGCAGGAACAATTTAAGAAAAAGAATAATCCTATCTTGTAGCTTGTTAATAATGACACCATGTATTATACTTAATTTATTACCACAAACACTTAGGAGATACTATGGCGAAAACAGACTATAAATCAACTGATGCCTTAATGCGGCATCTTAGAAATAACGGAATTTCCATCTCAGGGACTTCTCAAAAGCAGCAACTGATCAATACAGGATATTTTCATGGTTATAAGGGATACCGCTTTTTTGTATCATCCTCAAACCGCCTTCCATTTACCTCATACAATGAGATCAACGCAACCATACAATATGACACAAAACTAAAGTCTCTTTTATATGGAAAAATGATGTTTATTGAAACTGCCCTTAAAAATATTGCATTAAACACAATTATGACAGAAATAGATTCAAGCAGTGTCTATGATATGTATGATAAAGCAATCAGCAGTTACAAAAATGCTCCGGCTGGAACTCGCGAAGATATAAAAAAGAAATACCAAAATAACAAACTGAATCTCCAAGGTTCCATACAAAATGCCATAGCCGCTGCATACCGCAAAGAAAACCCTAAAATCACCCATTTTTATAATAATGTCAACTATAATGAGGTTCCAATTTGGGCAATTTTCGAAATTCTTACTATGGGCGATTTTGGTTATCTACTTTCCTGTCTGACTATTGATATGCGTGAAAAAGTATCCCGTTCAATCGGCATAAATCTATCCAGTGATACCTATCGGGAATTGCTTTATAAATATGTATATGCCTTAAAGGATCTGAGAAATGCTATTGCCCATAATGATGTAGTATACGATACCCGTTTCAAAAAAATGGATCCATCCAGACCAATGAAACAGTGTCTGATTTTAGAAATGGGAATGCCTTACATAAATTTCAAAACTATTGGTGACTATATTATTCTCATTTGTTATTACTTGAAATTACTGAAAGTTTCTAAAACTGAGATTAAATCATTTATTCGAGAATTTGAAAAGATCACACGAGAATACGAAGCATCCGTAAACCCGAATGTTTCAGCTATTACCATTCATCCCGATTTGTTTTCTCGGCTGGGCATCTTGAAAAATGCCATATAATGCTTGCATATTTCACTTGTATATAGTATATTATAGATAGCAATTGGGGTATGTGTTTGCGGACACATACTTGGAGGAGTCGGAGTAATCCGGCTCCTCTTTAATTTTCAACAAAAAAGATGGTAGCCAAAAGGATATTTCCTAATGACTACCATCTTTTTATTCTGCCGCTTCTAACACTAATTCTGCAAATTCTTTATCATTCATGCCTTCTAATTTTTCTAATACCTGCCCGGCAATATCTTCCATATCGCTGTCCTTTATGTGCGGCATTACCCGTCTGATTTCTTCCATCATCTTCATTCTGTTCTGTGTCTCAAAAACACACATGAAATTGATTTCTTCTACTGTGAATTTATTCATCATCCTACATCTCCCTATGTGAATTTTTTGATTTTTCCAGTTCCTTCGTATCCTTATTGTTTCCCTGTGCCGCTTCCTTCTGCTTGGCTGCCAATCTCTCCTTTAAGGAAGAACGTGCTTCCGGCTTTTCCTGCTGTTCTTTCTTTTCTTCTTCACGATTGAATTTTTCCACTCCATTGTTGAGCCTCTCATCAATCATGTTATAATTCTGCTCCTCCAGTTCCTCAATCTTAGCAAGCGGCTTGTACTCTGCCAATTTCACAAGCAGTTCCTTTGCCTGTCTCTCACTGTCCTCGTCTATCCCCTCGTCAATAGATGCCTGTAAGAAAATACTTAGAGGTTTCACATTTCCAGTTCTTATATCATCAGCAATCATTTGTATCTGTGATTCTCTGTCTGATACCGAATCTCTATATCCATATGTATCAATCTCATAAGATAGCTGATCAAGTTCTGCCGCAAGTGCCTGTATTTTCTGCTCTTTTGTTTCCCGGTCATTGACCTCTTTCTCCGGAAAGGCTGCAATCAATTTCTTTAGTGCATCCTGCACTTTCGGAGTGTCCCGAAGCTCCGGTGTGTAATTCAGGAAATCAACATCAATACATTTTCCACTCAAAATGTCCGCCTGCTCATCTTCCCATTCTTCTGTTCCCTCGATGTGCATATTCACACCAAGCGAATGGATACCGTTCATCCGGGACGGATCAATGGCTTGATAAATCTGAATGGCTTCCTCAATCGTTTCTATCCCCTCATGATATTCTCCAATATTGTGAAATTCGCCACATTCTGCCACTGTAAATGTCACATGGACGGTCTCCGGCTCAATAACAGGTTCATTTGCCAGTTCCGTCTGCTCTGTCGGTTCCTGTTCCCGCCCTTGTGTTACAAGCTGTGTATTGACCTGTTCCTGCTGTGCCTTCTCCTGCAGATAGGTTTCCACTTCTGGCAGATAAGTCTCCAATGTTCCGGTTCTGCTCTCTGTAATCGGGTTAATATCTACCTGTATGCCTGCAATATAAATGCTGTCCTCATGGAGCATATTAAAAAGGTCATCTTCTCTGGTGGAGCCTGTGTATTCCACAACCACATCCAAATCCGAATTTTCCTGCTCAATACCTCTGCATCGGCTCCCGACTACCACTACATCCACGATTTTCGCATCCAGACCGTATTCATCAATCTGCGACTGCACATAAGCATACACTGTTTTTTCTATATCGTCCGCACTCTGTCCGTCCAGACTATGAAACAATTCTTCTGTCTTTGCCCGGAAATCTGCAACCACATCCGGATTGTTCTCTCTGAATTCTGCCTGCTTTGCTTCCAAATCTGTCTGTTCCACTTCCTCGGCTTTCTCCGAAAGTTCCTCAAAATCAACAATCTCTGCTTCGGAACCTGCATACACCTCGCCCTGCAAAAATTCATCACGATAATACTGCTCTGTGACCGCTGAAAACCTCGGTTCTTTCAAATCCGCAATCACCATATCCATTGCACGCTGAATCGTAATATCCGGGTTATCGTAGACACCGCCATCCAGTAAATGATACTGCTCATTCAGAATGGAGTAATCGTATCCCTCATCACATTCATGCATCAGGATATAACGGTCTGCGATATGAACCGCAAGCTCCGTCTCTATCTCATTTTCCTTGCCCTCCAGTGTCAGCATGAACTTCGGCAGTTCTGTAAATCCAAAAGAATCTACAAAGTGTGCGCTGTTTTCCCCGTTCTCATGTAATACCACAATATCGCTGACCGACAGTGAATGTGCCTTGTAGTCTGCCGGATGGTCAATATTAAGCTTTTTATAGATTGCTTCCAGTGTTTCCGATTGCGTCCGTCCCTGCAATTCTGACAATTCGCCCAAATACACCAGTTTATAATTTTCCGGCAATACCGCATCAAAATTGTCTTTGGTTATTCCCATACGCTTCAGGCTTTCCGTTCCCTCAAAGCGGAACTTGTCCAGTTCGGGATTATCCTTTAACTGGTAAATACCGTATTTATCGGTATTTCCATATAAAAGTAGTGCTTCCCTGTTGGAATTACTCTCTGTAAGTTCTTCCTGCATCATGAGAAGTTTCCGTTCATTCTGCCAGTCCCCTTTTTCTATTCCGCACATTCCATCATGCTCTAAAATCTGTTTTCTATCAGCTACAGTACTCTCGGAACCATCCGTATGCAAAAGATACACAGGCAAGTCATGGTCAAATAGTTCCAATGCCCTTTCCTGTGTTAGTGGAAGCATTTCAATCCATGTATAGCCATACTCCTGCATTTCAGATATTCCGACCATGCTATCCGGAAGTGCGTCGATTTCTGCTTGTGCATCTATCATTGCTAATGCAACATCCTGATTTCCATCCACTTCCTGTGCATAGATATGTTCTGCAAGCTCCCTTGTTTTCTCCATATCCCCCAGCTTATACGCATAATTCACAATCAGATTTCTTTCATCATCGGAAAAGGCAGGCTGTCCATGCTCCAACCGGTTAATGATATGCTCTGCCTGTTGCATGACAGACAATTCCTCCGCATCCGTCAGACCTGCATCAAAATCGTATTCATAATCCCAAAAGTCCGTCATATTTCCATTTAATTCCTTACTACTGGACGCAAGTAATGTGATTTCCGCTCCCTGTTTTTCCATATATGAAAGGTAATTGCCATCCCATTCTTTTTCATCAAGAGAAGCCATATCTTTAAGCATTTTTCCGACATCATCCCTTAACATATTTGTGATTTTCAAAACCTCCCATTCGCTTTCAAAAATGGAAGCGAACTTAACAACCACATCATCGGCATTGATCGGCTCCATTGCCTTATCATAGACCGCCTTTCTCTCCTTCATATCAATCAGCTCATCTGTATCCGTGTTATAACGCACATCCAGATGATACTCTCCGTACTCTCTGGAATCCTGATTGCCGATTTCCGTTGTCCATGCACCCCTGCTTTCCAAATATGCCTGTATGCTCAACTTGTCATCGTCTGTCATTTCTGACAATGCCTGCATCAGTTCTGGTCTGTCCATGCCATATACATCAAGCAGACTGAACTCTGAAAGGTCAGTATTCTGTATGAGGAGAATACTTTCCTTTGTCTGTTCCTGTGATACTTCCCTGTTCCTTTGTAATTCCTGTAATTGTTCCTCTATCCCGGTAATCAACTCCGAAGCTGTCCTGCGTATCGTATCCATGGAAGATCTAAGTTCTTTGGTATCTCTTCCGCTGCTCCAACCTGCAATATACCCAAAAGAATAATCAGAGGTATCTATACCAAAATGCTGACATACTGTATAAGCTATGCTCTCAGCTTCCACTTCTTTGGTATTGCGGTCTTTTTTCATCTGCTCATCCTGCTCCACTTCCTTGCTATGCAGCTTGGAGTGAACCACCTCATGGATCATTGTCTTTAAGGTCTGGCTCTCGCTCATGTTTTCCTGTACCGCAATCCGCTTTGCTTCCCTATCATAATAGCCTTTGGAATCTCCGGCTATCTCCTCCAGTTCAATCGGTACTGGTGAAATGGCTTCTACTGCACGAATCATATCCTGATACCCTTCCACATCTGAAAGAAGCTCCTTTGCCGCAAGTTCCGGTATCGGCTTTCCGTCTGTCTGTGCCACATCAAAAACGGATACTGCCCGGAATGCCGGAATTGTTATCTCGACTTCCTCTTTCTGCGGATTTCCGTCCTTATCAAGCAACAACTCTTGTGTAACCGGATCAATCTTATCCCGTTCCTCTTTGATTTTATAGGGTGCAGGTGCAAGGATACGGATTGCCTTTTCCCCTTTATTTACATGACGCTCAAAATTCTTCTGCCAAGCCTTGTATCCGGCCACTAACGTAGCGTCAGGCTTTTGCATCGCAATTAAGAGCGTGTTGTTAAAACTGTAATTATGAAATTTTGACATCGTTCTAAGATAATTGCAGTAACTGTCACTGTTGAATAAATCCTGCAATCCCTGCTCCAGTTTATCCGTAAGCTCCTGCACACGCTGTTTTTCTGTATTATTTTCTGCCATAAATGACCTCCATTTTGTACGATAAAAGGCAGCCACCACTGACTGCCTTTACATCAACTGCTATAACATTTTTAATAATCCTGCTTTTATTCCCAACCCGAATAGTGCTGACAGGTTGGGAATAAAGTTGGGAATAAAACTTTTTTTATAAAATCTGATCTTTCCCCTTTGCCTTATCCACTGCATCCCTTCCTGCAGGTGTCCCGGACACCCTTGCCTTCATTGCTGCGAGTTTTTCTTGCAATGAAGTCCGTTCTGCAGGTCGGTCTGCAAGTCTGCGTTCTCCTTCTGGTGCTGCTTTTTCCAAATTGCTCTGCTTGATTGGCATATCCGCAACCACTTCCTCCCGGTTATCCACTTTTTTCACATCTTCCTGTGGTTTTTCCGGTTCCGTGGCTTCGTCATCCATGCCAATCGCATCATCGCCCTTTTCATCCATGTTGAGTAAAGAATTAAGCTCTGCCAGACGCTCCAGTTTCTCGGCAAGTTCTGCTTCCTGTGGAAATGGCTTGTCTACCTCTGCTTTTGCTGTTTCAAGCTGATGTTTCACATTGGATAGCTTCATCTGTGCTTCCTCAAGCTGTGAAGGCATGGCTTCCAGTACATTGTTGATTCTTGTGATATTTCCAAGCGGATCAGAGCCGACTTCCATCGGGTGGCTCATGGCTCCTTTGACATTCATCACAAATTTATTGTTAAAAGAATCAAAGGTTACATTCAGCTTAAATCCAAGATATTCACCTACATCCGCACTGGCATTGATGCCTTTAATCTCCTTACACATGGCTATGATTGCAGTTCCAGCTTCCTTTTTGTCGGTGTATGATTTTCCACCCACCTGCATAAAGAACTGCTCCTTATCCTCCGGCTTATTTTTCGCATATTTATTCATATCAGCGGTAAAGCCTTCGATACGCTCCTTGAAAATGGCGATCTGATGCGGATAATGTTGTGTGATGTTATCCTCCAGCCTGTACTTCTGACTGGTATGGTTTGCCTTCATCAGTTTCAGCTTTGATACCTGAATATCGAGATCCATTTTTTCTTTTATGTAGGGATTGCCTGTGGCAAGTGCCTTGACCTCCGCATAGGAAAGTGCCGCTTCATCCACATCCTCACAGCTTCGTACCGGAGATTTACTGGTCATAATCTGTCCGATGAATTTCTGCTTATTCTCAATGAGCTGCCACGAGTAACTGTCAAATGTACCTTCCGTAACATAACGAAATATCTTGACCTTATCATTCTGGTTGCCCTGTCGTAAGATTCTTCCCTCCTGCTGTTCAATGTCAGAAGGTCTCCAAGGCACATCCAAATGATGCAATGCAATCAGTCTGTCCTGCACATTCGTACCGGCTCCCATTTTGGCGGTGGAACCTAATAAAAAACGAACCTGTCCGCTTCTTACTTTTGCAAACAGCTCCGCTTTTCTGAGTTCTGTATTGGCATCATGGATAAATGCTATCTCATTCTCCGGCACTCCTTTTTCCATGAGCTTATTTTTTATATCCTCATACACATTGAAAGTGCCATCGCCCTTCGGTGTCGATAAATCACAGAAAATCAACTGTGCTGACTTCTGCTCTTTGGTATTTTCCCATATCTTATAGGCTTTCTCCACACAGGTTGACGCTTTGGAATTTTCCTCATCTGGAAGCATATCATTGAGCAGCCTCTGGTCAAGTGCCAGCTTTCTTCCGTCATTGGTAATCTTTAACATGTTGTCCTCGTAAGGCTGTCCCTGCCTGTCCCGGACTGCTTCGGCACGTTCCGCAAGTGACGCTACCATGTCTTTCTGGAACTCACTCGGCTTTAGAACCACATTTTCATATTCTGCTTCCGGCACAGGAAGTTTTAACATATCCGGTGTCTGAATGTCCGCACTCTCCTTGAAAAGTGCAATCAGCTCCGGCAGATTGAAAAACTTCGCAAATCTTGTCTTTGCCCGGTATCCGGTTCCTTCCGGTGCAAGCTCTATGGCTGTCTGTGTTTCTCCAAAAGAAGCCGCCCATGCGTCAAAATGTCCCAGTCCCAGCTTTTGGAGCGTTCCATACTGAAGATAACGCATATTCGTGTAAAGCTCCGTCATGCTGTTGGAAATTGGCGTTCCGGTCGCAAAAGTTACACCCTTGCCGCCCGTGATTTCATCAAGATACTGGCACTTGGCAAACATATCAGATGACTTCTGTGCTTCTGTCTGTGCGATACCTGCCACATTCCTCATTTTCGTATAAAGGAACAGGTTCTTGTAATTGTGGCTCTCATCCACAAACAGCCTGTCTACACCCAACTGCTCAAAAGTCACGACATTATCCTTACGGCTCTGGTCATTTAACTTGTCAAGCCGCACCTGCAATGCTTTCCTCGATTTTTCCATCTGCTTAATGGTATAACGCTCCCCGTTGTCTCTTTTTGCCTGATCAATAGCAAGCTCAATCTCATCAATCTGTTTTTCGATTGTGGCTGCCTGTCTTTCCTGTGATAACGGGATTTTTTCAAACTGACTATGCCCGATAATAACGGCATCATAATCACCTGTTGCAATACGGGAACAAAATTTCTTACGGTTGGCGGGTTCAAAATCCTTTTTCGTTGCCGCAAGGATATTTGCTCCTGGATATAACCGTAAGAAATCACTTGCCCATTGTTCAGTCAGGTGGTTCGGCACCACGAATAATGACTTTTGGCATAGTCCCAGACGCTTGCTTTCCATTGCCGCCGCTGTCATTTCAAAGGTCTTTCCGGCACCAACGCAGTGTGCAAGCAGGGTATTATCCCCATACAGCACATGGGCAACCGCATTTTTCTGATGCGGCTTTAATTCAATATCCGGTGTCATACCCGGAAATTTCAGATGTGAACCGTCATATTCTCTTGGTCTGGTGGAATTGAAAAGCTCATTATATTTTGCCACAAGTGTCTGCCTGCGCTCCGGATCACGGAATACCCAGTCCTTAAATGCTTCCCTTATCGCTTCCTGCTTCTGGCTTGCAATCATGGTTTCCTTTTTATTAAGAACTCTTTTTTCCTTTCCATCTTCCTCAATGGTATCATAAACTCTTGTGTCTTTCAGATTTAAGGAATCTTCCAGTATCTTATAGGCATTTACCCGGCTTGTACCATAGGTCATGTTGACAAGCGTATTTCCAAAATCAGCGTTTTTCCCTTTAATGTTCCACTCTCCGGTCACACCCGAAAACTGCACCCCAATCGTATCTCTGCGGAATAAATGCTCCGGTGTCTGGAACGTATCACGCATGAAATCATTGATATATTTTGGATCAATCCATGTGGCACCAATACGCACCTCAATCTCCGATGCGTCCAGCTCCCTCGGCTGTACCTGCGTAAGAGCCTGCACATTTGGAGCATATTCCGGATGATTTTCTGCATAGGTTGCTGCAATGGCAAGTTTCTCACGCACATTTCCGCTGAGATACTGGTCTGCTGTCTCCCAGACATCGGTAAGCGGGTTCTGAAAAATAACACCACGAAGCTCCTCAATCAGCGTATCCTTGTCCTTTTCAGTCAGCTCTGCCATATAATCAAGGTCGATTTTAGCTTTCTCTGCTAAAGATACTGCCAATGCTTCACTTGCAGTATCCACACTTGTGACCACCTCTGCCCTTTTAATGGTACGCTTCGTGAACATATCCGCTTTGCCCTTGAAATTGCCCTCATCATCAAGTTTTTCCAAAGAACACAACAGGCAATAACTGCTGTCCTGATTAAAGGCTCTCTTATTCGTCTGCGAATTGATCAGACCATATTTTTTCGAGAAAGAATCGTATAATGTGTTTAATTCCGCCTGTTTTCCCTTGATTGCCGCATCGGAATATTCCTCAAGCTGCATATCAATCAGCTCCTGCGTACAGTTACGGATTGCCACCATTCCCTTGATACGCTCTTTTGCGGTGTCTGATACTTCCACAGGCTTCATAACCGAGTTTTCACGGTAATATACCTCATTTTCAACTACGGTATAGCTGAAATTCTTGACGGACGGATCAGCCGGAATACTCTGCCTGCTCATGTCATCCGCAAGCTCCTCATCCAGATCAATCGTATCAATCTGTCCTGTAATATTTTCAAGTGCTTTTGCTAACTGCTCCGCAAAAGGTCTGCTGTCATCTGCCCTGCAGGTGCTTTCCACGCCATAAGGACCGGATACCATTTCCATCTTTCCTACGATCTGCTCCGGATGCTGTGCAAAGTAAGCGTTCATTGCAATGCCATCTGCATCCTCTCCCAGATGTACCCAGTCCGGCTCACGCTCTACCATGCGGTCACGCTTCTGGAAAAATAAAATATCCGAAGTGACCTCGGTTCCTGCATTTGCCTTAAATGCGGTGTTCGGAAGTCGGACTGCACCTAGCAGATCAGCTCTTTGTGCAAGGTATCTTCTGACCTCCGGACTTGCCTTGTCCATGGTTCCCTTGCTTGTGATAAAAGCAACCACACCACCGGGACGCACTTTATCCAACGTCTTTGCAAAGAAATAATCGTGTATCAGGAAATTGTTTTTATCATACTGCTTATCTGCCACCTTATACTGACCAAAAGGCACATTTCCGATTGCAACATCAAAGAAATCATTCGGATAATCGGTCTTTTCAAAGCCTTTGATCTGCACATCTGCCTGCGGATAAAGCTGCTTTGCAATGCGTCCGGTAATGCTGTCAAGCTCCACTCCGTAAAGCCTGCTCTCTTTCATGGAATCCGGCATCATACCGAAAAAGTTGCCGATACCCATGGAAGGCTCCAGTACATTTCCTTTGGAAAATCCCATTTTCTCCAATGTTTCATACATCTGGCGGATAATAACCGGACTTGTATAATGGGCATTCAAGGTACTCTCCCTTGCCATGCGGTACTCCTCCGGCGATAACAGTTCCTTTAACTGGTGATATTCTGCTGACCAGTTTGATTTGCTCTCGTCAAACGCATCGGCAAGACCACCCCAGCCGACATACTGGGATAAAATCTGCTGTTCTTCCGGTGTAGCATAACGGTTTTCGCCCTCAATCTGCTCCAACAACTTAATTGCCGCAACATTTCTCTGGAATTTTTCTTTTGGAGAACCTTCGCCCAATCGGTCATCGCTGATATGGAAATTGACAGCGTTACTTTTATCCGGTGCAGCCACATTTATTTCCTGTACAGTCTTATTCTCCTCTGCCGAAGGTGTAAGCGGCTCCCATTCTCCGGTAAGCACCTGTGACAGCATTTCCTCTGTCTTTCGGTCTGCTTCTCCATTCTCCAGACGCTCACGGGCAAACTGCGTATCTATACTGTCCAGTTCATCTTCAGTCTGTTCTGTAACAACATTCTGTTCCTTTTCATCAGGAAACTCCGCTTCTGCTTTCCTGCCACTTTCTGCAAGCTCATTGCCCCAGTCCATTGCTTCCTGCAAAGTCGAAAATGTCTCCAATGCCGGACGGGTGGTGTCTGCCGTATCATAAATAGCATATCCGTCCACTTCCTTATCAATCCAAAGGAATACTCCCTCTGATAAGGTGGCACTCCACTGTGTCGGATTCCCATATTCATCATCAGCATCATGTACCACATGCCAGAATAATTTCTGCGATTCCTCTTGTGAAAATTCTTGTTGTGGCTCAGTTTCATCCGGCTCAGCGATACCATCCGTCCCATCAAAGCGTGAAAACACTTCTGCTTCGTGCCTGTCAATATCTTCCTCTGCCAAAGCATTGATATAATCATCTTCTACCTCGCCACGCTCCGGCTTATGGTCGTATTCAAAGGATTTCCCATTGACCTGTGCATAATAAAAACTGCTGTCCTCAATGTCATTTCCAAGCAGATATTTCTCTTTTTCACTGCCCCACTCATCAACCAGAACACACTCATATCCATCAATCGTGATCTTTTGCTGTGCTTCCTTTTCTTTTTCCCGAATCACATTGATATATCTTCTCGCCTGATTGGTAAATCCGTCCAGCACTGCCGGATGTGAGCTTAGAATCAGATCGTTGTTCTCCCACTCATTTTCCGCAACAATGTCCTTTGCCCAGTCCTTATTGTTCCGTGAAAAACGACCATCATAATCAAAATGCGTAACCGTATTTGCAAGAACAAATTCCACACAGTCAATGCCATATTTATCTATGATCTCATCTGCGGTATTCCTCGGAAGAACAAAACCATTGAATTTCTCAGCAATCAGTGCATCAATGTCTTTCTTACACTCTAACCGCTGTCCATGCTCCAGACGAGAAAGCTCACGCTGTCTTGCTTTTTCTGCCTGTTCTTCCTTGTAAGCCTTATAGTTTTCCTTTCCCTGTGGAGATAAGTATTTGTCCTCTTTGATCAGCTCACGAAGCCTTTTCTCTACAACATTCCAGTTCAGAAGCACTTTTGCATACG
>ENA-OQIV01000222-OQIV01000222.1-human-gut-metagenome-genome-assembly--contig:-NODE-222-length-41941-cov-10.632142_pt1 | contig 41941 bp, 37 predicted proteins | sample MGYA00242588_ERZ504753 | MGnify/ENA primary metagenome ERZ504753 (study PRJEB26092, sample SAMD00036359) | human gut metagenome | host: Homo sapiens | study: EMG produced TPA metagenomics assembly of... | reverse complement strand
AGTAGACGCTACAATCGCTGGTGAGTTCGGCCGTATCATGGCTTGGGCAGATAAATACAGAACAATGGGTGTTCGTACGAACGCTGATACACCTTCAGATGCTAAGAAGGCTCGTGAGCTTGGAGCAGAAGGTATCGGACTTTGCCGTACAGAGCATATGTTCTTCGAAGGCAACAGAATCGATGCATTCCGTGAAATGATCTGTTCTGATACAGTAGAAGAAAGAGAAGCTGCACTTGATAAGATTCTTCCATATCAGCAGGGAGACTTTGAGCAGTTATTTGAAGCTATGGAAGGTAATCCTGTAACAATTCGTTTCTTAGATCCACCACTGCATGAGTTCGTACCTCAGACAGAAGAAGATATTAAGAAACTTGCGGATGCACAGGGTAAATCAGTAGAAACTATTAAAGCTATTATTGAAAGCCTGAAAGAGTTCAACCCTATGATGGGACATCGTGGATGCCGTCTGACAGTAACATATCCAGAAATCGCTGTTATGCAGACAAAAGCAGTTATCCGTGCAGCATTAGCTGTACAGGCTAAACATGCTGACTGGACAATCGTTCCAGAAATCATGATTCCATTAGTAGGTGAAGAAAAAGAATTAAAATACGTTAAGAAGATCGTTGTTAAGACAGCAGACGAAGAAATCAAAGCTGCTGGTTCTGACATGAAATACGAAGTTGGTACTATGATTGAGATTCCTCGTGCAGCATTATTAGCTGACGAAATCGCTAAAGAAGCTGAGTTCTTCTGCTTCGGTACAAACGACTTAACACAGATGACATTCGGTTTCTCACGAGATGATGCTGGTAAGTTCTTAGACGCTTACTATGATGCTAAGATTTTCGAGAACGATCCATTTGCTAAACTTGACCAGAATGGTGTTGGTAAGTTAATGGATATGGCAGTTAAATTAGGAAAAGGTCAGAGACCAGAATTACACTGTGGTATCTGTGGAGAACATGGTGGAGATCCATCATCCGTAGAATTCTGTCATAGAATTGGATTAGATTACGTTTCCTGTTCACCATTCCGTGTACCTATCGCAAGATTAGCAGCAGCACAGGCAGCGATTGCGGAAAAGAGGAAATAGGAATAGACAATCATATATTTACCTCTGTACGCTAATGGTAACTAAAGCAGATGTGCAGGCCTTTATGGCTGAACGTTCAGAGTATACAAAAGCGAACAGATTTGAAGATATTGAAGTAAAAGTCTATATATAAAGTTCTGCGAGGGAAAGCAACATTGCTTTCCCTCGTTTCATGTTTGGGAATAAACCCTAATTATCAGGGTTTGTTCCTTTTTTTATTTTCATTATACGAGGAGGTTTATTATGAACAGCATAATATTAAATTTAGAAAACATAAAAACCTAGAGTTAAATCTATTTACATATTATATAAAATTTAACTCTGAAAAGATAAAATTAAGGAGAGATTGATTATGAAAGTATATGTAGTAGCAAATTTAAAAGGTGGCGTTGGAAAAACCACCACAACAGTAAACGTAGCTTATACATTTTCGGAAATGGGTGGAAGAGTATTAGTTATTGATCTGGATCCACAATGTAACTGTACAAGATTTTTTGCAAAGGTAAACGGATACAGTAAAACGGTAAGAGATGTTCTTGAGAATCCTAAAGGGATAAATAGTGCAGTCTATCGCACAAAATACCAGGATATAGATATTGTGAAAGGCTCTGTTAAGATCACAGAGCAAAAAACTCCGTGGAGACTGAAAGAAGTGTTAGGATATTTAAAGAAAGACTATGATGTCTGCCTGATTGATACCCGCCCTGTATTTGATATGCTGACAATGAATGCATTGTATGCTGCGGATGTGTTCCTTACCCCAGTGAAATTTGATAACTTCTGCCGGGATAATCTTACAATGGTGGAAGATGCTTATCATGAGATTTTGGAAAACAATCCAGATTTGGAATGGAAGATATTCGCAAACATGGTGTCGAACACCAAAGCGCAGAAATTATCTTCAGAGGATCTGATCACTAAGCATGATTATCCGTTTATGCAGCCATGTATCAGCCGTACAGCGATTGTTGATAATGCGTTATCCCGTTATAAGCCGGTGGCAAAGCACCGTGTTATGAGTAATGTAGCACAGGATTTTGTAGATCTGGTGGAAGAACTTCTTGAGGATTAGGGGGTATCGGTTATGGCAAAGCTTGGGAATATATTTAATAAGGAAGAGATAAAAAAAGAAGAGCAGCATCCACGCAGAATAATCAAATGGATACATTACTCAAAATTAAAAGAAAATGTAGAACAGTATTGTCCGGCACGTGATAAGGAAGAGATAGAATCACTTGCAGATTTAATTCAGGCTACAGGAGAAGTGATTGAGAATTTATCAGTAAGCAAGCTAGATACAGATGAGTATAAGATTATTGCAGGACATAAGCGCTGTCAGGCTTGTAAATTGCTTGTTGAGGAAAGGGGATTAAAAGAATTTGCTTTTCTTCCATGCATTGTTAATAATGTCAGTGCGGTGCAGGAAAGTTTTCGTGTAATGGCTTCAAATGGATACCACACGAAAAAACCGTATGAGTTGATGCATGAGATCACAGAGATGGAAAAACTTTTAAGAGAGCATCTAGAAGAATTCCCTCCATCTTTACAAAAAGGAAGGATGGTAGAACGCTTATCAAAAAAATGGGGATCGCAAGGGCTACAGTACAGGAATATCAGCAGATTTCCAGAAATTTACTTCCAGAGGCAATGGAAAAATTTAAGGAAGGAGAGATAGAAAAATCTGCCGCACTCACTCTGGCGAGGCTGCCAGAAAAGATGCAGAAGGAAGTGATCGAACAGGGAATCACAAAAAATGTGGATATAGAAGAATATAAACAGAAGAATTTAGAACCGGGTGCGGTAGAGATACGGGTATCGTACCGGCTGTTGGGTATAGATGAATATGACAGGGCTACTGTCTCTAGAAAAGCACTCGTAAAGTTCTTAAAAGGGAGATATGGGAGTACTTCATATGAAATATCACAAGGGGAGATCAGGAGCTGCTGCTCGGATTCCCCCATCAGTATCTCAGAGAGATCCATTACATGGGAACGGTATGTGACCCTGCTTGACCAGTACTGCCCAAAAGAAGAAAAAGAAGAGCCAGAGCTTGTAGAAAGGAGGGAAGAACAAAGAGATATGGTACCAGAAATAGAAACAGAAGAAATAGACTGCAAAGAGCCTGCCGGAAAGTCGGACAGGGAAATTTCTGTCCCGATGGATGAATTAGTGGAAGAAGGAAGGGAAGAAACAGCAGGATTAACCCGTCAGGAATATATGAATTCTTTAGATATAAAAGAGGTTTCCAGTTATATCAGCCACTTTCTTTCCGAAGAGATCCTGCGGTGTCCGGCATTGATTGAAAAATGGCTAAAGGGCTGCGTAAACGAAGAAGGACAGTCCGTATAAAAAAATCAGTGTTACATACATTCTGCCTGCGGATGGAGAAGACCATGCCGTAGCTGCAAAAGCACAGGCAGAATTCGCACACTATTTGTGTGCAGCATATACTTTCATGTAAGGGGGATCCCTTTCCAGGATATTCCCCTTTACATTGGAAAAGAGAAGAGAGGAGAAAAAAAGATGAGATTGGACTATTTTTACAATACAGAGGGAGAAAGTTTCCGCTTTTACCAAATCCCGGCATTGCTTTTGGAAGAAGAGGAGTACAGGGGGATCAGTGATACTGCGAAAATATTATATGGAGTATTATTATCCAGGCTGGCATTATCAAGGAAAAATAGCTGGATCGAAAAAGATACCGGCCGCTTATATATCACATACAATTTGAAACAATTGGTAGAAAAACTGGGACGCAGTGACCGTACGATCAGCAAAGCAATGAAACAGCTTTCTGAAGTTGGACTGATCGAGAAGAAAAAAAGAGGCCAGGGGAAGCCGTACATTATTTATGTGATGAACTTTACGGCTGTCCATAAAGAAGGTGCAAAAGAGATTGTCCCTGAAGAACAGATGAAGCAGGATTCACATATGGATAAGATGCAAGGAAATACAAGAGAAGAAACTATAGCAGAGACAAGCGTTACAGGAAAGGAAGCTAAAAGGGGAGATTCCAGAAGCGAAGAAATTACGATTCTAAAAGCGAAGAGATTACGGTTCCAGAAACGAAAGAGTTACCTGCAAAATATATAGAGCCAGATATATAAAATAATATATATAATAACCTATCCATCTATCTGGTTTGAGGAGGATATGATGAGATAAAAAAACAGACCGTCTTTGAAACGGTCTGCGAGATTGGATCATGCTGAAAACTTTTCAGCAAGTCCAGTATAGACCACACAGAAGTATCATGTCAATAGCTCCGACAGAGGAATTTTATAAATACATGGTCAAAATGGGAAATCTATATGTGTGTTCGTAATCTGTGAAATGTACTGAAATCCAGCACAAAAAATAATAAGGAGAAAAATACAGTATGGGAAAGATAAGAGATTTTTTTTACCTACTGACCATTGCCGTATTGATCAGTCTGTCAATGATCTTTATAGGGGCAGCATTCAGGGAAGAATATCCATTATGGAAAAACCAAAAAATATTAGAAGACCTGCAATCCGATGTAAAAGCAGAAGAAATAGGTAATAGAGATCTCGGCATAGACTGGGAAAAATTAAAAAAAATAAATCCAGACATTGTTGGATGGATAAAAGTTCCGGGAACCAAGATTGATTATCCTGTTTTACAGGGAAGCAGATGGAATGAATATCTCCATAAAGATTATAAGGGGGAATACTGTTATGCCGGTTCCATCTTCCTTCAGCCTGAAGCATCGTTTGAGGACAAGCATTTGATCCTTTATGGTCATAATATGCGTACAAGATCTATGTTTGGTTCACTTCATGAGTTTGAATCAGAAGATTTTTATAAAAAATATAACAAGATATACCTGTATCAACCGGAAAAAGTAATGAAATATACAGTATATAGTGTATATGACTGTCTGGATAAAAGTACAACATACCTAACGGATTTCACAGGGAACAAGAAGGATGAAAGATGGATGGATTGGTTATCCATGACGATAGAAAAAAACGCTTACTATCCTATTAAAAAGAAACCAGAAAAAGAAGGACAGATTCTTACACTGTCTACTTGTTCCGGAAAGAAAAAGGGGAATGATTACCGTCTAGTAGTAAATGCTGTTATAAAATGATCATTTATAAGAAAAATTAAGAGGGATACCTTCAATATAAAGAAGAAGTATCCTATTTTTATGCCCGCCTGCGGAGATGGTGTATTCCCCGGCATCATTGTCCGTTGCTTCAAAAGCACAGGTGGGATTTGCACAGCAAAAATCCCCAATCATTGTTGTGCATAAGGAGTATCTTGATCCCCAATAGAGATACTCCTTTTTATCAAAATAAATGGATCAAATCATTTGAAAATAGTGTGGAAGTAAAAAGAAATACATGATATAGTAGACAGGCAGAGGAACATTGTAAAATGTAGGTCTGCTTTATAACCGGCAGGGTAGCTGCCTCCTGTTCTGGAGAATACCAGAAAGGGGGCGTATATTTATGAGTACATATGAGGAATTAGAGATCATATTAACGGTTGCGTTATTAATAGTTGCGATTCTGAATTTGAAAAATAAATAAGCTGCCCTTAGTTCTTGGCGGAATAGGCAGCTTATTTATTAACTGATATGACCCCCAGAATGGGAAGCTTAAAAGCACCCTGCTGGTTGTTTGTTAATAATATAATAGCAATTATATAATGTAATGTCAACTACTGTATAAAGAAGCCTAAAGCAACATAACTTTCTAAGTTTTTCTGCTTTTTTAATACAAATATATATAATTAAAAATGAAAATATAGGAGAAGAAAAAATAATGAAAACAAGATTAACTAAAAGTGAATTTGCTGTGATGGAAGTTTTATGGGATGAAGGGGAGGCGTTGACTTCAGCAGAGATCATTCAAAAGTCGAAAGAGAGAGAATGGAAAGACAGCTCTATACATCTGATTATAAATAGTCTGCTTAGAAAAAAAGTTGTAACAGTAGCAGGCTTTAAAAAAACAACAAAAAATTATGCCAGAACTTTTGTACCGGTAGAAACCAGAGAACAGTTTTTGGTAGGGCAGATCATAGATGATAAGACAACGACTGAGGATAAAAAGGGAATATATTCGTATATCATAGGAAAAGAAAGTGATCCAGAACTAATAAATTATATTGAAAAATTACTTGAAGAACGAAAGAAAGAACTGAGAATTAAATCTAAATGAACATATCGAATTTCGGCACATGACAAAAAAAGCAGGAGAATAATATCTACCTGCTTTTTTTGTGCAGATTGGAATGGAAGGAGAAAGAGAATAACACTTGGAGAAAAAATAAAAAAGTACAGGGAATTGCGGGGCTGACTCAAAAAGCAGTGGGGGAAAGAGTAGGATTTTCTATTGGAACACAAGATTCCCGTATAAGAAAATATGAAAAAGATATGATGGCCCCTAAAGAAGATATACGGATTAAAATTGCAGAAGCTTTGGATATAGATATGTCAGCATTAAATGATATAGATATTCAGACAGAAGAAGATGCTATTAGAATATTATTTTATCTTGAAGAAAAATATGGATTGGAAATAACAAAGAGAATGTTCCGAAACCAATGCTCATTGCAGAAGCAGTTTTGATAGTATTGATAATAGGTGTGGTTGCTATTCGGTTTTTTATCATCAGATCGAAGCCGGCATATTTAAAAAAATTACCGAAGGCAGTATATGATGAGGAGACAATGCAAAAGAAGAACAGGAACAGGAAGAGGGCAATGCGAGTGTAGACCCAGCAAATTATCTGTCTAAGAAAGAAAAAAAGGAATGGAAAAGGCTGTCTTATACAGCGAAACAACGCTATAAAAAAAACTGGCCGTTTAATACAGAGGTATTTAAAGAAGCAGAGAAGATAGCCGGACAAAATGGCTATAAAAATCCAGTATATGTTTCCTATGATGAAAGAAATAAAAAATATATCACAACCCGTTTTGAGTCAAGATTGAATTACATTTCAAAAGAAGAGTTTACATTTTTTGAAGAAAAAGCAAAAGAAGATTCCAATATTCAGACGTTCCAGATAGACGAAGAAGCCTTCCTTTACCTTAACTTCAATGAAACTCCACAGCCAAGCCTGAGAGAACTGGAAAAGATGGTAAAAGAAATACAAGTTGCAGAGGTAAACGAAGAGGAAGAAGAAAAAGAGACAGACCAGCAGCCAGATATACTACAGGATAGAGAACAATGGGACTTATCAGGAGACATTATTGATTGCTTTAGACGATATTCTAGTGAGCTATCACCAGAAGAACAGGAAGAGATTATAAAAGGCATTGAAGAAGGTATGACTGATCAGGATGTAAAACGATACTTTACACTGGTAGGTGCAGAAAAAATGCGGCAGTATCGGAGAGTGTTGATGGTCGCAAAAATAAGAGATGAGGATAATTAAATATTATTTTTGCATCAGGTATCTATACCTGTTAGGCATAATGCGTGGACTGAATAAAAAAAATATAGTATAATCTGTATTAGAAATGATGTCGTGAAATCGGAAGTTTTGGAGGCAAGATGGTAAGGTAGAAATAAATTCTGGATGTTGGAGATGGGTCAATTTGAAGATGGTGGGGAGATAAGATAGTATGGTGATAGATAAAATAAGTAAAGAACTGATTTGTACGATTCGATTAGAAAATAATTATTGGAAGCTTTATGATTGTGATGGTAAAGAGTTACCAGTTCCATCTAGCAAACGCATATTTTCGTCTTCTATGAAAAAACATTATTTAAAAAAGCGAGAAAACAAAAAAATGATATTTCGACAGTTTGGATTTTGGTTGGAATTTTGGATAATGGTAAAAAGGTATGTGAGCAAGTGGGAAGGACAAAAGATATAATTAATTCATTGACAGAGATAAAGGACAATGTCAAAGATTTTTATAGAAGTGATAGTAAAAAATATGGAGCTCTTAAGGATAAGAACTACAAAGAGATTGTTTTTTATGAAGTTGATATCGATGAGTACATTAAAAATGACAAATTATTCAAAAAACTGTACGGAAATGTACCAAATGATGAGTATTTTTCATTAGCATATTATTTTATAAGAGCAGCGTATGTTGAAGGAAAGCTTGAATTTGAAACATCAGCATCTATGTATCATAAATCATCATTAGATGAGTATTTTTTTGACTACTACAAGAGAAATAAATTATCGGAGATAATATAGAATATTAATGAATTTGAATCAGTAAAGTTGAAACTGTCGAGATAACGCAAACTTCAAGTTTGGAGGAACTTATGATGAAAAAAATGATAATGGCATTATGTATATTTATTTGTGTGTTTACTTTAGTTGCGTGTTCTGGACAACAAACAAACGAACCACTTACTTTAGGTGTCAATGCGATAATAACAGAAATTGATAAAGAAAATAAAATCATATTCACAAAAGATAGCGGAGAAGAAGGTATATTAGGGGATGATTGTCTTATTGATTGTTCCAAAATTCCTATGATTTATTGTAATTATGAAACACAAGATGTTGTAGATATAACTCTTGATGATTTACAGGTTGGGGACGAACTCATTTTGACTATTCGGAGTTCGGAAATAGAAAATCTCCAAAAGGAAGATGACAATAAAGCCAAAATAACAGTTGAACAATTACAATTAGGCACACAGAGAATTAAATAATTTTAAGTTTGGAGAATTGAGAAAATCGGAAGTTTACGGAGTATTGTAGCAATATATATTTATGGAATGGGAGGTGCATTCATGAAGAACATTGATATACATGGTATGACCAATATGGAACTTATTCGTGGAGGAATCGCCGAATGGTACTGGGCAACGGACTATATTCACGGCGATCTCTATGAGGCAGAAGAACTATTCCGACAGGGACACCTTGTGCGGAGCAACCGTTTGTATCTTATCCATTACCCAGACGGCATGATTTATGAGCCTGTGCATTCTGCAGACGGACAATATCTTGGCACACCAGTGTATGATGGCAGTTCTGTTGTGCTACTGGTAGTGAGCTTTACAGAGAGTGTTATCCGCATCATGCGGTTCTTGCATCAACAAGTGGAAGTACAGGAAGTAGCGCGGCTACCGTTATCTGCAGTGAAGGACTGCTACAATCTGATGCTTCATACATCACCGTTATCGCTGACTCGACAGCCAAATGACGGTACATTCGAGATTATCTGGCCAGAACATGTACGATTCGCAATCAATGATAGAGAAGCGCTTAATTTCCGTGATGGAGACAAACTTTACTTCAATGTTTGGTATGAAGACCCAGACTATCGTGAAGAAACGGTGGTGCGTTCTCTGCATGACGGCACGATTCTGGAAAGGTTTCCGGGGGATATTCGTATTATGCCGAACGGGGAAAGATGGCTTATAAAATAGTTTTTGACGAAAAATTATTGTCATGTCTAAAAATTAGTATTTGCAGAATTGATAGAGAAGAAACATATAAAACAATAAATATGGTCAAAAAATCATCGACATCCGACCTACAGCACGTTATAATATAGTTAATCTAATAAGAAAATCAAGTAATCATTGTTACGAAGCTGAATCGTAATGGTGGCCAACTGAGTGAACTCGATGGAACGGAATGGTTATATCCTTCGGGTGCTCCGAGCACCGGACGAGCACCGAAAGGTGCTTTACAGAGATGAAAACAAGTTTTCTTATTTTGACAGGGAGTAACAGAATAGTTAGGAAAACCAAGGATTTCCTTGACTTAGGTTGACTAATCATTGTATGTATTTACAGTGGTATCTCGAGCTCCTAAGACTCTATTGTAGGTTCGATTCCTATAGGAGACGCTCATTTTTAGCGGTAATGAAGACAAAATCATTGCCGCTTTTTTCATGCTTTTTTTGATTTTGATGGCAAATTTGTCAGCGAAAAGTGATTGAAAAATGGATTTTGTCAGCGAAAATGAAATCTTGTCATCAGGATTTATTTTTCAGATCGTCACCCGGAGAGATAAGGCACAATGTAGGATAAGAATTGGGGTGTAAATCAGAGTAAAAGTAACACTATTTTCTTGCCTGGTATAAGGCCTGTCGGAAGAGTCCGTTCAGATTAGATAATAACAATCTATTCTGGACGGGCTTTTTTACGTTCAGGGAAAGGAAGTTGCCTATGGAAGAAAAGAAGGAATTGCTGGATCAGAGCAAATGAGGCGGGAAATATTGGAAATGTTGAAATTAAATATGAAAAAATATTGGGATGCGTAAAGGAGAAAAGGATTATGTGTAAAGTAATAGCAGTCTCGTCCTCTGGGTTCTCGCCAATTATATCTTTGCCGTGATCTCACACCTGCGCGCTTCATTTCCGGCAGTTCTTCTGCTCTCCGTGCGCCTGATGGCAGGTCACATCAAAGAAACTTTCATCTTATTATTTACAATGGCCGGCGCCTGCCTCATCGTCTTCCTGGTTCCCGGACTTTTCGTCCTTTTTCCCGGAATCCTCTGCGGCATCGCCAGCCATCTGATTGAGCCTGGTTTAAAAAAGGCTCTTGCTATTGATTAATCCAGTTCTTTATAGTCAAAACTGCGGAATTCTGCTGTCTGATCGTATCCGGAGTAGTCCACGCATGCCATGCCGACAAATGCTCCGGTGAAGAATCCACCGTATGACTGGAGTACGTAATCATCGGACAATACAGCGGCATCCAGTGTGCCCGGAATCTCTGTATAGTTCTTTCCGTCAAAGGAATACTCGTAGCTGTAAGACTGCTTTCTTACTTTTGTGCGAAGCCATACAAATTCAACATCATCCGGTACCGGAATCGCATCGTCGCGAAGGAACGAACGATATCCGCCACGATTGCACTCTGCCACTTCGATCACGCGGCCATTTTTCTCATTCCACGTAACGAAAGCGAATGACCAGTGCTTATCATTGTAAAAATTTGTCAATCCAGCCATCTGCTGATAGTTGAACGGATCAAATTTCACTTTCACTTCGGCATCAAAGTTAAATGCCTGCCAGCGTTTTGCCACCAACGAAAGCTCATGCTTATTGCAGAGGGATCCTTTTCCGACCAATGTCAGCCTGCCATCCCCTGTCGTACCCATTTCCTCGGTAAATGGTACGCGGAGGGTATTCCACTCATCATGAAGTTTTGGTGTGTCAAATTCATCATGCATCGAATGATCTGCCGGTGCTTCTGTCAAGATTGCATCTTTCGGCGCATCCACAAGCACTTTTCCGCCATGTCCGCCCTCGATACGAGGCCAGCCTTCTTCATCCCAGTATACTTTCTGAATTGCCGTCTCACGGCCAAGCGGACACCAGCCGCGTGGGTCGGTCGAACTTTCATTTTCGTGGTGCCACGGTCTTCCACACAAACTTGCATAATACCACTCACCGCCGGGAGTCTCTACGAGAGCACCATGTCCCTGCTTCTGGATCTCAAGTTCCGGCGTATCAAAGTTTGTAATAAACGGATCGCCAGGCTCTGTCTCAAAACTCAACGCATCTAACGTCTTTGAACGAGCTACTACTTCCTGATGTGTCCAAACGGTTCCACCCTGTGCAGCAAACAGATAATAATATCCGTTGATCTTATACAAATGTGGTCCCTCAACCAGTTTGACGTCCGTTCCGGCGTAGATCGTACGTGCTGTCTCCGGTTTTAATTTCATTGTCTCTGTGTCAAATTCTGTCACTGTAATACCGTCAAAAGCATGGTGGTATTCGCGATGATCCCATGTCTGCTGAACAAGGTATTTGCGTCCGTCATCATCATGGAACAACGATGCGTCAAATCCCACACCATTGACACGGATCGGATCCGACCATGGTCCGCGGATATCTTCTGCCGTCGTCAGATAATTGATCATATCTTTGAACGGTCCTTCGGTTACTTTTACATCCGTATAAATCAGCCAGAATTTTCCATCTGCATAGGAAAGATCCGGCGCCCAGATACCTCCCGATGACGGATTTCCTTTCATATCAAGCAATGTCGTCGTGGACAATGCGGATGGAAGAAGATTCCAATGTACTAAATCTTTTGACTCGTGCAGACGAACTCCCGGAAACCACTCAAACGTAGAGTTCGCAATGTAATATGTATCATCCACACGGATAATGGATGGATCTGCATTAAATCCCGGCAAAACCGGATTTTTAATCTGCAACATAACTGTATGCCTCCTTATTGTTAATCTATCTCTATCATACAGGAAAATGGGGGGTTTGCAAAGGGAAAAAGAAGAATTTATTCATCCTCTGCCTGAGCAAGCATGGAAGTAGCTGCCTGCTGCAAGATGCTCTCTTTCGAGAATCTTGTCATCTCATCTGCCATATCAGTATCACGGATACGGGATTCAGCGGACTGCAGGTTCTCAGATGTGTTGTCATCAACTTTGACAGTGTACTCAAGACGGTTCTGAATCAATGTCACTTACAGGTCATTTTTATACATGTTCTGATAAAATTTTATGCGGTCTTGGAAGAATGTATGTCGGTGGAGGAGAACTTACGGAAAATATTGATGATGTTGGAATGGTAGCCATATATATGAATCCGCTGGAACGGAATGGCTGAACCCTCAGGGTGACAATGTCAGCGGTTTGACAGCGAAAACCATTTTTCTCAGACGATTTTAAGTTTTCTTATTTTGACATGGAATTACAGAATAGTTAGAAAAATCAAGGCTTTCCTTGACTTGGATTAACTTAGAATTATATATGTTTCCAAGGTGGATTCGAGCTCCTAAGCACTAGTTGAGGGTTCGATTCCCGCAGGGAACATCGATTTTTTTGCAGCAATGATCGTAAAAATTCATTGTTGCATTTTTTATTTTATGGGGCTTGCGAGCACCGAAAAGACAAAATGGGCACCGAGAACTAAATCTATTCAAGCACACAATGGAGATAACTAAAGTGTAGGATGAGATTTAGGTTATCAATGAATGTCCAATGCTTGGACTAGGAACTTTTATGTTATCACCAGAGGATGCCTACACAAGTACATTAGAGGCATTAAAAATGGGATATTCCCTAATTGATACAGCAAATGCTTATGTAAATGAGCGTGCAGTTGGAAGAGCAATCAAGGATAGTGGAATTGACAGAAAAAATATATTTACCATAATAATACGAAGAAGTATTTTGAATTTCAGCAATAAGTACAGAAGATAAATAGAAAAAGAGCTTCCACGCATGTTCTGTAGTAGAACTGCGTGGAAGCTCTTTTTCTGTAAGGAGGGAACTATAAAAAAGAATTATTGGTAAAGTTTACAGGCATCCGTAAGCAACTTCACGCATTCTTAAATGGTGATATTGTTCGAGGTTTGGCTGCAGATTGTGCATATATACAATGGAAAGTCCGGTTTCCGGATCACATTCTGCCCAGGTTCCGGAGCCACCGGTCCAGCCAAACTGACCGAGCATGCCATTGTGCTGACCTTCGTAGCGGTTCATCAGGGTACGCATACCATATCCGTAACCGTATCCGGCAAGATAGTCATTGGAGAAATCTTCCTTTATCATAGTTGGAGTCAGGGTATTCGTACGGATCAGATCTATGGTTTTTCTTCCGAGAATATGTTCTCCATTGTGTATGCCACCGTTTGCCAGCATCTGCATCAACTTTGTGTAGTCACGACAGTTGGTAATGACGCGGGCAAAGCCGGGAACCGTTCCAAGAGGCCCGACAAAGGAAGCTTCGTGTACTTTATCCGGAACGGTCAGACAGTCAGGATCGGCAAGGGTTTTGCCAGGTTTCAGGTAATAATTTTTTACAAGCCGTGATTCAAGGTCTCCGAACAGGAAATTTGCGGAACTGTCCATATCCAGAGGCTCAAACAGCATTTCTTTGATGACCTGTTCTGCTGGCTTGTCACAGAGTACTTCTAAGAGACCGGCGGTCAGCTCGCTGGCAAAACCATAAAGAAAGCGGGTTCCAGGTTCGAAAGCAAGGGGAACTCTTGCAGCAGCTTTAATCTGGTCGCGCAGAGTGAAGTAACCGTTGGCACGCAAAGCTTTCATTTCATCCGCCATTGCTTTTGCAGTTGGGTGATGAACCGGGATGCCTCCTATGATCATTTCGTAAGGAAGACCGCAGGTCATATTAAAAATTTGTTTTACTGTGATCGGATGCTCAACAGGAACTTCTTCGAGCGTACCGTTCGGCAGCTGGATGATTTTGGTAGAATGTCGGAACTCTGGAAAATATTCATAGAGCGGATCTGACATTAGGAAACGACCTTGTTCATAAAGCATCATACCGGTTGTATACATTGCAATTTTGGTCAGGGAAGCCTGGCGGAATACATGATCAGCAGTAAGAGGAACGGTATTTTCCTTATCTGCCCAGCCAAAGTAATTTTCATATAGGATTTCTCCTTTTTTGGCGATCATACAACTGCAGTTCGGGAGTCCATCATCTACATATTTCTGTAAAAGGCGATCTAAGTTTTTGAAATCTGACATGTAAAAACCTCATTTCTGCGCATATGCGCGTTTATAAAAACTGGATGCCACCGCATCTTGTGCGGAAGGCGGGGAACAATACGGGATTAAAGTAATCCGTAGGAAGCGGTCCGTACTCTCGGATGATAGTACTGCTCATCATTCGGGATCAGATTGTGCATATAGACAATAGAGAGCCCTTCCGCAGGATCTGCTTCGCACCAGCTTCCGAAGCCGCCGGTCCATCCGAAAGCACCGATGGACCCGTTCAAATCTCCGGCAGCAGGGTCAATGACTGTCCGGAAACCAAGTCCGTAACCATATCCTTTGTCAGGAAAGTCGAGAAGCTGCTCTCTGGTGAGACCATTTGTGCGCATCAGATCAATTGTCGTACTGCTCATGAGCCTTGTCCCGTCATAGACACCACCGCAGGCAAGCATCTGTAAAAGTCTGGAATAATCTTCCACGGAAGAATAAAGTCTTGCCCATCCGGCTTCATTTTCTTTTCCAGGGAGATGCTTTTTATCAAAAAAGTCAGGTCCTGGAACAAGATTTCCATCAGGATCTTTGGCATAGAGTGTGACAAGACGGTTCTTCGTCTGTTCGTCTGGAAAAATCGCGGCAGTGTCTTTCATGCCAAGAGGATCGAAGAGCATCTCTTTGAAAACATCGTTGACAGGTTTGTCGCAGACAGCCTCAATGATTCCGGCGGCGAGCTCACTGGAAAATCCGTAAATCCAGTGCGTGCCCGGATCACAGGCAAGAGGTGCTTTGGACATGGCAGATAAATGTTCTTTCAAAGTGTAAGATCCTTTTTCCCAGAGTGGCTGCATACACTCCTGCATGCCAGTCATGACAAGATCGTGGGTTGGAGCAGCAGAATTACAATAGGGAAGACCGCATTTCATGGACATGACATCACGGATATTGATTGGACGGCTGGTTGGAACGATATCGACATAGCCGTTCGGATGCCTGTCGTAGCGGGTACTTGTCTTCCATTCCGGAAGATAATCTCCAATTGGGTCTGTGAGGAGAAACTTGCCACGTTCATAGAGCATCATCATAACTGTGTAGAGCGGAATTTTGGACATAGATGCCTGACGGAACAGTGTGTCTTTCGTGACAGGTGTTTTGGTGTCGATGTCAGTGACACCGAAATAGCCCTCATAAAGGGTGTTGCCGTACTGGACGACTTTCAGTCCGCAGCCTGGAAGACCGCGTTTTAAGAACCCTTCTAAAAGCTGGTCAATTTGTTTTGCATTTGACATAAAAGATACCTCCATTCATAAATGTGTTAATTTATAATAAAAAAATGTTTGAAATTTCTAAGGTGCTTTGCATACACAACGGGATTTCTGACCGGTGTCAGGCAGCAGCTTTTGTACGCAGCACGGATTCCTTCCACCTGCCAGACTGATAGCGCCATGCAATCAGGGCAGAACGGATGATCTGATCGGTCAGGATAGCAAACCAGGCACCGGGAAGTCCAAGGGAAAATACGTTGATTGCCAGAAGAGCAAGTCCCGGACGGAGCAGCATGACAGTGAAAAATGTCAGCTTTGCAACAAACTTTGTATCACCGGCACCACGGAGTGCACCTGCCACGATAAACTGTGAAGATTGGAATGGCTGGATAAAAGCAACAATCCAGAGAATCTGGATACATAGTGTAATACAGGTTGCGTCGTTCGTGTACAGACCAGAAAGCGGCCTTCCGAATATTACAAAGAGTATACCGAGTGTAATGGCAATTGCCATACCGCACCGCTTGCAGCGTGTGGTATACGCCTGTGCCATGTCAGGTCTTTTTTTTCCAAGGCTTTGTCCGGTTAGCGAGGTCGATGAAATGGAGAATACTTGTCCGTTCATCATAGTAAGGGATTGAATATTCATACAGACCTGATGTGCAGCGAATTCAACTGTTCCAAGGGAAGCAACCGCTTTGGAAAAGATCATAGAACCAATTCGCATCATAAATTGCTCCAGGGCAGCCGGAAGACCGATGGCTGCGATTTCTGCGAGCTCTTTTCTGCTTGGTCTGAAGTCATCATGCAGATTCATATGAATATAACAGCTTTTCTTTGATATGGCGATCACTGCAAGGATACAGGATACAATCTGGCTGATTGTGGTGGCAAGAGAAGCGCCCGCAACCTCAAGGCGTGGAAAGCCTAAATGTCCGTTAATCAGTAAGTAGTTCAGAATCAGGTTTACCAGATTGGCGACTGTGTTATAGTACATGGCTGTTTTGGAATCGCCAATTCCGCGAAGAAGCGCTGTGATGGTCGAGGTCAGGGAAAAGAATACGAATCCTGCCATCTGAATCTGCAAGTAAGCAGTTCCGGCACTTAAAATGTGCCCATCCTTTGCACCCATGAAAAGAACGAGCGGTCTGGCAGTCACAAAACCGACGACAGAAAGCAGGATGCTTAAAGTAAGGTTGAGCAACATTGCCTGTCTGGCATACTTCTGTGCAGCTTCCCGGTTGCCAGAACCTCTTGACTGGGCAACAAGTGCGGTGGAACCGACATTCATCGCCATGACCATTGTCATAAGGATAAACTTTGGCTGTGTCGTGAGGCCTACTGCCGTGATTGCCCATGTACCAAGATTTCCTACCATAATCAGATCGGCCATAGATGTGAAGGAAGACAGAATCAGCTCCACACTCGCTGGTAAGGCAATTTGCAAAATATCCTGATAAACAGCCCGGTTGGTTACGCCGTCTGGAAGCGTATGAGGAATTTTCCCTTTTGCAAGGTCAGCATCTGTTCCGGCGGGCAGATGGTCCAGGACTGTGTTTTTCATACCCTGAGCCATAGATGATCACCTCTTTATTACTAAAATTCTGTTTAAGATAAAACAATCTTAACATTGCGGATACAGTATGTCAATAAAAAGCTAAAACGAAATAGCTCTAATGGCAAAAAAACTTACGCAAAGAGAAATGGAAATAAAGAAGAAAAACAGGAAAAAAGTCGCAAAAGATGAAATAAACAGATGAATATTCAAAAAAAATAGATTGACAGAATAGAAAAAAGAAACTATAGTTAAGCTACGACGTTTTAGCAGTTACAAACGGAAAATAGTTTAGCGAACCTGCACAGACAGAGGAGGTAAAAGATGGGGTTAGTATATAAGAAGCTGGAAAAGATCGGAAGAAGTATGTATCTGTATTTTCCGGAACAGGAAAGAAGGACAGCATTCAAACGCTGCAGCATTACAATATTACGTGATGGAGAAGACGAAGCATCCGTACGGTATTTTTTAGATGAGCTTGGCATGCAAAAACTCGCGGAGGAACAGGAAATCATTCTTTCATTCCCGAATCCGGAAAACGGGCGCTGGAATTATGATTTTTCCGGAGAGACAGATGATCTGACAGCTTTTCATGATTTTCAGGATGCAATGACAAAGGAAGATGATAAGCCTCTTGCAACACGGCCGAACGGGATTCCAACTTATGAAGCTATGTTGAGTGTCTGGCATCCGATGAATGACACCAGGTATCTAGTCGGTACCGGAAGCGGAGCGCATATGGTATGCACGCTTGCAGCCTGTGTGGCAGAGAATATAGCAGCAATTTTTGCAGTGGGTGGAAGGCTATGTGAGGAAGCCAGATATCAGGCGGTGAATGCTGCAGTACCGGCTTTTCTGGTGGACAGTGACAGGAAAACACAGAATTATTTCAATGTTGTTAATGAAACAGAATGGAAAGAGACGGCAGATCAGATTACAGTGACAAGAAATAAAAGAAATCCATCTCAGTGTGTCATGAATTCAGAGAATATGCAGCTTTCCAAAGAACTGGTGAACCGGGTATGGGAAGAACTATTTTCCGTGACCAGGCGCACCAATACCTCTGTGTATGGAGATGTGGAACCAAAACCGGACATGAAAAAAGCCGGGTTTGAACTTTATCTGGATGATGACAGGTTAGAGGAAAAGGTGAAGGTAAAGCATACCTGGTTTGTGCATGTACCTTCCGGTGTGAAAGATGGAACGTCAGGAAGGGTACCACTTATGCTCTTTTTCCATGGAGGATCGGATAACCCGGAGGAAGCCGCACAGATGAGCCGTTTTCATGAACTGGGGGAGAAGGAAGGCTTTATTACTGTGTATCCGTGGGGAACAGACAGAACACAGTGGAACAGCTTTTTAGCACCGGATGGAGCAGATGATATCGGGTATACAGTTGCATTGATCCAATATATGAAAGAACACTATCCAGTTGATCCGGAAAGAGTCTACCTGTCAGGCTTCAGCAATGGAGCAGGACAGGCGCAGGCAGTGGCAATGCTCCACCCGGAACTGATCGCAGCTATCTGTCATATTGACTCAAATTGGCCGGGAATCAGAAATGGTGCCAGTGAACTTACAGAACAGGATAAGTATCTGTTTGGTCTTGCGATGGAGAAAAAGAAAGAATACGATTACCGGATGCCGGTATGGTATACCTATGGTTCCCGGGAAATTTCTTATCCGATTTATTATCATTGCTCCCAACAGCATCAGTATGATTTCTGGAAGGCGTATAATCATATTCGGATCGAAGAGACACCGGATCTTTCCAAACCTGATCCGAGTGGATGCGGTGTGCCGGGGCAGATTCAGCAGAGAATCCGGCCTTCTGCCAGACATCCGGAACATTACTATGACGTTCAGAGGTTTTACTCGGATGAAGAGCATCCAGTGAATCTGTATAATCTGGCGATGATGCATGACAAAGGACATGAGGTAGCAGATAAGGATCCTGAGCTTGGATGGAATTATGTAAAACAGTTTAGAAGACTTCCGGATGGCAGTTTGAAAATAGTTTCTAATGAATAAGCTATTGACAGCTAAAACGAAATAGCATATAATAGCAACATAAGAAATGTACGGAGAGAAAACAGATTGGACTGAGGAGAAAATAGGAGGGGTAGCTGAATGAAAGTTTTTACAAATAAGAAAAAGATGAGAGGGTATCGGGAATTCCTCTATATTCTGCCTTTCATTATTCTGGTTGCGATATTTGCTTATTATCCACTGTATGGATGGGCATACGCGTTTTTTGATTACAAACCGCCAAAAGCACTTAGCATGGATGACTTTGTAGGATTGAAGTGGTTCCGGTATCTGGTAGACAATCCGGTGAGGATTAAGCAGACGCTGATGGTTTTGAGAAACACCTTTGCAATGAGTGGATTGACCATTTTATTTTCCTGGCTGCCGATGATTTTTGCCGTATTTCTGAATGAGATTAAGTGTATGCCATTCCGGAAATTTGTCCAGACCGTGACGACACTTCCAAACTTCATCAGCTGGGTACTGGTATTTTCTATCTGCTACTGTATGTTCAACAGTACAGGTATGGCAAACAGCTTACTGATACAGATGGGAGTACTTGAAAAACCGATCGCTTTCTTGCAGTCTTCCAATCATATATGGCTGAAAATGTGGCTGTGGAGTACCTGGAAGAGCCTTGGATGGTCAGCAATCATGTATATCGCAGCAATCTCAGGGATTGATGCAGAATTATATGAGGCAGCAAAAGTGGACGGGGCAACAAGAATGCAACTGATCTGGAATATTACGATTCCGAGCTTACTGCCAACATACTTTGTATTATTAATGCTTAATATCGCAAATTTCCTTTCCAATGGAATGGAACAGTACTATGTATTCCAGAATGCATTTAATATGGATACTATCCAGGTACTTGATCTGTATGTATACAATCTGGCAATGGGAAGTGGAAGTTATTCTGTATCTACTGCACTCAGTATGCTTAAGAGTCTGATCAGCGTCATTTTGTTATGTGGTGCCAATACGCTATCTAAAGTACTGCGTGGTGATGGATTTATTTAAATGGAAGTGAGGATATGAACATGAAACAGAATGGAAAAATAAAAGAAAATGCCGGTCCGGTTGATAAACTGATCAGCGTGATTACTTATATTGTGTTTGCATTGTTTTCCCTGATCTGTATTTATCCATTTTACTATATTTTTATCAATACGATCAGTGCTAACGATCTGAGTGAAAAAGGAAAGATTATCTTCTGGCCGCAGCAGATCCATTTCAGAAATTATCTGGATGCAACCAAGATTCCGGGACTGCTGCAGGCAGCACAGATTTCCATTGCAAGAACGCTGATCGGAACGGCATGTACGGTATTGTTAGCCGGCTTCCTCGGTTATATGTTCACAAGAGAAACCATGTGGAAACGGAAACTCTGGTACCGGTTCGTAGTATTGACTATGTATTTTAATGCAGGAATTATTCCATGGTATATTACAATGAATAATCTGCATCTGACGAATAATTTCCTCGGATATATTTTGCCGACGCTGGTATCGCCTTTTTATATTATTCTGACGAAGACTTATGTGGAATCAATTCCGAGGGAGCTGCAGGATGCAGCAGAAGTAGACGGAGCAGGAACATTGAAGGTGTTCTTCTCAATTATTCTTCCGATTATTAAACCGATTCTTGCAACGGTTGCAATTTTTGCGGCAGTAGGACAGTGGAATTCTTTCCAGGATACGCTGCTTCTTGTAACAGACACAAAGTTATATACGTTACAGTTTATTCTGTACCAGTATATTAACCAGGCAAGCTCACTTGCAACGATTGTTTCTTCCGGAACCTCCAGTGAAGCAATCCAGCAGATGCTTGCAACGACGCAGACGGCTACTTCCATCCGTATGACAGTAACTATTCTGGTCGTAACACCAATTCTATTAGTATACCCATTCTTCCAGCGCTTCTTTGTAAAAGGAATTATGATCGGCGCAGTGAAGGGTTGAGAAAAAATTCATAAACTTCAACACACAATAGGGGGCTATTGTAGAAAAACAAAAGGAGGATATGTATTATGAAATGGAGAAGGACAATTAGTTTAGGCCTGGCAGCAGCCATGACAGCAAGTACAGTTCTTGCAGGCTGTGGAGGAGATTCCGGAGCAAATGGAAATGCTTCATCAGGGGACAACAAGAACCAGACAGCTGCAACAGAAGAGGGAGGCTCACAGGCATCAGGGGATGTGACAACCATCGAAGTCTATGATGTTGCGGCAAACTATCAGGGCATGCAGGCAGGCTGGTTTGGCGACCTTGTGAAAGAGAAGTTCGGTCTGGAACTGAATATCTTTGCACCGAATACATCCGGTGATGCGGCAGCACTTTATCAGACGCGATGCAGCTCCGGAAAGCTGGGTGATATCATTCTTCTGGACAATGCAGATTATCTGGACTGCGTAGAAGCAGGACTTGTTATGGATATTACGGATGATATCTGGAATTATCCAAACTTAGCAGAGTATAAGACACAGATTGAGGCGTTCAATGCGCAGGTTGGAGATGGAAGTAAGATTTGGGGAATCCCTACCGAGATGACGAATACTTCACCAGAGACATATTCACAGTCGACTCCGTTCTCAGCACCATGCCTTCCATGGGACTACTACAAAGAACTTGGATGCCCGGAATTAAAGAACCTGGATGATCTTCTGGATGTTTTAGAGCAGATGCAGAAAGCACATCCGACCAACGATGCTGGTGACAAAGCATATGCGATTTCCCTCTGGAAAGACTGGGATGGATTCGGTATGGAAAATATCTGCCAGACCGCAAAATGGTATGGGCAGGAAGTAAATCAGTCTGTATTAATTGGAAATGACAACAGTATGATGCCATTGATTGATGAGAACGGTGCATATTACAAGATGCTTGAGTTCTTCTTCAAGGCAAATCAGAGAGGGCTGATCGATCCGGATTCCTCTGTTCAGGACTGGACCACAACAGACGAGCAGAAGCTTCGTGCATACAGAAAGTACTTATTATGGTACAACTGGGAAATGAACCTTGCAGGTATCAATCTTTCCGATGAAGACAAAGCAGCAGGAAAAGGATTTGTGAATGTTCCTGTTGAAGACCTTAATATTTATCAGGTAGCAGATTCTTATTATGGCTCAGGCCGCGTATGGGGCATTGGTTCTGGCGTAGACGATGCAACAAAAGAAAAAATTATGCAGTTATTTGACTGGATGGCAAGTCCGGAAGGAATCAGTTACATGTGGGATGGTATTGCTGGTGTCAACTACACCATTGAAGAAGGAACAGGACGCTATGCACAGACAGATGACTCTGTAGCTTATGTAGCAGGTAAGAAGAATCTTCCGGATGAATGGGGCGGCGGTCTCTACAATGATGGAAAATGTCAGTTGAACCAGTACATTGTATCTAACATGGCAGTTAATCCGAATAATAATGAGCCTTACAGCATGAGCTACTGGAGCACTAATCTTGAAAAACCGAAGGACCAGAGATATGTTGACTGGACAGAAAAATATGGCACTGATACACAGACAGAATACTTTGAGGAGAACGGATTATTAAAGACGGTTGCAAATGTAAATGTTGTTCTTGAAAGTGATACAACAGATATTGCGCTGATCAGAAGTCAGTGTGGAAAGGAAATTACAAATGCATCCTGGAAGATGGTCTTTGCAGCAGACCAGGCAGAATTCGATGCATTATGGGAAAACTTAAAAGAGACTCTTACCGGTATCGGATGGGATGATCTTGTGAAATTTGATATGGAAAAATATCAGAAAGTAATCGATGCAAGAAAAGCAGCAAAATAAAAAACAAACAGATAAGCAGTGAATAAGCAATGGCATCCGGTCTTTTCAGAAAGAGAGGACAGCCGGATGCCATTGCTAAAACGAAGGAAAAACAGCCGGTTGTCGGGTTGACAAAAGAATCTTAGATATGGTAGGCTCAGTTATAAGGCAAAAATAGTTCAAAATAGGATGAAAGGCATTGATATGGGTAAAAAACAAGCGTCCAAGATGCAGATTAAGAATATTGCGGATAAACTGGGACTTTCCGTGAGCACAGTGTCTGTTGTGCTGAATGGCAGAGGAGACCAGGTAAGAATATCAAAAGAGACGCAGAAGAAAGTATTAAATGCGGCGAAAGAGATTAATTATCAGCCCAATATTTATGCGAGAAGATTGAGACAGGCAGCTAACGAGGAGGCACCATATGTTTTGGCACTGTTCTGGAGGCGTGACAATCTAAACTCACGTCTCGGGCGTTTCCTGGAAGGCATCTTTCAGACAATTGATTTGAAAGAGCTGAAGATAGAACTGGTTGTCCAGGCATATGAACCAGGGAACTTCATGACATATATGGATATGCTGTCAAGCAACCGCTTCAGTGGAGCCATGATCTGTGGACTTAACGAGGAAGAGCAGAAGGCGCTGGAAGAGAGGGAGATCACGATTCCGATTGTGTTTATCGGACGTGACAGCCAGATCTATCACAGTGTGCTGATGGACAGCTACCGGACAGGTGAAGAATGTGCGGCATGTATGAACCTTTCCGGAGTGAAATCTGCCGCCTTTTTGGGATTTGAGAAAACAGGAAGAGCAGAGAGACTGATGGAGGCAGGTTTCCTGTTTGGGTGCAGGAGTCATGATGTTGTGGCGAAGGAAGAATGGAATCCAAGGATTGAGAAGAGTTCCTATGAGATTGGATATCAGACAGCGAAACAGATGCTTTCAGATATGGAACTTCCGACCGCGTGGCTTGTAGCCGACTGCAGGCTTGCTACAGGGATAATGGCATATTGCAGGGATGTCGGAATCTGTGTCCCGAAAGATCTGAGGATTATATTTTTTGAGAACTCTCCACTACTCCGGTATAATAGACCAGCATTGTCTTCTGTGGATATTCCGTCACAGGAAATGGCAAAGAGTGCATTAGATATTTTAATTCTGGCAGGAGAGAGCCGGATGGATATTCCAATCCGGAGGGAGCTGCTGCCAATTTATCAGATTCGGGAAAGCAGCGGTCTGGAACAGGAAGAAAATTATAAATAACAATACAAAATAACAGCGGCGGTAAAAAATATGGAAATATATTGCCGCTATTATTTTTATAATATGCTAAAACGAAATAGCTAAAGAGAGCAGAAGGAGGAGATGAAAATGAAAAACAATCAGGCACTGACAATGTATCCGCTTTTTTTTGATCCAATTTATAAAAAAGCAGAAATGAAAAAGATAGATGGCAAAGATTGTATTTGTTATCAGGAAGATTTCTGGGGAACCAAGGTTGAGGAGGATGGAAGTGTTACCTTTACAATGGAAGCACCAAAAGCAGAGACGGTAGAAGTTTCCGGTTTTGGAGGAACGCTTGGAACGGAGAAAATTGCACTGGAGAAGCAGGCAAACGGACTGTTTTCTAAAAATGTAAAGGGGATTCTTCCAGGCTTTCATTATCACAGGTGGTTTGTAGATGGGGTACAGGTGACGAACCCACATGCACCGTTTGCTTATGGATGTTTCGGGGCAAATAACTTTTTTGAAATGCCACGGGAGGGACAGGATTTCTGGTATCTGAAGGATGTACCGCATGGGGATGTGCAGATTCATTCTTACGTGTCAACACAGAATGATCACATAAAGAAATGTTATGTCTATCTGCCGCCTTCCTACAGAGAGAATATAGATCAAAAATATCCGGTTATGTATATCCAGCATGGAGTGGGAGAGGATGAGACAAGCTGGCTGTGGAACGGCAAACTGAATTTTATTATGGATAATCTCATTGCAGAAGGAAAATGCAAGGGTATGATCGTGGTTATGTGCAGCGGTTACGCGTTTAGAGATGATGAGGAGGCTGTCTTTTTCCCGGGTGACTTTGGAAGGGAACTGACAGAGGATGTTATTCCATATATGGAACATACTTTTCGCGTGAAAAAAGGACGGATGCACCGCGCAATGGCGGGACTTTCCCTTGGGTCGGCGCAGGCAACCCAGATCGTATCGAGATTCCAGAATCTGTTCGGACATCTGGGAGTATTCTCAGGGGTCAGGGATGAAGAGACAGAACGGATTCTTGCACAGTTTGCAGAGTATCCGATGCAGACCGTTCTTATGACGGCAGGAAAAGGGGAGAAGGATTTAGATAAAAAACAGAAAATATATACGGATCAGTTTGAAAAGCTCGGGGCAGCCGGAGGGCAGCGAAGCTATGAGGGCTATCATGAATGGCATGTGTGGAGAGAGAGCTTTAGGGACTTTGCATCCTTAGTCTTCCAGAAAGAGGAGCCAGAGGATGAAAGTGAACCAGTTTTTCCTTATGAAGAGAGAAAGCTATCCAAAGAGCAATTAGACCGTCAGACTTTTGCAGAGCATATGCTAATGTCTGATCCGATCCACAAAGGTCTGATTCATGCATTTGATGAGAAAGGCAGACCGTGTGGCAGATACCGGGAAGAACATCCGGGCGCAGAGGTGACAGATGGGAAGACTGGAACTGCCAGATTTTATCTGCGGGCAGACGGTGCGCATGATGTGGAGCTGAATCTGTGGGGAATGAAAAGCTATCCTATGGAAGAAGGAGAGGATGGCTGGTGGACAGCAGAGGTAACGGGAATTGAGAAAGGATTCCACTATTATAACTATATAGTAAACAGCGCGAACACGGTGGACTGCAATGCGCCGGTTGGCTACGGCGGCTTTCAGGCTGTGAACTATCTGGAAATGCCGGAGGAGGATTTTGAAGAATACAGAATCCGCCAGGTGCCACATGGAACGGTTCATTATGAATATTACAAATCTAATAGTACCGGGAGAACCAAGCTGTGTTATGTATACACACCAGCAGGTTATGAGGAACATCTGGAAAAACGATATCCTGTTCTCTATTTACAACATGGGGGCGGCGAGAATGAGGTTGGCTGGATCTGGCAGGGAAAGCTTGCCAATATCGCGGATAACCTGATCGCAAAAGGGCAGATGAAGGAAATGATCGTAGTTATGAATACTGGCTATGCCTTCCCGGAAAATGGTGAATATCACCATTCTATGAGCGCATTTCTGCAGGAGCTTCCGGAAAGCTGTGTCCCGTATATTGACAGCAGATACCGGACTATTGCAGACAAAGATTACAGGGCATTAGCAGGGCTTTCCATGGGAGGCATGCAGACGCAGAGAATCGTATTTACCTATCCGGAATTGTTCGGCTGGGCAGGCATCTTTTCCGGTGGTCTTGTGATCAGGGACGATGAGGTGGATTATACAGAAGTATTACTGAATCCGGAAGCATTCAGAAAGCAGTTTCATATGCTTTTTGTTGCATGTGGAAAGCAGGAATGGAGCTATGAGTCGACGGTTAAGAACGAGAAAGAAGTACTGGCGGCAGGTGTCCCGATTGAGGTGTTCGAAGGATACGGTTATCATGACTGGACATTCTGGAGACATTGCCTGAATGCGTTTTTAAGAAAATTATTTTAAATGTGTTTGCGGGGACAAGACACAGGTATGGCAGTGAAATGAAGGAGAAAAGACTATGGAAAAAGAAGCAAAAATTACAGTCCATCCATCCTTTGAGATAGGAGAAATCTCACCGAGATTATTTTCAACATTTCTGGAACCGATTGGAACAATGGTAAATGGAACGATGTACAACCCGAAGCATCCGACAGCGGATGAGCAAGGATTCCGGAAAGATGTGATTGAGGCATTGAAAAGTACCGATATGCCGGCAATCCGTCTCCCGGGTGGAAACTTTGTTTCCGCCTGGGACTGGAAGGATTCCATCGGACCGAAAGAACAGAGAAAAGTACATTTAGATCCGGCATGGTATCAGTATATTACAAATGAAGTTGGTCATGACGAATATTTACAGTGGGCAGAAAAAGTGGAAGCAGAACCGATGTATACGATCAACCTCGGAACAGGAGGAATCCGAGATGCGATGGATATTGTTGAGTATACGAATCATGAGGGAGGCAGCTGGTGGTCAGATCTGCGTAAAAAGAACGGACATGAGAAGCCATATGGGGTGAAGGTCTGGTATCTTGGAAACGAGATGGACGGACCGTGGCAAATCGGTTCCTGGGATAAGGATCCGAGAGGCTACGGAGTTCTTGCCAATGAGACATCCAAAGTGATGAAGTGGATTGATCCGACGATAGAGACTGCTGTCTGCGCATCCTCTGCCATCTTTATGGATCACTATCCGGAATGGGAAGAGACCGTGCTCGAACAGTGCTATGATTCGGTGGATTATCTGTCCATGCACCACTATCACAGTGCGCCTCCGGGAGATATTAAGGCATTACTGGGTGGTTCCCTGTATTATGAGGAATTTATTGACACCGAGGCGGCACTTTGTGATGTGATTGCAGCAAAGAGGCGTTCACCGAAAAAAATGATGCTCTCTTTTGACGAGTACGGAGCCATGATCCGGCCAAATGCCGAGCTGCATCCGGGCTATGGTGTCTACAATATGACAAGAGCCCACTACCGGTTTGATCCGGACAGAAAATATGTGCTTCATGATCCAGATCAGATGCCGGACAGAAAACATCCGGGAGGAGATATGCTGCAGATGCTGGCAATGGTTTCAATTCAGATGGCATTTTTAAGACATGCAGACCGTGTGAAGATTGCTTGCATGACAGGAGGACTTGGAGCACTCTGTTCTTCCGACCATGACCATGTGTGGAGATCAGCATCTTATTATGCACTGTCGCAGCTGATGGAGTATGCAAAGGGAACATCCATGCAGACAAGCGTGGAATGTGAGACCTATGATATGCCGGGATATGCGATCGATGATACATCCCAGTACAGGGGAAAACAAAATGTTCCTTATGTGGACAGTGCATCGGCATGGGATCGTGAGAATGGCAGACTGAATCTGTTTGTGTTAAATAGAAATGAGGAGAGTGAGTATTCTCTGACTGTGGATGTCAGAGGATTTGAGGGATACAGGTTTGTAAAACAATTCGAGATGTATACGGATGATCTGGAGGCTTCGAGCAGCTTTGACAATCCATCTTTGGTTCTTCCAAAAGAAAAAGAAGATATTTTGTTCGCAGATGGCAGACTGACAACATCATTAAAACCACTTTCCTGGAATGTATTGTGTTTTGAAAAGGAAGAAGAGTAGAACAGGAGGAGAAAAATGGCACTGATCCAATATTCATTTCGTTCAGAAGTGTTGAAAGAAAACACAGAAATCTATGTGATTCTTCCGACTTATGAGGTTTTTCGTGACCCGGAGAAAAAAGGGGCAGAAACTTATTATAAAGAATATGAGAGAAAAAAAACGCTCTATGTGCTGCATGGAGGCAGTGATGATGCAAGCCTTTATCTGCGCCGTACCAGATTGGAAGAATATGCATTAGAGCGTGATCTTGCAGTTGTGATGCCGGAAGTACGCAACAGTTTTTATTGCGATATGGTACATGGAAAAAAATATTTTACATACTTAAGCGAGGAGCTTCCGGAGATTGTGGAGAATATATTCCCATTGACGCATGATCCGAAAGAAAGGTATGTGATCGGTAATTCCATGGGATCCCACGGAACCTTCAAGTGGGCTTTGAACCGCCCGGATTTCTTTGCAGCGGCAGCTGGAATGAGCGGTGCGGGAGAGGTGGAGAGCCTTGGATTTTTTGATATGAATAATCCGAATGTTGCATCAGCTTTCGGGACAAGGGAAGAGTACAGGGGAAGCAGTAATGATTTTTATCACCTGATCCGAAAGAATCTGCAAGAAGGGAAAAAACTACCAAGATTGTATAGCTGCTGCGGCAGACAGGACTTTTTTTATGAAGGATCAAAAAATTTTGCAGAAGTGGCAACCAAGATGGGATGTCCGGTAGAGTTCTCTGAAGGAGAAGGCAGGCATGAGTGGGGCTTCTGGGATCAGTGGCTTCCGGTCATGATAGACAAAATGATGAAGGAGGATGTATGAGATGGGAGTGACAATGTTTGATTTTTTATCAGATAAGCTGGGCTATCACACCAAATTGTATGTGATCCTTCCGGGGTGTGTCAATCAGGGGAAAAAGCCGGCAGGCACTTTGTATCTGCTGCATGGCGGTGGAGGAAACAGCCAGGACTGGATCAGGTTTTCTTCCATTGAGCGGTATGCGGAGGAAAAAAACTTTGCAGTTGTCATGCCGGAAGTGGATGGTGGATGCTTCTACAGCGATATGAAATATGGATACCCATATTATCAGTTTGTGACAGAGGAAGTTCCAATGGTAGCTGAGAAAATGTTTCCGGTCAATACGGAACCTGAAAACCGTTATGTAGCGGGGTTCTCAATGGGTGGATACGGTGCTTACAAATGGGCATTTACAAAACCTGGATTTTTCAGGGCAGCGGCAAATCTGTCCGGTCTTTCCTTTGTGACGGAACTTTTTGCAGAGCAGAGAGCACGGTATCAGGATAAGGAACAGGAAAAAAACGATGTGGTTTCGCTATGCTGGGGAAGCTTAGAGGAACTTGCCGGAACAGACAGCGATTCGAAAGTGTGGATCGATCGTGCATCTGAGACGGGAGAATATCCGGCCTTATTTGGAGCTATCGGCACGGAAGATGGAGGTTATGCACACGCACAGAAATATTTGGCTTACTGCAAAGAGAAGAATGTGAAGATTTATTACGAAGAGATGCCGGGCGGACATGAATGGAAGGTCTGGGATACGATGATCGTGAAATATCTGGATTGGATACAGACACTGTAGTGCAAAGAGCAGCGCAGTTTTGCCAGGTAAAGGACCAAGAAAAATCTGAACATCAGGAAGGGTTTACTACTGGAAATGGAGATAGAAGATGACAGAGAGAAGAAGAGCAGAGAGAAGAAGAGCAGAGATCGACTGGAAATTTTATAAAAAAGTCTTTTGGCTGGCATTGCCAATCGCCTTACAGAGCCTGATCACAATCGGAGTCAACATGCTTGACACGATTATGGTTGGAAATCTCGGGGAAATGTCACTTTCGGCAGTGTCACTGGCAAATCAGTTTATAGGTGTCTATCAGATTTTCTGTATGGGGCTTGGAATGGGAGCATCTGTTCTTGTATCCCGTTACTGGGGAATGCAGGAAGCAGAACCGGTAAAAAGTATACAGGCCCTTCGTAAGACAATTTGTATCGTAGTAAGAATTACAGTCAGCCTTGCACTTTTATTTGCGGTGGTGACTTTGCTGATCCCGCAGGTTGTCATGCGGATGTATACGCAGGATGCAGAGATTATACGGCTGGGAGAAATCTATTTTAGGTTTTCTGTGATTACCTATTTCTTTTTAGGTCTTTCATTGGTATGTACGATCATACTAAGGTGTGTCGGGCAGGTGAAGCTGCCGCTTCTTGTTTCAATCGGAGCGTTTTTTGTGAACCTTCTGGCAAACTATGTATTTATTTTCGGAAAACTTGGAATGCCACGTATGGGAATCGCAGGAGCTGCGCTGGGAACATTGATTGCGAGACTGTTTGAGGCAGGGATGATCTGTGGATATCTGTTACTGAAAGATGAGAAAATCGGATTCAGGGTAAAACATCTTGGCATGAAGACGGCTGATCTGCTTGGAGAATATATCCGGATCAGCATACCGGTACTGATTAGTGACGGAATTCTCGCTATCGGAAATAATACAGTGGCAATGGTGATAGGAAGACTTGGAGTTACCTTTGTGGCAGCCAATGCCATTACAAGCGTAACACAACAGCTGAGTACTGTTATGATACAGGGAGTATGTCAGGCAGGAGCAATCGTGACAGGGCAGACGCTGGGAGAGGGAAAGCAAGAGCAGGCACAGAGTCAGGCTTACAGATTCTTAGGATTGGGACTGGGACTTGGAATGCTGTCAGCGTTCTTTATTATGGCAGTCAGTCCGGCGATTATTGGTTCCTATAAGGTATCGGAGGAGACAGCGGAGGTTGCTGCGCAGCTGATGCATGCGATCAGCCTGATTCTTATTTTCCAGGCAACAAACAGCATTATGACCAAAGGAGTGCTGCGTGGAGGAGGAGATACAAAGATGTTGATGCTTGCGGATAATCTTTTCCTGTGGGTTGTTTCCATACCGCTTGGAATGCTTGCGGGGTTTGTATTCCACTTCCCGGCGTTCTGGATATATGTGTGCCTGAAAGCCGATCAGATTCTAAAAGCAGTCTGGTGTGTATTCCGGTTGCGAAGTGGAAAATGGATGAAAAAAATAACAGTTGGAAAAGTTTCCGGGCAGGAAGACAGAGCGTGAAGAAGGGAAGCGGGGACAGTGTGTCTGTCCCCGTTTTTGCACTTGAAAGAGAATATAATATGGGTTTGCAAAAGATAACAGAAAAATACTTGTATAATGAGGAGGAATATGATGGGGGAAACAGCAAAACTGCCAGATGGCAGCATGTTTGAATTTTGGGAAGACGAGACAGTGTATGACATCGTATTGCATGTAAACAGCACACATCCGGATGCGGATGATAGGAATGCAGGAACGTTAAAGGCACCACTTAAAACAATACAGGCAGCAGCGGAAAGGGCAGTGCCTGGAACGCGTGTCCTGATCCATGGAGGAGAATACAGAGAGTGGGTACATCCGGTGTGTGGAGGTATCAATGCATCACATATGATAAGCTATGAAGCATACGGGGATGGAGAAGTTGTGATCAAGGCTTCTGAAAAAGTGGAGAACTTCAGACCAAGTAATGGCTGGAGACTGTATAACAATTTTGGGAAAAAGAAAGAGGAAGCGAAGATAAAGGTCTGGGAATACTGTCTGGAGCCTAACTTATTTCTGGGATACAATCCGTTCTGCGCGGTGAACATTTTACATGACAGACTGTTTATTGAGTATGATAAGACAGATATGACAACTTATCTGAACCGGAGAGGGATGGTGTTCTGCGATGGAAAACCGCTTACACAGGTTTCACTTTGCAATGGACTTGGGGAAAAAGACGGAACGTACTGGGTGGAAGCTAACGGACAGCGTGTGCACTTCAGGCTTTGGAATGATGAAGATCCGGCGGATCATAGAATCGAAGTAACCTGTAGAGAACAGTGTTTTGCACCGGACGAACCATTTCTGTCTTATATAAAAGTAAAAGGACTGACCTGTGCACATGCGGCAACAGGGGCTCCGGTACCGCAGCGGGGAGCAATTTCCTGTTACAGAGGACATCACTGGATCATTGAGGACTGTACAGTAGACTGGTCAAACGGAGTAGGGATTGATGTGGGAAATGAATGCTGGCATCATGAGATGATACCGGGGCAGAAAATCGGATATAGCGTGATCAGAAACTGTACGATTTCCAACGCAGGGGTATGTGGAATTGCAGGGCTTCATGCAGTGCATATGTTGATCGAGGATAACCGGATCGAAGAAACCGGATGGCAGAAGATGGAACTTTCCTGGGAAGCAGGAGCAATTAAGCTTCACAATAGTGTAAACAGCCTGATCCGCAGAAATCTGTTCCGCAATACATTCCGGGCAGATCATCTGTGGATGGATTGTGGAAATGAAAATAACAGAATTACACATAACCTGTTTTTAGATGGAAGGGAGCAGAGAGAGGCTATTTTCATAGAATGTACGAAAGATGGTGTGAATCTGATCGACCACAATATCATCTGGAATGTGGAAGGTCGGTTTGACCGGAATCAGATAAAGGAGCAGAAAGGGTCGGCCGGCTGGTACGCAATGACGGAATCTGGTGAGGTGAATGGATATGGAATCTATGGGGAAGGAACAGACAGACTGCGGATCGAACATAATTTGATCGGGAATTGCAGAAGTGCTGGATATTTTGCAAAGCCGGTATCTTTCCGGATGCATGGTCTGGAAAGAGGCGGTACATCGAGAGATGCCTGGATTCTGAATAATTTGTTTTACCGTTGCGGGGAAGCTGCTGTGAAGTTCCCGACAAAGGACAACCATTGTGATGGTAATACCTACGTTGGAATGGAGGGAGGTTATCTGCGAATTCTGTATCCGGAACCGGAGGTATGTCTGCATCTTCCATCCTGGCAGGAATTTTATCAGTTCGACAGAGAAGGACAGGAAGGATGGTTTGAGATAGAGGTGGATACCGATCATCTGAAGCTGGAATTCAAGAAGGCAGATGATCGTCCATTTGGCTTCCCGGGAGAACTGGCAAAACGGGATATTGTATACAATCCGGAGGAGGTAAGAACAGTGGATATCCATACGCTGTCGCAGAGTGATTTTTATGGAAATGCTTTAGAAGCAGGGAAGGTAATTCCAGGACCATTTGCAGAGATGCGAAAGGGAAAGGTTTATGAGATAGATTGTCGCAGGAAAGAGAGATAACCTGGGGTATCAGGGAAGAAAAAAGGAGAAATAAAGTATGGACAGACTAAATATCAGGACCAAAAACAGGAAGTTTGAAACAGCAAAAGATTTGTATGGGATTTTCTTTGAAGACATCAACCGGGCCGGAGATGGTGGAATCTATCCGGAAATGATAAGAAACAGATGCTTTGAAGATTCACTTCTTCCGGAGGGATATACGCAGCGGGCAGATGGAGTTCATGTTGTGACAGATTCCGGATGGGAAGATGAATTCAATGGCGGAGAAGGACTTTCTAGCTGGGTAGAGGAGGACCAAATTGAAAAAACGTCTGTACCGGGGTGGTATGCACAGGATGCGCGCATGCGGTTAGAACAGGCGGACACTTTGAACAAAAACCGGAAAGCGGCACTGAATGTACGGTTTGAAAAGGGTGGAAGCATCTGGAATATAGGATTTTGCGGTATCCCACAGAAAAAAGGGGAAGCATATAAATTCTGTCTGTTTGCAAAAACAGCCCAGGAAACAAAATTGGAGGTTTCTGTCATAGAAAATAATGTGTGCTTTGCATCCACAACATTGCTGCTGAAAGGGAATGGTTACGTAAAGTACGATGCAGTACTTGCCGCAACAGGAGACAGTCAGAATGCGAAGCTTATATTTCGGTGTCCGGATGGTGGAGAGATCCTGTTTGGTTTTACATCTCTGATGCCGGGAACAACCTATAATGGACATGGATTACGCGTGGATCTCGTTGAAAAACTGCGCGATCTGCATCCGAGTTTCATGAGGTTCCCAGGGGGATGTATTGTAGAGGGTTCGACGCCGTCCACTGTCATGCTATTTCGTAATACAGTAGGACCGGTATGGGAGAGACCGGGGCAGCAGTTAGTATGGCATTACCGCAGCAGTAACGGACTTGGATTTCACGAGTATCTGCAGCTTTGCGAGGATCTTGGAATGGAACCATTATATGTATGTAATTGCGGTATGACCTGTCAGGGTAGGAAGCCTGTTCTCCTCACAGGAAAAGAACAGGACGAGATACTGGAAGATACAATGAATGCTTTGGAATATGCGCTTGGATCGCCGGAGAGCAGATGGGGAAGCTTAAGAACACAGATGGGACACAGAGAGCCGTTTGGGTTGACTTATCTTGAGATTGGAAATGAGAATTTCGGACCGGATTACGAGGAGCGCTATCGCAGATTTTATGATGTGGTGAAGGAAAAATATCCGCATTTGAAGGTGATTGCGAATGCGCATATCGAGGAGCATGCCTGCACGACGGAGTATGTGGATGAGCATTTTTATAATTCAACCGAGTTTTTTGCAGAAAATCAGAATTATTATGAAAACTATGACAGAAAAGGTCCAAAGATATTTGTCGGTGAGCAGGCGGTAAATGAAGGTGCACATCTTGGAAAATTATATGGAGCACTTGGAGAGGCAGCATTCCTGATCGGGCTGGAAAAAAATCAGGATGTTGTAGCACTTGCATCGTATGCTCCGTTATTTGAACATGTTCATTATCATTCCTGGTCACCGAACCTGATCCGGTTCCAAAATGCAGAGAGCTTTGGAATACCGACTTATTATGTATGGAAAATGTTTGGAAAAAACAGAGGATCATATGTAGTGGAGTCAGAGGTGGAATCCGGTAAAATATACCGTCCGATGGAGGGCATGGCATCTTTGAAATCCAGATCTGTCCTGAACTATAAAAATGCAATGTGGAATGGCAGAAAAACAGCAGTGACGCATGAAATGATGGGACATGTGATGGAAGAGGAAGAGGATGGCAGCTGCTGTATCGGACATCCTGATGAAGAACAGATTGCAGCAATGTGCCGGAAAATGCCATGGGGAGACAAAGAGAAGAGCTTTGTTGTATTCGGGGAGGAATCAGATACCTGTGGAAAATTTGATGTTGATATTTATGTAGAACCAGGCAGCAGCTTTGAAATTGGCATTTTCAGTGCAAGGGTAATTTTATCTTATTATGACCAGTTGTTAGAAGGTGCGGAAAAAATATGGACACCGTTTGGAGTAAGACCTCTGCTCTGGAAAATAGAGGAGGATCATGCATCGTTCTGGGAAACAGCAATTCCTGAGGAGAAGAGACTGACGGAAGATTTTCCGCTTTGTATAGAGCCTGGAAGATATCATCATTTTGGATATGAGACAGATGGAAAGACGGTACGGCTCTTTATAGACCGGAAGATAGTACGTGAAGTGGAAATTCCATCTTTTCCAGCAGTATCTTCTGTAACAACAGTGACAGAGGATGAAATTTTTATCAAACTTGTTAACATGGAAGGAAAAACAGATCCTATAGAAATCTCTTTAGACTGCGGTGTAGAGCGTGAGTATGAGGCAGTTCTTCTGACAGGGGAAAAGACAGCAGAGAATACATTTGAAGAACCGGAAAAAGTGAGTGACAAGACGGTGAAGATGGAGGGAGCATCTAAAAAATTCATTTATGAAGCACCTGCTTACTCTGTGAGTGTGTTAAGATTGAAGAAAAAGCAGGCATTTAACCCATATCTTCCATCGTGGGAGTATATTCCGGATGGAGAGCCGTATGTGTTCGGAGACAGGGTGTATGTATACGGATCCCATGATTTTTATAACGGACATGTATTTTGCCTGGGAGATTATGTCTGCTGGTCAGCACCGGTTGACAATCTCGCCGACTGGAGATATGAAGGAGTGATTTATCCTAAAACAGAAGATCCATTGAACAGGGATGGAAAGATGTGCCTGTATGCCCCGGATGTGACAGTGGGACCGGATGGAAGATATTATCTGTATTATGTGCTGGACCATGTCTCTGTCGTATCAGTTGCAGTTTCTGACACACCGGCAGGAAAATATGAATTTTATGGATATGTCCATGATAAAAAGGGAGACAGACTCGGGGAAAGACCGGGGGATGAACCACAGTTTGATCCGGGAGTACTGACAGAAGGAGCGCGAACCTATCTGTATACGGGATTTTGCGGAAGAGGAGACAAAACGAGACATGGTGCGATGGCGACAGTGCTCGGTCCGGATATGATTACCATCGAGGAAGAACCGGTATTTGTGGCACCGGGAGGAGAGTATGCGGATGGAACCGGATATGAGGGACATGCATTTTTTGAAGCACCATCTATCCGGAAGATAGGAAACACATACTATCTGATTTATTCGTCTTCGGTGATGCATGAGTTATGCTATGCAACCAGTGAGAAACCAACGGGAAAATTCACATATAGGGGTGTGCTGGTAAGCAACTGCGATATGCATATAGATACTTATAAACCTGCAGATATGCCATCTGCCTATGGCGGAAACAACCATGGAAGTATCGTGGAGATTTCCAGTGAATGGTATATTTTTTATCACAGACAGACGAACGGAACCTGGTATAGCAGACAGGGGTGTGCAGAAAAGCTTCATTTGGCAGAAGATGGAAGCTTCCGCCAGGTGGAACTGACATCCTGTGGATTAAATGGCGGATCACTAGTGGGAAGGGGGGAATACCCGGCTTATATTGCATGCAATCTGTTTACAGCGGAGGAGAGCATTTTTGATGCAAACCAGAGATTTCCAAGAGTGATGCAGGATGGAAGAGACGGTGATAAGGAACCGGGGTACATTTCCCATATTACAGATACCACAACGCTAGGCTTTAAATACTTTGAATGTGAAAATGTACAGAAAGTCATCCTGAAAGTGAGAGGATATGGAAGTGGGACGTTCGAGGTTAAGACAGCCTGGGATGGTGAGGTGCTTGGGACGGTTCAGATTGTAAACAGCAATGTGTGGGAGAAATATGAGATTCAGGCACAGATCCCGGATGGTAAGCAGGCAATCTATTTTACATATAGAGGATACGGAAATCTTGACTTACTGTCATTCACACTTGAGTAGGAAAAATTACGGATAAAAGTGGGAGCACAGTCATTCATTTGGGACTGGAAGAATTTGAAATTTTGTTATTTTAGCCGGTTGTGGAAAAAAATGACAGCGGATATAATTAGGAAAGAGATATGGGAGAGGGAGACGATAAAATGAGTGAAGAGATAAAAAACGTGCAAAAGAACTGGTAAGCCAGATAACAGTGGAGGAGAAGATGAGCCAGATGCTCTATCAGTCACCGGCAATCGAAAGGCTTGGCATTCCGGCATATAACTGGTGGAATGGGGCTTTGCATGGAGTTGCAAGAGCCGGAGTAGCAACCATGTTCCCACAGGCGATCGGGCTGGCAGCCACTTTTGACAGAGAACTGATACAGGAGATCGGAGATGTCGTTTCCACAGAAGGAAGGGCGAAGTTCAATGAATTTTCGAGAAGAGGGGACCACGGCATCTATAAAGGGCTCACCTTCTGGGCACCGAATGTTAATATTTTCAGGGATCCACGATGGGGAAGAGGACATGAGACATACGGGGAGGATCCGTATCTGACAGGAGAATTAGGCTGTGCATACATCAAAGGTTTGCAGGGTCCGGATCCGGAGCATCCAAAGGCAGCAGCCTGCGCGAAGCATTTTGCAGTACATAGTGGACCGGAAGCACTCAGGCATCAGTTCAATGCGCAGGTGTCAAAGCATGATCTGTATGATACTTATTTATATGCATTCAAGCGGTGCGTCAAAGATGCAAAAGTGGAAGCGGTCATGGGTGCCTATAACAGAGTGAACGGGGAACCGGCATGTGGCAGCAAGGGACTGCAGAACGGTCTCGAGAAGATCAGTAAAATCCTGATGAGTGCGCTGCTAATCATGATTGTGGTGCTCGCCGTCCACAGCTTTACCCTGTCCGGTGCAGGAGAGGGAATCCGTTTCTACCTGATTCCGAATCTTAAGACTGTAAAGGAGGTTGGATTTGGAAATGTCGTATCAGCCGCCATGAACCAGGCATTCTTTACCTTAAGCCTTGGAGTGGCTGCCATGGAGATCTTCGGCAGCTACATGGGAAAATATCATACGTTAGCTGGCGAGGGACTTCGGATCTGCGCACTGGATACATTCGTTGCCATTATGGCAGGACTGATTATTTTCCCGGCAGGTTCGATTCCCCCCGGGAACAGTCAAATTTTGCAACAAAGTTGTTATACAAAAAATCACCTTTCCGCTAAAATAGAGTTGTTCAGGCTGCTATTTAACGAAAGGAAAGGTGATTTTAATGGCATATCAAACAAATTCTATGGCACATACTAAATGGATGTGCAAGTATCACATTGTATTCACACCAAAGTACAGAAGAAAAGTGATATACAACCAGTACAAAGAAGATATCAGAGATATCATCAAAATATTGTGTAAATATAAAGGTGTGGAAATAATAGAAGGACACTTAATGCCAGATCATATCCATATGTTAGTAAGTATCCCACCGAAATATAGTATATCACAGTTTATGGGATATTTAAAAGGAAAAAGTGATTAGGTGAATGATCAATTTATACAAGGAGTAATATTTGATTGGGATAAAATTGATAAGGATAGTTATCTGAAGGGAATCAGGGCTTTTAAGGGAGTTGAAAAACTTGATTTTAACAAACCAATTACTTTTTTTGTAGGGGAAAATGGCAGCGGTAAATCAACTTTATTGGAAGCACTTGCCGTAGCACATGGTTTTAATCCTGAGGGTGGAACGAAGAATTATGTTTTTTCTACGCATGATACACATTCAGAGTTGTGTGATGCGATAAGAATTGCCAAAGGCTATCGGAAGGAAAAGTGGGGATATTTTCTTAGGGCAGAAAGCTTTTATAATGTTGCAACGCAGGAAGAAGAATATGCAGATATTACACATCCTTCCGCTAAATATCATGAAAAATCACATGGAGAGAGTTTTCTCGCATTAGCACAGAATAATATGAATCCAAATGGCTTGTATCTTTTTGACGAGCCAGAAGCTGCATTATCGCCGCAGAGACAGCTTACATTGTTGATGCAAATATACAGATGTGCAAAAGAGGGAGCACAGTTTATTATAGTTACGCATTCGCCAATTTTGTTAGGAATACCAGATGCAGATATCTATTGTTTTGATAATGGACGCATACATCTGTGCGAATATGAGGATACAGAGAGTTACCAGGTAACAGAAATGTTTATAAATAATAGGCAGATGCTGTTGGATAGATTACTAACAGATTAGATAATAAAGAAATCGATTAATTCAAGTTTGGAGAATTGAGAAAATCGCAATTTGGAGGTACACGATGATAATAAAAATTGTTACAATTTCACTGATGGCAGTGTTCTACATCTGCTATTTTGCAAAGCTGATTAGTCAGAAAAAGCAAGGCATAAAGACAGACCAATTAGGAAAAGGAAAAGAGGGATTTGTCAAATTTATAGAAGTAGCTCTTAAAATAATCACATATTTGCTTTCTGTAATACAGATTATCAGTATTGTGTTTTATTCGGGAACAGCACATATTGTGTTGCAATTTACAGGAGTTGTAATAACAATGTTCGGTGTACTTGCTTTTATTGTTTCTGTTACACAGATGAAGGAGAATTGGAGAGCAGGTGTGCAAAAAGAAGAAAAGACCAATTTGGTAACAACAGGCATCTATTCTATTAGCAGAAATCCTGCATTTTTGGGTTTTGATTTAATGTATATAGGAATATTGTTTTCGTTCTTTAATTGGTTCCTTTGCTTTGCTACAGGTTTTGCAGTGGTATTTTTTCATTTGCAGATAGTCAATGTAGAGGAAGATTTTTTGATAGAAGCATTCGGAAATGAGTACCTGCAATACAAATCAAAAGTATGCAGATATTTAGGAAGAAAAAGATAACTTTAAGTTTTTGAAACTGAGAAATCGAAAGTTATGGAGGTACTTTATGAACGAGAGAGAAAAAATTATCCGATTATGGTTTGATATGTGGATTAAGAAAGCAGATTTAGGAATTGACAATATTTTTACAGATGATGTTGTATATACTGAGAGTTGGAGTCCTAAATATGAAAACCGCAAAACGGTAAAGCACTGGTTTGACGAATGGAATACACGCGGAAGTGTTCTTGTCTGGGAGATTAAGCAATTTTTTCATCAAGGCAATCAAACAATCGTGGAGTGGTATTTTAAAAGCAAAATGAATAATGGAAATGTTGAAGAATTTGACGGAATATCTTTAATTGTATGGACACAGGATAACAAAATAAAATCATTAAAAGAGTTTGGTTGCAATCTTCATAATTACAATCCATATCGAGATAGTGATATTCCCGTATTTCGAGAAGAAAAAGCAAATTGGTTTTGAGAGGACTATAAATTCCAGTTTTTGAAACTGAGAAATCGGGATTTATCAAGCTGTTAATTTTGAAAATTTCTTTGAAAAACTATTGACTCCTACGCAACGTAATAGTTTACGATATGTTTATCGAGAGGAGGAAATGACAATGATGACAGTGAATGAGGTAAGTAAATTAACAGGAGTGAGTATACGCACTCTGCAGTATTATGATACCATTGGTCTCTTAAAACCTATTGAATATACAGAGTCAGGTTATAGGTTGTATGACGATACATCCTTGGAAAGGCTGCAACAAATTTTACTGTTTAAAGAATTGGAATTTCCGCTTAAGGAGATTAAAAAGATAATTGATGCCCCTAACTTTGACAGGAACAAAGCATTAGAGCAGCAGATTGAATTGCTAACTATGAAAAAAGAGCATCTTGAAAATCTTATTAGTTTCGCTCGAGGAATAAAAGGAATAGGAGTGAAATATATGGATTTTAAAGTATTTGATACAACAAAGATTGATGAGTATTCTAAACGAGCAAAAGAACAATGGGGACAAACCTCTGAGTATAAGAAGTTTGAAGAGAAAACAAAGAACTGGACGAAAGACGATGAAGCTACTGTTGCAAATGAGTTTATGCAATTATTTGTTGAATTCGGACAAATGAAAGAAATGGATCCAGAAGATGAACAGGTGCAGTTGCAGGTAAGGAAACTTCAGGATTACATTACAGATCATTTTTATACATGTTCTGATAAGATTTTATGCGGTCTTGGAAGAATGTATGCCGGTGGAGGAGAACTTACGGAAAATATTGATGATGTTGGAGGAGTTGGCACAGCAGAGTTTGCAAGTAAAGCTATTGATATATTTTATATGAGCAGAAGGTAAATTAGAATTTATCTATTTAATCCTCCGAAACCCTTGTGTTTTCAAGGAAAATCGGCATTTTAATGTTCGTTCCTTATGTATTTTCCCTTGTTTTTGCCCTTATGAGCCGAAACAAGGGAAACTTTTTGTTTAGGCTTCCCCGACCACCTTATCAAGCAGTCTTGCGGAAGTTCGTTTCGCTTCCC
>ENA-OQIV01000210-OQIV01000210.1-human-gut-metagenome-genome-assembly--contig:-NODE-210-length-44094-cov-4.507827_pt1 | contig 44094 bp, 40 predicted proteins | sample MGYA00242588_ERZ504753 | MGnify/ENA primary metagenome ERZ504753 (study PRJEB26092, sample SAMD00036359) | human gut metagenome | host: Homo sapiens | study: EMG produced TPA metagenomics assembly of... | reverse complement strand
CCTGAAATATTTTTACACCAGAAGAACTGCCAAAGTACATAGCAAGCTTACCACTTTTATACATCTCCATCACATTATCATAATCCATATTCAGATCATCTTTGTTCAACCCTGTATCCTGAATGAATTGCTCCATACGTTCAAAAGCCTCCGGCCAGACTTTACTGTCCAAACCCTCTCTCTTTGTATTATCAGGGTCACTATAGACAGTACGCCATTTACGTCCAGCCGCTGTAGACAGCTCTGATGCAGATAGTCCCTGCAGTGTTTCCATGCAAGTATAATCATAAGAATAGTCTGCAGTAAATCCACGGATCCCCACTTTTTTGAATGCCTGGCAAGCAGAAACAAAACTTTTGTAATCTGTTGGCAGAGGGATATGATACTTTTTAAAAAGGTCTTTGTTAACTACAAACCCATGTGCATCCGCACACACTGGAAGCCAGTTTACACTGCCATCCTGATTCATAAAATTGTTGAGGTATGTATTATAGACAGCACCTGCTTCATTGGTTGTGGAAAGATCCATCAGGCTGTCTTTCAGAGGATTTGCATCATGTAGTGAAAAACGACAGCAAGTTATGATATCCGGCAATCCGCCATTTTCCTTAAGAAACCGATAGAAATCCAGATCATTGTTACCCACTACAAATTCAATATTAATATCTGGAAGCTGTTTCTGAATGTATGGGGCATATTTTTCATATAGATTTGTGCTCCATAAATATACAGTGATCGTATCTTTCTCTTCATTTTTCGCGCTCTTCCTATCACATCCTGACATAAGTGATATGACTGTCACCATCACCAAAAGTATAGAAAGAACTCTATTCCATTTTCTCTTTTTCATTATGAATCCTCCTCTTTATTTTCCACGAATTCACTGATCACTTTTACTAATAATTTTGCATCTATAGGTTTCGCGATATGTTCATTCATTCCCGATTCTTTTGACTTTAATCTATCCTCGGTGAACGCATTTGCCGTCATTGCTATGATCGGAACCGTTTTTGCATCATCTCTGTCCAGTGCACGGATCATCTTTGCTGCTTCATAACCGTTCATAACTGGCATCATGATATCCATCAGGATGACATCAAATTCATCTGGTCTGCTTTTTTTGAATATCTCAACAGCTTCTTGGCCATTCCATGCCTTCGTCACAGATGCACCTTCATTCTGAATCACAAATTCTGCGATTTCCATATTCAGCTCATTATCTTCCACCAGAAGGACCTTCAGATCTTTTATAGATTTTTCTGATATAGCTTCCTGTTCTTCACGTTGATCAGCATCCTGATCTATTTTAAATGGAATCCTGATCACAAAGGTTGTGCCTTCTCCCTTCTTACTTTCAAACGTGATCGTTCCTCCCATTTTTTCGATCAGTTTTTTCGTGATCGGCATTCCAAGCCCTGTTCCGGAAAATTTTGTACGGCTTCCAGTATGCTCCTGTGCAAACGGTTCAAAAAGGCGTTTCTGGAAATCCTTTGTCATACCAATTCCTGTATCTCGGCAGATAAATTCAATCGTCACTCTTCCCTCCTGCTCCGATGTAAATTCCTGGCAGCTGATGTAGATATATCCGTTTTCTTTATTATATTTTACCGCATTTGACAAAATATTCATCATGATCCTTTTTACATATCCTGGACTTCCGATCAGATTCCAGTGTGTGATTTCTTCTTTCTCCCACACGATCCGAATATTTTGTTCTGCAGCTATCTGTTCGATCACAACAAAGATTTCCTTGGAAATATTGTTTAGATTAAATGGAATTTCTTCCAGAACTACTTCGTCCGATTCCAGCTTACTCATATCCAAAACTTCATTGATCAATTCCAGTAACAGATGAGATGTTTCTTTGATCTTTGTCCTGCATTCTGTCTGTTTTTCCATATCATCTGCATAATGCTCCGCCACATCGATCATACCGCATATTCCATTGATCGGTGTCCGGATATCATGGCTCATCCTCTGGAGAAACTCAGTTTTCGCCTCGTTCGCTGCCTCTGCTTTTTTTGCCGATTTCAGAAGTTCTGCTTTATATTTTTCATCTTTTTCCTGTTCCTGTTTCTGATGTGCCAGATTGGTTGTATATATCCAGAACCATAAAAAACTAAGAATGATAAGATAAAGGAATACAACACCTGTTACCCTGAGTGGCAGATTACTGAATACCTCTTTATCTGGTAAATACATGTAGATATAATAATCCCTTTGTTTCAGCATGATACCATAGCATCCAGTTCCTTTATTCTTCAGATGAAAGATATGCCGACTATCTGTATGCTTCTTCATTTTCTGAATAATCTCATTGTCTGCGACATCCTGTGCCAATAATTTCTCATCGTTACTGGCAATAATCTTCCCTTTGTCTGCAACAATGATCGTCCCGTCTTTCTCAGTATTGTACCCCTTTAAAAGACTCTGGATCGTTAAAGTATAATTTCTGATAAATCTCGGAGATGTGTAATAGTAAACTGCAACGATCCCTGGGGCATCTTTTCTGGCGCAGGCTGCGATATCGATACGTGATCCATCTCCTCTGGCAATCCGTTCTGAATAAGATCTTTCTTTATATCCTGTGTAATCCATAATGATATCTTTTTGCAGATAATCAATCATCTCATCCATCAAACCTTCATCCATACTGTATTCACAGACTTTCTTTCCTTCTTCATCCAATACAAGAATACCATCCACCCAGAGTGACTGCAGATTCTCTTTCAGAAACTTTCGGTCTAACTGCTTTCTATTCTTTACTTCCATATCAATATTTGTACTCATCTGTCTGGCACTTTCGATCGCACGAAGGAGACTTTTTGATTCTGAAGATTCATTATAATGAGTATAGGTTGAGCACTGTACTTTGACATAGTTTACAATCTCCACCATTCTTTTCTCAGCTTCGTTTTTTTCCGTATGAAAAAAACAAAAAATTGCAGTGACAAACATACAGATGCCAAGCAAACCAACAACTATCCAGAATCGTTTTGCTTTTTCTCTTCCATTAATATCCAAGATCATCCACCTCCAAATATTTCTCTGGATCATCCATATATTTTTTTATGATCTTCAGGGAGGTACCATCCTTGTGCATTTCTTCCAGCTTCTGATTCATCTGTTCGCAGATCCCTCTGTCATCATTCTTTGCAAAAGCAGCTCCTATCCCGACGACCATCAATGGTTCCTTCAGAATGCGGAAGCTTGTATCATAATCTTTCATATACTGGACGATGGATTCCTCATGCGCAGCCACAGCATCCACATACCCTTTCCCCAGAAATGTATAGATCAATTCCATGTGTCCAAGACTGATCAGATTGCCAAGTTTGGGAATTCTCTTATCCGTCCGCTTCAGAAAGATACCTTCTGGTTTGCTTGTAGACTGGACTGCAAGGTTCTTTCCTTTCAGATCACTCAGTTTATGAATGTCACTGTTCTCATTTACAGCAACCACCTGACGGCTTGCTATGTATGGTCCGGCCCAACGATAATCGTTAAGTCGTCCTTCCATTGAAAAACATCCCATGATACAATCAATTTTTCCACTTTCTACCAGCTCTTTTTTCTTTTCCCAATTGATCTGAACGATCTCCGTCTTATACCCCATCCTTCTAAATGCTTCCGTTGCCAGTTCAACATCTATACCTGTCGGGATACCATCCTCATTCAGGAAATTATAAGGCGGATAATTGTCACTTCCAATTTTTATAACAGGTTTTTTTGTTGTGTCAGACACTTTATCTGCCTTATCACATCCTGCCAAAGTTGCCATTAACATAGAAAATATCAATACAACAGTAAAAATTTTTCTTTTTTTCATCTTATAACCTCATTTTTATATCTCATCCTTATGAAATAAAACAGCACTGCCAAACAGACAGTGCCTATCATTTTCTGCAATTGGCTGCCATTTTACGGGCCCTTTAGCTTTGCGTCACAGACTTTCGTCTGTTTTGCCTAGAATCTTTCTTTAATTATACCATGATAATGTCAGTATCAAAAGTAAAAAATATAAATCTAGCTCCAATAATCCGTCTCGTATTCCAATCCAATATTCCCAGTCTTAAACACTGGATTCTCTCCATTTTTCTTCTGCTTTTCATAATCCTCCAATGCTTTCAGTGCTGTATTTGACAAAATCAAGATCACTGGAATATTGATCAGTGCCATAACTCCCATCAAAACATCTGAAATATTCCAAAGCATAGAAACTTCCATTCCTGCACCAATGAACACAACCAGTGCAGATACTATACGAAATCCTTTCATGAATGTCTTTGATGGCTGTCCTTTGTGGATATAATTTAGCAAGTTATCACAATAAAAACAATTTCCAAGAAGTGTTGTAAATGCAAACAATACCATAGCTACTGTGATAAAGAGTGGTCCGAAGTTTCCTAAGGATTCATGCAGTGCTGCCTGTACCCATGGTGCCCCCTGTAATTCTTGCGCAGGGGCAATTCCTGATGACAAACACATCATGGCTGTTGCTGTGCATAAAAGCAGGGTATCAATGAATACGGATAACATCTGTACTAAGCCCTGTTTGATCGGATGACTTACTTGTGCGGATGCAGAAGCATTTGGTGCTGATCCAATACCTGCTTCATTGGAGTACAGACCTCTTCTGATTCCCTGCATCATAGCTGATCCTGCAAATGCTCCAAAAATTGCTTTGAAATCAAATGCTTCGCTGATGATCTTTGAAAATACAACTGGCAGATATGCACGGTTGATGATCATAACGATCACAGAGATCAGAATATATGCAACCCCCATAGCTGGCACTAATGTAGATGTTACTTTTACAATTCTTGATCCCCCGCCTAAGAGACACCATCCTGTGATCACTGCAAGAATTCCTCCGATGATCCATGGCGTCCATTTTACATCATAAAATGAGAATCCTGAAAATGTAGATTGTAAATTATAAGATGCGAGCATATTAAATCCAAATGCATACGTTGCGATCATGGAAATACAGAATATGATCGCTAATGGTCTGCAGTGAAGTGCTGCTTCAATGTAATATGCCGGTCCTCCGTAACATTCTCCATCTTTTCCTTTTCTCTTATAAATCTGTGCCAGCGTACTTTCGATCAGTGCGGATGCACTTCCGATAATCGCAATGATCCACATCCAGAATACAGAGCCAAATCCTCCAATGCAGATAGCTGACGATACTCCAATGATATTTCCTGTTCCAACTCGTGATGCGGTAGATACCATTAATGCCTGAAACGATGATACTCCATTTTCATCTTCTGGCTTTTCTACAACGGCTTTGCAGGCATCTTTAAATAATCTCATCTGTGGCAGTTTTGTACGGATCGTAAAATAGATTCCCGCTCCGATCAACAGTATTACTAGCAATTTGCTGTACATAAAAGTACTGATGCTGTCAATGATGATTCCTAACATAAATTCTCTCCTTGTACGATATTCTCGTATAATAATCTAGATCAATAGTTACAATTTTTATTGCCGCTACTTTAATTCAACAGAAAAATAGACAGTCCCTGCCTGAGGGACTGCCCATTCATTTTAAAAGTATGCGATTTTACTGTCTGCGTCGTTTTTGTATCTTATGATATAATCGCGATTTTCAGAATTCTGATAAATGATGAATATCCCGTTTTCCTGCCGTCTGTCGGCAGAAAGGTCCGTTGAACCTTCTTCGTATGGCTTCAGAAGCTTTCGCTGCTGGTTTAAAAACCTATCTGTTATCATAATAACTCATTCGTATTGATTACGCAATTACAATTATCACTTGGCCATGATTTTCTGAGTGCCGCATAGGAGATCAGAAAGTTGGCAAACCAGCCAGCTGGTACAGCGAGCCAGACAAATGCAATACCAAAACGCGGTGCAAAAATCAAAGCAACTGACAAGCGGATCGCAAGATTTACCATATTAGCAACAAGAAATGGCCGCATGATCCCAAGACCGCGAAGGACTCCATCTGTTGCCATCTTGATTCCCATGAAGGTGAAGAAATAACCGAGCCATCTCATATAATTTCCAGACACCTGATATGCTAAAGCAGTTCCATCTTTCCCTAGGAACAGTGAAGAAATCTGGGTATGCAAGGATTCGATGATCATGAAAGCAAGGATTGCGAAACATATATCTAACACCAATGCAGCATGGTATCCCTTTTTGATACGTTCGATCTTCTTTGCACCAAGATTCTGAGATACATACGGCGAAACTGCATTACCAATGGATACAAATATCAATGAAAAAACATTTTCTACTCTCATCGTTGCAGAATAACCTGCGAGTGCCTGTGTACCGAATGGATTCACAACTGCCTGTACGATCATCATACCAATTGACACTGTGGACTGCTGAAGAACTGACGGTACAGCAATTTGAAGCATAGAATGTAACTCCTGTCTGTCAAACCAGTCAAAGCGACTTTCATATCGACGCATCCGGCACAAGAAGATCAAAAGTGACAACACTGCGGAAATCCCCTGTGCAATGAGAGTTGCGAAGGCTGCACCGAACACACCGAGTCCAAGTCCAGCTACCATCCAAAGATCCATCAATATATTTAACATCGATGAGAATATTAAAAGAGCCAACGGTATTTTCGATTCACCGATTGAAGTAAACATCGTTGAAATAATATTATACATAAACAAAAATGGAAATCCCACAAAATAAACTCTTAGATACAATACCGCTTCATTCAGTATATCAGCAGGTGTTTGTAATACACTCATCATCAAATGAGAAAAACAAAAACCAAAGACACCCAAAAATATACTTAAGACCAGAAAACTGATCAATGATGTTGACACGATCGTTTTCATTTTGCCATAATCTCTAGCTCCAAAATAACGGCTGACAAGCACACCCGCACCTACACCCGCACCCAATGCTACACAAATAAATACATTTGTGAGGGCAGCACAGGCACCAACAGCTGCAAGTGCAGAAGAGCCTACAAACTGACCGACTATGATCGAATCAGCCATATTATACACTTGTTGAAAGAAGCTGCCGAGGATCATGGGCATTGCAAAAACAGTCAGCGCTTTAAGGGGCGCATCTGTGATCAAATATTCATCTTTTGACATTATCATATTCCTCCATAAGTTTCTATTGGTTATCTGAAAGCACTAACGATCAACTCAAAATGCTTTCGATTCGTTTTTATAAAACCCTCTTTTTGTAATTTTGATATCTCCGTAGACATTGCTGCACGATCAATACAAAGATAATCTGCCAATTGCTGTCGGTCAAAAGGAATGTCAAAAGACAACGATGACTGTCTGATAGATTCTGCTGACAAATAAGACAACAGTTTATCTCTTGTCGTTCGCTTGCCGACATGTGTGATCTTGTCGTTCAGGATCAGTATCTTATTGGCCAAGACACTGACCAGATTACGAATTAACTTCTGATGATGTTCACATGCAGTTGGACAGGAAACCAGAAGTCTCTGAACATTTAAAAAAATGATCTCACAATCCTCATCTGCTGCCACGCTGACATTCAAAACAGCTCCCGGACTTGCTGCATATGGCTCGCCAAAAAAATCACCGGCATGGCATTTTGACAGAATATTCCTGTGTCCCCACAGATCTTCCTGCATAACAAGAACGCAACCCGACACCACAAGTCCCATAACTTCGGTAGAGTCCCCAGCTCTGAAAATATAAGAACCCCGTTTTCTGTAAATTGTCGTTGCATTTACGCAATGTAATATCGATAGTATCTCGTTATCCGTAAGGCCTTTAAAAAAAGGACTGTTTTTTAAAATAGGCAAATATTTTTTCAAAATGATCCCTCCTGTTGGAAATCAAACATACATGTTGCAATTATTATACTATATTTTTTACAGAAACCCAAGTTGTATACTATTGACAGAAGATGGAAATACTAAAAAAATCTTAGAGTAAAAGGAGAATATAGTAATGGATAAGAATATGTTTTGTTTTCAGTGTGAACAGACGATCGGATGCAGTGGATGTACAGGAAATTCTGGTGTCTGTGGAAAAACGGCAGATACAGCAAAATTACAGGATGAACTGACAGGTGCGTTGATCGGTCTGGCAAGAGCTGTTGACAGCACAACAGCTGTTTCTAAAAAAACTAGTCAAGTCATAATTGAAGGACTGTTTACTACAGTTACAAATGTCAATTTTGATAATGCTTCAATTGAAAGCATGATACAAAAAGTCAGAGCAGAGAAAGAAAGACTGGCTCCTGATTGCAGCAAATGTCAGTCTCCGTGTGGTAAAACAGACGAATACAATATGCAGCAACTATGGAATGCAGACGAAGATATTCGATCTCTGAAGTCCCTTATTCTCTTTGGCATTCGCGGAATGGCTGCATATGCCTATCATGCAAATGTTCTGAATTATGAAGATGATGAAGTGAATCTGTTCTTCTGCGAAGCATTATTTAAGATTGGTTATGAAGAGAGCACCGAAGCACTGCTTTCTACAGTTCTCAAAGTAGGAGAGATCAATTTGAAGTGCATGGCACTTCTTGACAAGGCAAATACAGAAACCTATGGAACACCAGAACCGACAGAAGTTACACTTACCGTAGAAAAAGGGCCATTTATTGTAGTAACTGGTCATGATCTGAAGGATCTGCAGCTTTTACTTGAACAGACAAACGGAAAAGGAATCAACATCTATACTCATGGTGAAATGCTCCCAGCCCATGCCTATCCATTCTTAAAGAAATTTCCTCATCTAAAAGGAAATTTCGGAACCGCATGGCAGAATCAACAGAAAGAGTTTGATCATCTTCCTGCTCCGATCCTTTACACTACCAACTGCCTGATGCCTCCAAAAAGCAGCTATGCTGACAGAGTGTTTACAACAGAAATGGTTGCTTTCCCAGGCACTGTTCATATCGATGAGAAAAAAGATTTTACACCAGTTATTGAAAAAGCACTGGAACTGGGTGGTTACAAAGAAGATCAAATCCTCACAGGTATCAACGGTGGTACGAAAGTGACAACTGGTTTTGGTCATGCAGCCATCCTGTCCCATGCAGATACTGTAGTAAAAGCCGTAAAATCAGGCGAGATCAGCCATTTCTTCCTGGTTGCCGGCTGTGATGGTGCTAAGCCAGGTCGAAATTATTATACAGAATTTGTAAAACAGACACCTTCTGACAGTGTGATCCTCACTCTTGCATGTGGGAAATTCCGTTTCAATGATCTCGATCTGGGAGAAATCGGTGGCTTGCCACGACTGATGGATATTGGCCAGTGCAACGATGCTTATGGTGCGATCCAGGTTGCTGTCGCACTTGCGGATGCATTTGAATGTTCTGTTAATGAGCTTCCGCTTTCCTTCGTTCTTTCCTGGTATGAACAGAAAGCCGTCTGCATCCTGTTAACACTTTTGCATCTGGGTATCAAAAACATCCGTCTTGGTCCTTCTCTTCCAGCGTTCTTATCACCTAATATTCTGAACTTTCTGGTAGAAAATTATGGCATTGGACCTATTACTACCCCGGAAGAGGATATTAAGACACTGATGAATCATATGTTGGCATAAAGTAAACAGTCTTTGCTATATTTTTGTGATTTTATATGAAATATATGAAATAGAAAAACTCCTGGGCAAATCCACAGGAGTTTTTCTAATGTTCTTTATTTAATTTTCTTCTTTCGTAGGATTAACTCTCCGAATATTCCTTTCATTGTCAACTCCTCCATTTCTTTGAATTTTATGATTTAATCTTCAACTGTTCATATCTTTTAGCCTGTTTCAACTCTTCTAAAGCATCCATTAGGCGATTGATAGATTTTCTTGTTGTTTCTTGATGCTTCCAGTATAATAAAATCCATAGAGAAAACACACGCACAACATGTGGACTTAACACCTGATAATCCTCATGTCTTGCGATATAGAGGGAGGAAATTCTCATGGGTAAACAATCTACCAGGGCAAACAAAACAATTTACCAGCTTTGCCGAGAAGCCGCAGGACTTACAAGGGCAGAAGCAAGTGATAAAATGAAGGCTGTCTCGGATTCTAAAATCGAAAAATTCGAATACGAAACACAGGAGCCTACACCTTACGATATCATTCAAATGGCTGATGCTTATAAAAGACCGGATCTCTGCAATTATTACTGCTCACACAAATGTGAAATAGGCCACCGCTATGTTCCAGAAGTAGAGGTAACTGACTTGTCAAATATCATCCTAGAAACCATTGCCGGTCTAAATGAAATCAACCCTCTTACTGGTCAGCTGATCCAAATCGCTCGTGACGGCAAGATCAGTGATGATGAGATGAGGGATTTTGCTTTTATCAGTAAAAAACTGGATGCAATTTCTTTAGCCATAGACTCTCTGAATCTTTGGGTAGATAAGACAGCCAGTGAACAGGGGCTCAATCTTGAACTTCTAAATGCCGAAAAAGAAAAATTAAAATGATCCATAACTCACGAACGGCAATGAATCATTTCTGATTCATTGCCGTTGTCTTTACATACGTTGTAATTGATTGACGATACTTTCTGTTCTTCGAATAGCTTCTTCTACCTGTCTTTTTGCAGTATTGATTCGATCCTGGACCATCCAGTCCACAACAAATCCATCAAAAAAATAATCCGCAAATGAAAGGAAATCTCCAGTATCGATATGTAGATTACATGCCATATTTACATCATTTAATTCCCTGCTGAAATTACGGAGATCATACTTCGCCTGCTCCATATTCTGCTTCGCCTGATCCATTTTTGAATGTTTCAGCATCGTACTGAAAAATCCTCCGCCAAACATATCTACCAGACCCCAGTTTTTTGCACTGTTCAGATTCTCTTTTGCTGCACTAAGACTATTTAGGGCTCTGCGTCCGGCTTCAATTGCTTCTCTTTTTTCTTTTTCAATATCATATCCCATTAAAAACACCTCCCTGTCTCTTTAAGAATGTGAAGTTACAAGTCCGATAATCCCACCAATGATCAATAGCGGAAAAGCTATATACATTAATCCGCCTACTACCATTCCGATCAATATCACTGGAAAGAAAATAATCATACAAAGTAATTTCATGATTCCCCAGGATGCTTTTAAGCCAAATATAAAAAATTTTCCAACAAACCAAATCATACAAATAGTAAATAATACTGTTAACATCTTTTTCTCCTTCTAACACTCATCCAGTTGTGAGTGATTCATTTTTCGTTGTTTATCTGATATAAAATCAGATGTATTTTTCACTCCAAGCTTGTTACTGAATTTCGGATTTTTTTCAATCTTTTCTATTATCCGAATTAATCGTATTCTCTGCACTGCATTCATCTGATCACCTCGCTAATATCCACCTTTTCTGTTGATATTGTCAGTATAGCAAAATAATCTTTTACAATACACATCCGTAGTAAAGAATTAAATCTTTATAATTCCCATTTTTTGTGGAATAACACAAAATAAGGCCCAAAAGGGCACTTTCCCTTTTGAGCCAATACAATTTATCAGCTAACGTATTTTGCTTTCATTTTTCCGATTCCCTTTGATTGCATTGTTTCTTTCACGAAAACACCTTCAATATAGTTACCGTTCAATCCGATAAATCCAATTATCTGTTTTGCACTGTCATCTTGATACACATATATCTCTGCATAAGGGAGAATTTTTCTAACCATATCATAATTTGAACGCCAATAATCAGACGATATAAAATTATGTGCTTGAATATTCGTGTCTAACCATATTTTCATCAGTGCGTCTATATCATACTCGTCATATTGCCGTATCACACCAACACCTCCTAGTAAACGCACAATAGCACGTACCTTTTTTTATTAAAATTACTCTGCTATCATTATCCTATACCAAATATAAAAAGTCAAAAAAAGCAGCTACAAATGTCAAATGATGCCCATGGTCCGCAGATGAAGCTGTTGAGATCTCACAGGAAGAGTATGAGCAACTGATGCAGGGCTTCGAAGTGATCGCAAAACATCCGATCACAGAAATGAAACAGCTGCCGGATATGATATCCAGACAGTATTGTTTTGTTCCGGCAAAAGTCGAGATTGAGGAACATCATATCGTACTTTACGAATACCCGAAGACAAGAAATGCATTACATCCTGTAAGATTTCTGAAAGATTAACGCTTGTTAGCATATTCTCCATATCCACTACCTCGCTTCATAGTCTTATAATTCAAATCTGCATTATTCGCTTTCCTGCATATCCTCATCGGCTTTTGCAATCATCTGTCTGTACTGTTCTTTCACACTTTCCGGTGCAAGTATCTGTACTTTGCCATTGAAGCCAAATACCCAACCGAAAAAAGTCGGACTGGCTGATACTTCGGTCTGTACTCTGAAAGAAGTCATATCATACGCAAGGGTTGTCACATCTTCTCCGAAACGGTCAACCATTGTCCCTACAAATTCCAGTTTGAGCGAGTAAAGCAAGGGGCTAATGCCCCTTATGCTTTTCTCTTTTCTTTTGCTGTTTCAATTCAAACATTCGCAGTTTTTCCGCTTCTTTTTTCTCTTTGCTTCTAATCTTGCGTTTCTGTTTGTATTGTTCCTGTTGTAATTTCAATGCTTGCTGCGATTTTGTTCCAATACCGGTTTTCTGCATTTGCCTTTTCGCTTCACGCTGCATCCTTTTCGGATTTCTTTTTATATCCTTTACAACAGTATCAACAGCCGGACTGAATTTCAAACTGTCATAATGTTTTTGAATATATTCCTGCACCTCATAATCTTTTGGTTCTGCACCAAAAATCACCTTTGCTACAGACAACTTACCACCATCGATACGCTCAAATACGCCTACCCAGAATGGTTCTTCAAAATACACCGTCAGTTTTCCATTTACTTTGTCCATAAGAATCCCTCCTAAAATAATTGTTGAACAAAGAATGGACAACCCGGAGGGGCAGGTTACTTACCCTATTTACATAGGACGGCTGGGCTACCTACCAGCTCTAGTACATTGCTGAATGTACATTGCGTTTTTATCTTTGTATCTATAATCAAGCCATATGGCACGATTAACTGAGCATGTCAAACAACGATTTGCATTCCCATTCATTTTAGAAAATGGGCAATCCCGATTGGAATTGCCCACTCATTGTACTAATTATGCAATTTTTCTTGCCTGCACCGATTTCTGCATCAATTGATGTAAGTTTGATGTAAATCGCTGTTTTTTCAGTTTTTATCAAATGAAGTACGTCCCATCTATTTGGTAAAACGGTACATCTTTACATCACGTCGACTGGCGTCTCCGTGTGTTTTTCGCCTTATGTCGGTGTTTGCAAGCGCACACCGCCGCAAGGCTCAGTTTTCTCATCTTAATAGAGCTTAGCACCTGCCGGAATGTGGTCATCTACCATCAGAAGGTTCAGTCCTTCATGACCGTCTTCCTCATGTACTGCTGAGATCAGCATACCTTCAGAATCAATTCCCATCATCTTTCTTGGTGGCAGGTTCACGATAGCGATCGCTGTCTTTCCAACCAGTTCTTCTGGCTCATAATATTCATGAATTCCGCTTAAGATCACGCGGTCTTTACGTTCTCCATCATCTAACGTAAACTTCAGAAGTTTCTTAGATTTTGGTACTGCTTCACAAGCTAAAACCTTAACTGCACGGAAATCTGACTTACTGAATGTGTCAAAATCAACCATTTCTTCAAAGATTGGCTCAATCTTCACGTTAGAGAAGTCCACTTTCTCAGCAACCTTTGCTGGAGCAGCTTTGGAAACCTTAGAAGCCTTCTTATCAGCATCTAATGACTTCATTGTCGGGAATAATAATACGTCTCTGATCGCTGTAGAATTTGTTAATAACATTACCATTCTGTCGATACCGAATCCGATACCACCTGTAGGTGGCATACCGATCTCTAATGCATTTAAGAAGTCTTCATCTGTTGTGTTAGCTTCTTCGTCACCCTGTGCAAGAAGTTCTTCCTGTGCTTTGAAACGTTCTCTCTGATCGATCGGATCATTTAACTCAGAGTATGCATTTGCCATCTCCCATCCATTCATAAAGAACTCAAAACGTTCTACATAATCTGGATCTTCTGGTTTTCTCTTTGTTAATGGAGAGATTTCTACTGGGTGATCCATAACGAATGTTGGCTGAATCAGTTTGTCTTCTACGAATTCTTCGAAGAATAAGTTTAAGATATCTCCACGTTTGTGGCGTTCTTCGTATTCTACATGGTGTTCTTCAGCAGCTGCTCTTGCTTCTTCTAAAGTCTTGATCTCTTTAAAGTCTACTCCAGAGTATTTCTTAACTGCATCTACCATTGTGATTCTCTCAAAAGGTTTTCCAAGATCGATCTCGAAATCTTTATACTGAATCTTTGTTCCACCGCATACTTCTTCTGCAAGGTAACGATATAAGTTCTCTGTCAGATCCATCATTCCGTGATAGTCTGTGTATGCCTGATATAATTCCATTAATGTAAACTCTGGGTTATGACGTGTGTCAACACCTTCGTTACGGAATACACGTCCGATCTCGTAAACTTTCTCAAGTCCACCAACGATCAGTCTCTTTAAGTATAACTCTAGGGAAATACGTAATTTTACATCTTCACTTAATGCATTGTAGTGTGTTTCAAATGGTCTTGCTGATGCTCCACCTGCATTGGATACTAACATCGGAGTTTCTACTTCCATGAATCCCTGTCCATCTAGGTAAGAACGAATCTTGCTGATGATCTTAGAACGTTTGATAAATACTTCTTTGGATTCTTCGTTCATGATCAGGTCAACATATCTCTGACGATATCTTGTATCTGTATCTGTTAATCCGTGGAATTTCTCTGGAAGTGGTTTTAAACTCTTAGATAATAAAATCACTTCTTCTGCATGGATAGATTTCTCTCCTGTCTTTGTAGCAAAGACTTTACCTTTGATACCTACGATATCTCCGATATCCATCTTCTTGAAATCCTGATAAGATTCTACACCGATCTCATCTCTTGCTACATATGCCTGAATTCCACCCTGAAGGTCCTGTACGTTACAGAAAGATGCTTTACCCATCACACGTTTGAACATTAAACGTCCTGCAACTGCTACTTCTTTTCCTTCTAATTCTTCAAAATTATCTTTGATTTCTTTTGAATGATGTGTTACATCATATTTCATAATCTCGAACGGATTCTTCCCAGCTGCCTGTAAGTCAGCCAGTTTCTGTCTTCTAACTTTGATCAGTTCGTTTGTATCTTTATTCTGCTGTGCCACTTTTCTTACTTCCTCTTACTTTCTCTGTACATCAATGACTCTGAAGTCGTTTACCTGATTGATTCCTTCTACGGATACGACATCTCCGATCTTCTTTCCAAGTAAAGCTCTACCGATCGGTGCTTCATTGGAAATCTTGTTCTGAAGGATATCTGCTTCTGTAGAACCTACGATATGGTATGTTACTTCTTTTCCCAGAGTGATGTCTTCTAATAATACGTGACATCCAAGGCTGATGACACCTTTTTCAAACTTCTCATCGATAACAACAGCGTTCTTTAAGATCTTTTCGATCTCTTCGATACGTGCTTCCATATCACGCTGTTCATCTTTGGCTGCATCGTATTCCGCGTTCTCTGATAAGTCACCCTGTTCTCTTGCTTCTTTGATCTTCTGTGCGATCTCTTTACGTCTTACGACTTTTAATTCTTGTAATTCATCTTCTAATGCTTTTAAACCGTCTGGGGTTAATATATTCTTCTTTGCCTCTGCCATAACACTATTCCTTTCGTTCTAAATGTTAACTGATTAATTATATCTTACCTAAGTTTCTTTTGTCAATTCCTAATCCCTGCCATTCGTGGCTTTGAGATAATTTTGCAGTAATTCTTCTAAGTCTTCGTATGTCTCTGTATGATTTACCTTCTCGCGAAGTTTTGCTGCCCCTGGAAAACCGAATGTATACCATGCGACATGTTTCCGCATCTCACGGACTCCGATGTATTCTCCTTTAAAATCGATCATCATCTGTCCATGTCTCAACATCATGGCGACAACTTCTTCTAAGGATGGTCTTGGCATTTCTTCTCCTGTCTCAAAGAAATGTAAGATCTCTTTGAAGATCCATGGATTCCCTTTGGCTCTTCTTCCGATCATAAATCCGTCACAGCCTGTCTCTTCCTGCATTCGTAATACATCTTTTGCACATGTGATATCACCATTTCCAATTACCGGAATATCAACAGCTTCTTTTACCTTGCGAATGATCGACCAGTCTGCTGTTCCTGAATAGTACTGTTCTCTTGTTCTTCCATGAACTGCGATCGCTGCTGCTCCATTCTCCTGTGCAACCTGTGCCATCTCTGGTGCATTGATCAATTCATCGTTAAATCCCTTTCGGATCTTAACTGTAACCGGGATATCCACAGCATCTACAACTGCTTTGATCACTTTCCCTGCTAATTCCGGATTCTTCATCAATGCGGATCCATCACCGTTATTCACGATCTTTGGAACCGGACATCCCATGTTGATATCGATCATCTGAAACCGCCCATCATTGACTTTCGCTGCCATCTGACCCATGATCTCTGGATCGGATCCAAAAATCTGGATCGCTACTGGAATTTCCTTCGGATCTGTTGCCATCAATGGCTCAGATTTACGGTTCCCATAGTATAATCCTTTGGCACTTACCATCTCAGTGCACATCATTCCAGCACCCTGTTCTTTACATAACAAACGATATGGTAGATCTGTAACTCCTGCCATCGGTGCAAGTGCTAACGGGTGTTCAATTGTAATATCTCCAATAACCAGAGGTTTTAATTTATTGCTTCTCATAAATGATCTGTAATCCCTTCAATGTTAATGTTGGATCGTAATAGTCGATCTCATCAACCGTCTGTGCGATCATATTTCCAAGGCCTCCGGTTGCGATAACTTTCATGTTATCAAAGCCTGTCTCTTCTTTCATCTTCTGTACCATATATTTTGTCTCACCAACAACTCCATAGTACAAACCTGCCTGCATACTGTCAATCGTGCTGTTTGCAAGAATCGTCTTTGGTTTTAAGATTTCAATCTCTGGCAGACGTGCTGCATCTCTATATAGTACATTTGCTGAAGTGCGAATTCCCGGTGCGATCACACCTGCTAAGAATACGCCATTCTCTGTGACAATATCGTATGTTGTTGCAGTTCCATAGTCAATGACGAGTGCTGGTCCGCCATATATTTCATATCCTGCAACCAGATCCACGATCCTGTCTGCTCCAACTTCTCTTGGATTAAATCTTCCAAGATTAATCCCTGTCTTGATCCCAGGTCCTACAATGATCGGTTTTACATCAAAATATTTGATCAAACCACTACTCAGTGAATGCATGATATTTGGCACAACGGATCCTATGATCGCTGCCTTCACTTCACCTTCATCCAATCCTTTTTCCTTTAATAGGCTTGAAATCAGAATTCCAAATTCATCGGATGTTCTTGGTAACTTTGTTGTAATTCGAAATACCTCTATAATCTCTTTTCTTTTGAATACGCCGATCGTTATATTGGTATTCCCAACATCGAGTGCTAATAACATAATTTATACCTCATCTTCTCCCAAAAGGAATATTTTATAATATAGTTCCAAGGACTCCCAGAAATCCTGTTTTTCCTGTCTTAGTTTCTTGATCATCAGTTCACTTCCGATCTCATCGTAAAAGAAATCATTATCTTCCACATGAGTAACAAAATTTAATTTGCCTTCTTCATCGAACTCTAATGTCAAGACTCCGCCGACTTCTGCTGTAAATAGTACACATGCAATCTGCAGTTCCTGTTTGATCTGTTCTGGTAATCCAGAAAAATCAGGGTTTAAGTAATATTTCTTCTCATATGCATTGGAACCGCATAATGTAACTTTATCCTGATACATGTTTTTGTATTTCTCCTTGTTTCTTGTATATATTCTCGGAATCTCTTATACGTATCCCAAGATACCTCTTACTGATACCTCTCCGGATGAAACTTCTGATACCTTTCCATCTTCATCCTCTACCAGTAATTCTCCACGATGATTGATGCCTCTTGATAAGAATATCTCTTCTTTGGAACCTCTGACAACCTTGATCTTCTGGTCTGTATGTACCAGAAGTTTATTGTATTCATCTTGCAACATGCTAAGATCTTCTGTCTTCAAAAACATATCGTAATATTTCTCAAAACATTCTAACACTTTCGCTGCCAATGGAGCTCTCTTGATCTTTCTTCCTCCCTCGATCTGGAGTGAAGTTGCCTTATCACTTAAATCTTCTGGAAAATGATCGATATTTACATTGATACCAAGTCCCACTACAATGTAATTGATCTCATCCATCTGAAGGCTCATCTCTGTTAGGATTCCACAGATCTTCTTTCCATTCACAATGATATCGTTTGGCCATTTGATCTTTGCCCGAATTCCTGTTGTCTCACAGATTGCTTCATTTACCGCTAATGCAGTAACTAACGTAAGCATAGAAGAATTCTGAGCTTCGATCTGAGGTTTTAGAAGAAAGCTCATCGCGATCCCTGCTCCAGCTTCTGCCAACCAGCTTCGTCCTCTTCTTCCTTTTCCCATCGTCTGTTCTTCTGTGATCGCAACGGTTCCGTGACCGGCACCTGCCTCTGCCAGACGGCGGATCTCAAGATTTGTAGAATCCATTGTCTCATAACAATGAAGATCTTTTCCAAGCCATTTGGTATGAAGGCAGGATGCTACTTCTTCTTTTGTCAAAAGATCTGGTTCCATCATAAGTTTATAGCCTTTATTTGTCACAGAATCAATCTCGTAACCTTCTGCTCTTAATGCTTTGATATGCTTCCAGACAGCAGTCCTTGAAACTCCCAACCGCTCACAAAGCTGCTGTCCTGATATATAATCATCTGCATTCTTTAATTCCTTGAGAATCTTACTTTTCATTGAATATCCTATCTCCTAATATTCTCCTAAAGTCGCTACCATAACAGCTTTGATCGTGTGCATACGATTTTCTGCTTCATCAAAAATCACATCTGCATAATGTTCAAAAACATCTTCTGTGATCTCATGTCCTTTAACTGCTGGCAGGCAATGCATAACAACTGTAGTATCTTTTCCTGTCATCTCTAACATTTCTTTATTTACCTGATATGGTCTTAATAAAGCAATTCTTTCTGCTGCCTTGTCTTCTTCACCCATAGATGCCCATACGTCTGTGTAAATGCAGTCTGCACCTTCCACAGCTTCTTTCACATCTTCTGTAAAACGGATCTTAGCTCCAGATTCTTTCGCATACTCTTCGCACTGTTTTACCAGTTCTTCATTTGGCCATAAACTCTTTGGTGCTAAGCATGTGAAATTCAATCCCATCTTACTGCATCCGATCATTAAAGAGTTGCTCATGTTATTTCTTCCGTCTCCAGCGAATACGAAGTTTAATCCTTTGATCTCTCCAAACTGTTCTCTTAATGTTAAGAAGTCCGCTAAGATCTGTGTTGGATGGTAATCATCTGTTAAACCATTCCATACTGGAACTCCACTGTATTTTGCTAATTTCTCTACGTTCTCATGTAAGAATCCACGAAATTCGATCCCGTCAAACATTCTTCCAAGAACTCTTGCTGTATCTTCTACAGATTCTTTGTGTCCTAACTGAATATCATCTTTTCCTAGATATTCTGGGTGTGCACCCTCATCAACACATCCGATCGTAAATGAACATCTTGTTCTTGTACTTGGTTTTTCAAATAAAAGAGCGATATTTTTCCCTTTTAGACTGTTTCCTGTAATCCCTTTTTTCTTATCTGCTTTTAATTTTGCTGCTAAATCTAAAAAATAACCAATTTCTTCTGGTGTAAAGTCTTTTAATGTTAAGAAACTTCTTCCCTTTAAGCTTGTCTTTGCGTCCATCTTTTGTTCCTCCATTTTGTTGTATCTTGGATGTCTCTGCCCTTTGATCCCTGGCAGACATCATATAGTTGTTATTATATAGGAATGCATCTTTGAAAACAACCCGAAACCCTTATATTTCAAGGATTTCCTTGCATTTTTTCGCAACCATTTCACCTAATTTCCTATGACTTTCTCTTGTCAGGTGGCAGGCATCGATTTCGGAAGCTTTTGCATATTTTGCTGCATCCAGAAATTCAATGTTATGAAACTTTGCCCAATCTTCATAAATCGGTGCCAATCTCTTGGAATAACTGATCCCTCTTTCAAATCCCATCTCTTCTCCACTTGGAATCTCTGTCAGATTATCCCCAAGATGCGGTGGTGCCATTAAAAGGATCTTTGCGGATCGTCCATCTTGTCTCTTCTGTGGAGTGATCGATTTGATCATCTTGATCAGACGGTCGATCCCTTTTCCGATATCTGTTGGTGTTGCCTGAAAACGGATCTTAAGGTCATTCGTTCCAAGCATTAACACTACCAGATCGATCGGTCCGTGGCTGTGTAAACATGGATCTAAATATGTTGCACCATTTCTTCCTGGTCTTAACTCATCTTCAAAACTTGTTGTTCTGCCGTTTAATCCTTCCGGAATCACGATCGCAGAATCTTTCAGTTCCTTTTGCAAAATGGTTGTCCATCGTTCTTCATATTCATAACGGAATCCATTTTCCGGATTATAGCCATAAGTATTAGAATCTCCATAACAAACGATTGTCTTCATCTTTTATCTCCCATCAATATCAAACATGGCAAAAGCCGGAACACCTCTTCAGTGCTCCGGCATACCGCCAAGGGTTGTCATATTTTCATCAACATTTTCTGATCTTACTGTTCTTTTACAGTGTCTTATACCTGCTCTTCGATCAGATCTGCAATATTCTTCTCATCGTCTTTGGCAACTTCTGTAATTGATTTTACAAGACCTGCCATCCCCTGAATCTCAGATGGGATAATGATCTTTGTAGCTTTTCCGTCAGCTGCTTTAGCAAATGCTTCTAAGCTCTTTAACTGGATGACTGCATCGTCAGCTTTGGCTGCCTTGATTGATTCAATACCCTGTGCATTCGCTTTCTGGATCGCACGGATCGCTTCTGCCTGACCTTCTGCTTCACGGATCGTTGCTTCTTTCTTCGCTTCCGCACGAAGGATTGCTGCTTCCTTATCTCCCTCTGCCTGAAGGACCATAGATTCTTTCTGTCCTTCTGCACGTAAGATCGCGGACTTCTTCTCACCTTCTGCGATCAGAATCGCTTCTCTTCGTTCACGTTCTGCTTTCATCTGTTTCTCCATGGCATCCTGAATAGCTGCTGGTGGAATGATGTTCTTAAGTTCCACACGGTTTACTTTGATTCCCCATGGATCTGTCGCAACGTCAAGTGTTGCTCTCATCTGTGTATTGATCGTCTCTCTGGAAGTTAATGTCTCATCTAATTCCAGATCACCGATGACATTTCGAAGTGTTGTAGCTGTCAGATTCTCGATTGCCATGATCGGGTTCTCTACACCGTAACTGTATAATTTTGGATCAGTGATCTGAAAATATACAACTGTATCAATCTGCATCGTAACGTTATCTTTTGTGATAACTGGCTGTGGTGGAAAATCCACAACCTGTTCTTTTAAGTTAACCTTTCTTGCAACACGATCAATAAATGGGACTTTGACATGAAGTCCTACAGACCATGTTCCCTGATAAGCACCCAATCGTTCTACAACATAAGCATGTGCCTGCGGCACGATACGCACTGTGGATGAAATGATCATCGCAAGCAATGCGATAACGATAATAAATAAAATAATCGACATAATCTTATACCTCTCTTTCTACGATCAGTTTCACGCCTCGGATTTCTTTTACGATCACTTCGCTGCCTTCTGGAATGATCTCTCCAACCTCAAAGCTTCTCGCAGTCCAATCCTGGCCATTTAACTGAACCAACCCTTTGCTTTCCATGTTATTGATCGTTTCTTTGACAAGTGCTGTCTGTCCGATCAATGCATCAGTATTCGTTTTTTGCACCTTGCTGTTTAAATATCGTTTGGCAACTGGTCTTGTCAGTGCAAACAACAGACATGTTACCACGATAAATATCAACATCTGTACCCAAAATGGAACACCAAATAGTGCTGTGATCGCTGCAACAACGGCTCCCCCTGCAAACCAGATACTTGTAAGTCCAAGTGTCATGATCTCAACAAGTAAAAATACCGCAGATGCGATCAGCCAATAAACTGCATACATTTATCCACCCCCTGTCTCTGGCGTCTTGCCTCATAAACTAAAAGACCTGATGCCATGGCTGCATTTAATGATTCTACCTTACCACACATTGGAATCTTGATCTTCTTCTGTGCTTTGTCTGTCAACTTATCTGTCAGACCATTTCCCTCATTGCCAATGAAAAATGCGGTTCCTTTTTGATAATCTTCCTTCGTATAGTCTGTTCCATTGAGATGTGCTGCATACGTGATGATATTCTTTTGTTTCATCGTTTCTGCAACTTCTAAAAGATCATCGACATAGACAAATGGCACACGAAATATTGATCCCATCGTGGAGCGCGTAACCTTTGGATTATAAATATCTACTGTATCATGACTCATGATAACACCATTGATCCCTGCACCCTCTCCTGTTCGAAGGATCGTCCCGAGATTCCCCGGATCCTGAAGATTCTCAAGCACCAGAAATAATGGTTTTTCCTGTTCTAGAAGATCTTCTAAAGAATATTTCATCATCTTCACCAGTGCAAGAACTCCCTGTGGTGTCATCGTATCGGAAATCTCTTTCATAACTTGAGGTGATACCAATTCCACATCCATATGTTCAAAAATCACTCTATGTTCGTTATAAAAATCTTCAGATGCATAAACTTTATATAAATATTCTTCTGGGATCTCTGTAAACATACGAATTCCCTCTACAAGAAATAATTCTTGTTTTCTTCTTTCTCTTGCACTCTTCTTTAATTTGATGATCTGTTTGATCTGCTTATTCTGAGTGGTTGTGATCATATTCTTATCCACCTCCGATCTATTATTTTCTTAATTTGACCAGATCGTCTTTCTTACCGATCAGCACAAGATTTTCCTCATCTTTGATCGGTTTCGTTGGATCTGGAGCCCCGTCAACACCACCTTCTCCTTCGATTGCGATGACGTTAACGTTATATTTTCCACGGAAATTAATGTCTACTAATGATTTGTTGATCCATTCTTTTCTTGCTGGTACTTTAACGATACTTGTGTCTGCGGAAAGGTCAAACAGATCTGTCATACTTCCTCCAAGCAGATTGTTTGCGATCCTTGCTCCCATCTCTTCTTCTGGATAAACGATCTCATCGGCTCCAACACGTTTTAATATCTCTCCTTTTAAAGTTCCGTCTGCCTTCGCAAGAACATATGGCACACCGATCTCTTTGACGATCATCAATGCCATAACACTAGAATCTAAATGCTCTGCAGTTGCGATCACAACTGCATCCATTCCTTCCAATCCGATGTTGTTCATCATTTCCTTATCAGATATATCCACACAGACTGCACAAGTTACTTTATCTGCGATATCTCTTACAAGATCCTCATCTTTATCAACTGCCAGTACTTCTGCTCCACCTTTAGCAAGTGACCTTGCGATGCTGCTTCCAAACTTTCCGAGTCCTAAAACTGCAACTGACTTCTTCATTCTTCTCCGTTACCTCCGTTGCGATATCATGTTATAATGTGAATCTATTTCACTTATAAGATCAGATCCTGTTCCGGATACATGACCATCTTTTTCTTATTCTTCTGTGAAAAACCGATCGCCATAGAAATCGGTCCGACACGCCCTAAGTACATGGTAATGATGATAATCACTTTCCCTGCGATTGTCAAATTCGGTGTCAATCCTTTGGTTAAACCAACTGTCGCGAGTGCTGATACACATTCATAGCATGAATCCATAAAAGTCCCGTGATCAAATACCAACAACAATAACACAGATGTCATCAGCACGATCAGGTTGATCACAATGATCGCAAGTGCCTTCGACAACAGATTCTGTGGAACTCTTCGTTTAAATAGCGTAATTGATTCTTCTTGTTTTGCCACAGAGAGCACACAAAATACAAGAATTGCGAATGTCACTGTCTTGACACCGCCTGCAGTACCAGTTGGTGATCCTCCGATGATCATCAGAAACATAGAAACCAGCGAAGATGCATCCGTCAATGCGGCCTGTGCTACCGTCTCAAACCCTGCGGTACGTGTCGTCACAGACTGAAACAGTGATGCCTGTATCTTCTGTGGCAATGACAGACTCTCCATAGTTGCTGGATTATGATATTCAAACAGAAAGATCAATATTGTACCAAACAAGATCAAAAATGACGTAATGGATAACACGATCTTGGTCTGAAATCTCCATTGTTGTATCATCCTTTTTACAGGAACTTTATCTTTTACGATCTTTTTGAATCCCTGCCAAAGATCTTTCCATACAACAAATCCAAGACCTCCCAGGATGATCAGCCCCATTGTCGTAAAATTCATAACTGGATTCGTTACATAGCTTCGCAGACTGTCGTCTCTTACAATATCCATTCCTGCATTACAAAATGCCGAGATTGAATTAAAGATTGCTGCCCATACTCCATATCCAATGCCAAATTCCGGCACATACTGAGTCGCATAAAGAACTGCTCCAATTCCTTCTATGATCCCTGTCCCGATCAGAATCTTCTTAACTAATGGAACTAAACCTGTCATCGTATTAAGTCCCATAGACTCCTGGATCAACATTCTATTTCCAAGAGTGATCCTCTTTCGAAGCATAAAAAACATTCCAGTTGTGATCGTAATGACACCAAGTCCTCCGATCTGTACAAGCAATATGATCACTGCCTGACCAAATATACTCCAATGTGTCATTGTTGTCTCAACGATCAAACCCGTCACACACACAGATGTTGTTGCTGTAAATAATGCATCAATATAAGGTGTTGCCTGACCGCTTTGTGTTGCGATCGGCAATGCAAGCAAGATCGATCCTGCAAATATTGTAATTAAAAATCCAAGCAATATGACCTGTACCGGTCGTAGTTCTTTCATAAAATAATGCTCCTATATAGAGAAATAGAGGAATCCTAGATAAACAGGATTCCTCTAAGATCATGTTTTATTTATTTTCCTAATAAATGTGCGATCTGAAGCTGATATTCATCGATATCTTTTGTCATTGCGAGTCCTTCGTCAATGTCCATATCCATGAATCTTCCGTTCTGGTATCCAACAACACGGTTTGTCTTTCCTGCACATAATAAGTCAACTGCGTAAGCACCCATCATAGAAGCGTATACACGGTCTTTTGCTGTTGGACTTCCACCACGCTGCATATGTCCAAGGATCGTAGCACGTGTTTCAATACCTGTTGCAGATTCGATTCTCTTCGCCATACTGTAAGAATGTCCAACACCTTCGGCATTGATTACCATATGATGTGTCTTACCTTTTGCTCTGTTACGAAGTAAATGTTCGATGATCTGCTGTTCTACCTTAGGAAGGTTTCCATCAAAGCTTTCTGGGATCAGGATATCTTCTGCTCCTGTTGCCATACCACACCATAATGCGATATATCCAGCTCCACGTCCCATAACCTCTACGATACTACATCTTTCATGAGATGTTGATGTATCACGGATCTTGTCGATCGCTTCCATCGCTGTGTTAACAGCTGTATCGAATCCGATCGTATATTCTGTACATGCGATATCTAAGTCGATCGTTCCTGGAACACCGATCGTGTTGATTCCAAGTGCTGCTAACTTCTTAGCTCCCTGGAAAGAACCGTCTCCACCAATAACTACCAGTCCGTCGATTCCGTGTGCTTTACAGATCTCAGCACCACGTTTCTGACCTTCTTCTGTCTTAAATTCTTCACATCTGGCTGTGAAAAGGATCGTACCTCCACGGAAGATCGTATCGGCTGTTTCTGTTGGTGTTAAATCGATGATGTCTTCGTTTAACAGTCCATTGTAACCTTTACGGATTCCCTTGACTTTTAATCCTCTTTCTTTACCAATTCTGGCTACGGCACGCACTGCTGCGTTCATAGCAGGTGCATCTCCACCACTTGTTAAAACTCCAATTGTTTTAATGTTTGGTTTTCCCATTTGCAATATCCTCCAATTATTAATCCATACAATTCTTAACTTGGCTTTTATTCTAATCCATTTAAAGAAATTTTTCAATAGTCTTTGTTATATTCCTAACGATCTAACCCGAATATTTTCTTTTCCATATCGTTTTTCGAGATCAAATAATAAATTCTCGTCACCAGAAACCATATAATCTCTCCCTAGACGGTTCACAGCACGTTCTGTTTTGCAATAGATCACCACTGGATTTTTACCGGGATAGGAAGTTAAAATACCTTTTAATGCATCCTCCTCTTTAAAAAATGCTTCTTTATCCGCAAATTGTACCCATAATTCCTGTCTGCTATCCTCAAAACTGATGATCTGATTACATATGACTTTGCTTTCTTCTTCAGAAATCTGTGTTGTTCCTTTGATAAATACTTTGGCATCTTCTCTTAAAAGAGACTGATATGTCGCATACTGTCTTGGAAATACGACAACTTCCACGGTTCCTCTTAAGTCTTCCAGTGTGATAAATGCCATATTCTGATTCTTCTTCGTAAGTTTCACACTCATCTCACTGATCAAACCGCCAATGATACAGCTTTCCCGATCGTGAATCTTTGTCTTTCCTGTTTCTTCATCGATCACAAAATCAGAAGTATGTGCTGTTACGCTTTGTTCAAGTCGGTCTATATCATCCTCTAAAGGATGTCCACTGACGTAGATCCCAAGCACTTCCTTTTCCATGGCAAGTTTCTGCTCTTTCTCATATTCCCCAACATCTGGATAGGAAATCTGAAAAGACTGCTGGTCTTCTTCTCCAAGAAGGTCCATCAGACTCATCTGTCCTGCGATCTCATTTTTCCGTTCTTTCTGGATACTGTCGATCACACTGGCGTAGACGATCATCTGCTGCTTTCTTGTTACATGAAAACAATCTAAAGCTCCTGATTTGATCAGATTTTCCACGGTTCGCTTATTGATCTCTTTGCTTGATAAGCGTTCCACAAGATCTTTAAAATCTCTGTATGGTCCATTTAAATTGCGTTCTCTTATGATCGCTTCAATAACTGGCCGTCCCAGACTCTTGATCGCAGTCAATCCATAGCGGATATTTCCATGGTCTACGGAGAACGCACCCTCTCCATAATTAATATCTGGCGGCAGAATCTTAATTCCTAACTTCTTGCAGGCATAACTGTATTCTGAGATCTTGTTTGTATTCCCAAGAACAGAGGTTAACAAAGCTGCCATAAATTCTACTGGATAATGACATCTTAAATAGGCTGTACGATAGGCAACTACTGCATATGCTGCCGCATGAGATTTGTTAAATGCATATTTTGCAAAGTCTAACATCTCATCCCAGATCTGGTTCGCTGTCTTTTCATCAATACCGTTATTGATACATCCTGGAATTCCTTCTTCTTCATTTCCATAAACGAAATTCTGTCGTTCTTTGATCATGACATCGCCTTTTTTCTTGGACATCGCACGACGTACAAGGTCACTTCGTCCAAGCGTATATCCGGCTAGTTTCATAACAATCTGCATAACCTGTTCCTGATAAACGATACATCCATAGGTTGGCTCCAGAATCTCTTCCATCTGTTCACATTCATAATGTATGCTTTCCTGATGATTCTTTCCCTCAATATATCGTGGAATAAAGTCCATTGGTCCCGGTCGATACAAAGAAATTCCAGCAATGATATCTTCCATATTCTGTGGTTTTAGTTCTTTCATAAATGACTTCATTCCTGAACTTTCCAACTGAAACACACCTTCTGTATGACCATTTCCAATCATCTCATAAACTTCTTTGTCTGTCGGATCAATTTTCGTGATATCAAAATCCGTCACTTTTCTTCGCACCATTTTCTCTGCGTCCTGAATAACTGTTAATGTACGAAGTCCCAAAAAGTCCATCTTCAACAGACCAAGTTCTTCGATCGTCGTCATCGTAAACTGAGTAACAGCTGCGTTATCTGCACCTGTTGCTAATGGTACATATTCATCAATCGCTGTCTTACCGATCACGACTCCAGCTGCATGCATGGAAGCATGTCTTGGAAGTCCTTCTAGTCTCTTCGACATATCGATCAGATAATGTGTTTCTTCGTCCTGCTCATAAGCATTTCTCAAGTCCTTGCTGATCTTTAATGCTTTATCGATCGTAATATTTAATTCATTTGGAACCATCTTTGATATTCCATCTACTTTTGCATATGGAATATCCAAAACTCTTCCGACATCACGGATCACGGCTCTTGCAGCCATAGTTCCAAAAGTGATGATCTGTACTACTTGATCTTTCCCGTATTTTCTTACAACGTAATCAATGACTTCCTGTCTTCTCTCATAACAGAAATCCACGTCGATATCGGGCATGGATACACGCTCTGGGTTTAAGAAACGTTCAAACAGCAATTGATACCGGATCGGATCGATATCTGTGATCTCCAAACAGTAAGAAACGATACTTCCGGCTGCGGAACCACGACCAGGTCCCACTGCGATCCCATGTTCTTTTGCATAATGAATGAAATCCCATACGATCAGAAAATAATCAACATATCCCATATTTTCAATAGTTTTCAATTCATAATCCAGCCGCTCTCTTAATTCTTTTGTAATATTCGGATAACGACGTTTTAAGCCTTCTTCGCATAAATGGTTCAGATACGTAACTGCAGTGTATCCTTCTGGCACATCGTATTCTGGCACTTTCTGTTCTCCAAATACGATTTCAACATTACAACGTTTGGCAATCTTGCCTGTATTCTCGATCGCTTCTCTTGCATATGGGAACAATCTCTGCATCTCTTCCGGAGATTTTAAATAATACTGACCTCCTTCATAACGCATACGGTCTTCATCCTGCACTTTCTTCCCCGTCTGGATACAAAGCAGGATATCATGTGCCTCGGCATCTTCTTTAAATGTATAATGAATATCATTTGTAGCAACCAGATCAATTCCTGTCTCTTTTGACATCTTAAGCAGTGCCGTGTTTACTTTTGTCTGATCTGGAATTCCGTGATCTTGCAGTTCCAGGAAGAAATTGTCTTTTCCAAAAAGATCCTGTAATCTCAACGCCGTATTCTTTGCTTTTTCGTAGTTATTTTCACGGATATAAGTTGCAACTTCCCCAGCAAGACATGCACTTAATGCGATCAGACCTTCCTTGTATTCTTCCAGAACTTCATAATCTACTCGTGGCTTGTAATAAAATCCTTCAGTAAACCCCCTGGAAACGATCTTCATCAAGTTATGGTAACCCGTGTCATTTTGGGCAAGAAGTACCAGGTGATAGTATTTTTTATCTCCCTGACTGGCTTCTTTATCGAATCTCGAACCAGTTGTTACATAAATCTCGCATCCAATGATCGGTTTGATCCCTTCTGCTTTCGCTGCCCTGTAAAAATCGATCACTCCGTACATCGCTCCATGATCGGTGATCGCAATGCTATCCATGCCAAGCTCTTTTGCCTGATGAACCAGCTCTTTGATCTTACTGGAACCATCCAGCAGACTGTATTCTGTATGGACATGTAAATGTGTAAAACTCATGAGCCCTCTTTTCTAATATGTTTTTTGTATTTTCTGGCTATCATTTTATCATACAACTTCATTTTATGCTATAATCTGTAGATAACAGCATAAATTTTTTAAACCATTATCATTGATCACACCTATGCTGAAATCTAACAGTGAAAGAAACGAGGTTTTCTATGGAGAATATAACAATTCAAGACATTTTAGAAGCAACAGACGGAACACTTTTATGTGGTGATCCTTCCATGAAGATTGACCACTTAAGTACGAATTCTATGGAGATCGGTCCTAACACTTTATTTGTACCGATCATCGGAGAACGTGTTGATGCCCATATTTTTATTCCTAATGCATTAAAAGAAGGCGGTGCCTGCTTAACACAAGAACATACAGAAGCTTCAGGAAATGCTCCATACATCAAAGTTCCTGATACTTTGGCAGCCATGCAGCAGATTGCTGCCTATTACAGAAATAAAATGTCTCTTCCGATCATCGGCGTTACTGGAAGTGTTGGTAAAACAACAACCCGCGAGATGATCGCACATGTTTTAAAGGGCAAATACAAAGTATTTGAAACGATTGGCAATCAAAACAGTCAGGTTGGTGTTCCATTAACATTAGATCATCTGACATCCGAAGATGAGATCGGTGTTCTTGAGATGGGAATGAGTGAAAAGGGACAGATCACAACTCTTGGTAATATCATCCATCCAAACGTTGGTGTTGTCACAAATGTTGGTGTTTCACACATTGAGATGATGGGTTCCCGCGACAATATCTGTATCGAAAAATTAGATATCCAGAATGGTCTGCCTGAAGATGGTGTCCTATTCTTAAATGGAGATAATGATATGATCCGTAAACATATCGATTATGTCAAAAAACCATATGAATTTTACGGTTTCGCAGATGATTGTACTTACCGTGCAGAAAAAATCCGTGAAAAAGGTGGACAGACTTTATTTGAATTCCACTATGGTGATATGAAAGAACCTATCACTTTAAATGTACTTGGAAAGCATAATGTATCCAATGCATTAGCTGCCATTGCGATCGGACTTCGCTATAACGTTCCAATGAATGCGATCAAGGCACAGTTATCCACATTTTCTGGCCAGCGACAGAATATTATCCACGTTAATGACTATATTCTGATCGATGATGCGTATAATGCAAGCCCAGATTCCATGAAAGCAAGTTTAAGTATTTTATCTGAATTTAAGACTCGTGGAAGAAAGATCGCTGTCTTATCTGACATGTTAGAACTTGGACCAGATTCACCGGAATACCACAAAGAAGTGGGACGTTTTATCGCCACAACAAAAGTGACAGATCTATTTATCACTGGTGAACTTTCCAGACATTATATCGAGGAAGCATGGAAGGAAAATCCTTCTCTCCACACCCGTGCATTTTCTTCTAACGGAGAACTGATCGCTTTCCTTGAAACTTACTTAAAGAAGAACGATGTCGTACTGATCAAAGGCTCTAACGGTATGAATCTTAAGGAAGTAAGCAAAGCCTTAATGGCTTGATTGTATCAAAAATAGAACATTATTTTCTCTTGACATTCTTTTTTTACAGGACTATTATGAGTGCAACGAAATACAGAATGCAATGAGCAGGACACATTGATATTTGAATTCTTTTCCAGAGAGTTGCCGGTTGCTGTGAGGCAATAAAGAACTTATATCCATATCCCCTGCGAGCAGTCAGCTGAACATGATGATTCATTAGTAAGTGCGACCGGGATCCTTCCGTTATCAAGGAGCACATTAAATGATGTGACTAAGGGATTACGATTTGAGTAATAAAAAGAAGTGGTACCGCGGAGAATATTCGTCTTCTGGAATGCTGATCAAGCATTTCAGGAGATTTTTTTTACTCATTTTTATTGTATCCTGTGTTTTGAATACATTTTATTTTATTATAGAGTTTATTTTAAGAGGAGTGATTAAGAATGAATAGCTTAACAATCGTAGCAATCGCAATCGTCGTATTAGTTGCTGGTTATGCCCTTTACGGACGCTGGTTAGCTAAGACATGGGGAATCGATCCTAAAGCGAAAACCCCAGCTTACACACACGAAGATGGTGAAGATTACATCCCGACACCAAAAGCCGTTGTATTTTCCCATCAATTTTCATCCATCGCAGGTGCAGGTCCTGTTACCGGACCGATCATCGCCGCAATGTTTGGATGGCTGCCAGTTCTTCTCTGGCTGTTGATCGGTGGTATCTTCTTCGGAGCCGTTCAGGATTTTACATCTCTTTACGCTTCTGTAAAGAATGAAGGAAAATCCATGGGTGTCCTGATCGAGAAATACATTGGTAAAACAGGAAGAAAATTATTTCTTCTGTTCTCTTGGTTATTTACTTTACTTGTAATCGCAGCTTTCACAGATATGGTTGCCGGAACCTTTAACGGATTTACAGTAACAGGTGCTAAAAGTTCACCAAACGCTGCCGCTGCTTCTATCTCTATGTTATTTATCTTAGGAGCTGTTGTTTTCGGATTATTCACAAAATATGTAAAACCAAACCAGAAAGTAGAATTTGTTGCAGGACTTGTATTACTGATCGTTATGTTAGCCGTTGGTATTGCCTTCCCATTATATTTTACAAAAAATACTTGGATCGCAGTCGTTATGGTTTACTTATTCCTTGCATCTGTTATGCCAATGTGGCTAATGATGCAGCCTCGTGACTATTTAAGTACCTTCTTATTAGTCGGAATGATCATCGGCGCTGTTCTTGGTGTATTTGTTGCTCATCCAGCAATGAACTTACCTGCATTCAGCGGATTTAATGTTGGTGGAAAAAGCTTATTCCCTACATTATTTATCACGATCGCCTGTGGTGCTGTTTCAGGATTCCACAGTTTAGTATCTTCTGGAACATCATCTAAGACAGTCAGCAATGAAAAAGACATGCTTTGTGTTGGATATGGATCTATGATGGTAGAATCTTTATTAGGTGTTATCGCCTTAGTTGTTGTCGGTGCAGCAGCTGTCGGTGGTAAAATGCCTGAAGGAACACCATTCCAGATCTTCTCAGGAAATGTAGCTGGATTCTTAACACTACTTGGAATCCCTAAACATGTAGCTACTTGCTTTATGACAATGTGTGTTTCTGCACTTGCATTAACATCCCTTGACTCTGTAGCAAGAATCGGACGTATGTCATTCCAGGAATTATTCATGGGAGAAGCTGCTGATGGCTCTGATCTTACAGGGGTAAGAAAATTATTTACAAACAAATATTTCTCAACTGTTATCACATTATTCTTCGGATTCTTATTATGCTTAGGTGGATACAACAACATCTGGCCATTATTCGGAGCCGCAAACCAGTTATTAGCATCTTTGGTATTGATCGCATTATCTGTCTTCTTATTAACAACAGGAAGAAAAGGATGGATGTTATACGCACCTATGTGCATCATGTTAGTTGTAACATTTACAGCCCTTGTACAGGCCGTGATCGGAATCTTTACAAAGATCTTTGTAACAGGTGGATTCGTATTTATGATCGATGGATTACAGTTGATCGTCGCTTTACTTCTGATGGCACTTGGACTTATGGTTGCAGTTTCCTGCTTTAAGAAACTGTTCCAGAAAAGCCATGAAGGAGCAGATAATAGATCTACACATGCAACTGTGTAAATTTTAATTGTATGACGGAAATGTATTAAGTATTCATAAAAATATAAAGAAAGATAGAGGTACGAAAAACGAATTTCATTAACGGATTTTTTGCAAAACGCTGATCCGCCAACACTCCTGCACAACTCACTACGTTCAAACAGTGCCCGTGCTGGCTGCGATTTTGCAAAAAATCCTATGAAATTCTATCATTTCGTACCTCTATCTTTCTTTATATTTTTATGAATACCTGAAGACATTCTCGTATAAAATTAAGAATTTCCAAACAGAAAGGTGTGTATGTTGAACGTTATTGGTTTTCGATTTTTGTAGTGGTAGACAGATGTTTATTATAAATACCAATACAGTAAAACATGCTCATCACCTTAAATTTTCCAATCTTGTAGTTTGCCGCACTATAACCTTCATGTATATGATAAAAAATAAATAAGCAAATCGAACGCGCTGCATTGGAATTTTGCCATATTTTGAACAAATTCGCAGCCCAATTGGACGAATGTCTGAGCTTCAAAGACTTTTGTCTAAAACAAAACTTCAGAGCGAGTTCTCGTAGGAAATTGGGCGGATAAGCGATTTGTTCAAAATGTGAGCAAAATTCCACCGCTGCGTTTTCGGTTGCTTATTTATTTTTTATCATATACTCGAAATCTACAGTTGGCCAACTTACAAATTAAAACTTCTCTATGTACCCCTGCACAAAGATAAACAAAACGATCAATGGTAATATATAAGTAATGTAAATGCGTGGCCATTTTGGGAATTTGATTCCTTTTCCTTCGTTGGCTTCTTTCATGAAATTATCCCATCCCCATCCATATTTTGTAACGCAGAATAACAGATAGATCAGAGATCCTATTGGAAGGATATTGTTGCTTACGATGAAGTCCTCTAAATCCTGGATCGTTGTTCCTGCTCCTAGTGGCTGAATAAAACTCCATACGTTAAATCCTAGAGCACATGGTAAGGATAACACAATAATGAGTGCTGCATTAAATACGATTGCTTTCTTAAGACTCCATCCCCATAGATCTTGTGCAAATGACAGGATGTTCTGAAATACTGCAATGATCGTTGATAGTGCCGCAAAGCTCATAAATAAGAAGAACATCGCTCCCCAGATTCTGCTTCCTGGCATTTCGTTAAATACATTTGGCAGTGTGATAAATACTAAGTTTGGTCCGCTTCCTGGATTTACTCCGAATGCAAAACATGCTGGAAAGATCACCAGTCCTGCCATTAATGCTACTAACGTATCAAGAATTGCCACACTGATTGCTTCTCCTGTCAGTCTTCGACTCTTGTCAATGTAACTTCCAAAGATTGCGATCGCCCCTATTCCAAGACTTAGTGTAAAAAACGCCTGTCCCATTGCTGCGGATACGACCGTCATCACACCTTGTTTCTTCACTGCTGCAAAATCTGGGATCAAATAAAATTTTAATCCTGCAGAGGCTCCATCTAAAGTTACACTCCTTACGATCAATACTAGAATTACAATAAACAAACATGACATCATAACTGTTGTGATCTTCTCTACTCCATTTTGAAGACCAAGAGAACATACTAAAAATCCCAATGCAATGACTACTAACATCCAGAAGATCTGTGCCTTTGGATCCGACAGCATCGTTCCAAAAGTGTTTTCTACCTGTGCTGGATTTTTCCCAACAAAGTCTCCTTTTAACATCTTAAAGAAATAGCTGATCATCCATCCTGCTACTGTCGTGTAAAACATCATCAACAGATAATTTCCAGCCATGCCAACATAACTGTACCAATGCCATTTCGTTCCTTTTGGTTCTAACACCTGAAAGGATCTTGCAATACTCTTCTGGCTGGCTCTTCCGACTGCATATTCCATAACAAGGATTGGCAGCCCTAAAATGATCAGGAAGAACAAATAGATCAGTACAAATGCAGCTCCACCGTATTGTCCTGTGATAAATGGAAATCTCCACACATTTCCCAAGCCGATCGCACAACCAGCCGAAATCAAAAGAAATCCAATTCTAGATGAAAATTTCTCTCTATTTTCCAAATTACTTTCCTCTTTTCTATATATTTTGACTCACAAAAGTTTATTGTACCATAGCTTTAACCTTTTGGAAACTGGAAAATAAAGCTTGTTCCAACCCCTTCTTTGCTTTTCACACGAATATCTCCATTATGGATTGAAACGATCCATCGCACCATAGAAAGTCCAAGTCCTGTTCCTCCATTTTCACGTGAACGGCTCTTATCTACCCGATAGAAACGATCCAAGATCTTAGAAATATGTTCTTCTGAGATTCCAATCCCATCATCTTTTACTTCTCCTTGGATCATATTTCCATCCTCTTTTAAAATAATGTCAATATGACCATCTTCTTTTCCATAATTGATCGCATTCTGAATCAGATTTATCATCATTCTTAATAATAATGTCTGATCACCTTTCATATAGATTTCTGAATCTTTTTGCAATGTTATCTTAATTTTCTTTTGATCTGACTGTTCCTGTAATTCTTCGATCACAAGTTCCGTTAACAGACCAAGATCAATTTCTTCCATAGTATACGATTCATTCATTTCTTCTCTTGCGATCATCAGCATCTCACTTGTAAGTTTTGACATTCTCTTTGCCTGTCGAAGGATCATAAAAATCTCTTCTTTTTCTTCTTTAGCAAAACTTTGATTTTCTAACAGATATTCACACTGCGAAATGATCACAGAAACCGGAGTTCGTAACTCATGGGATACATCTGACGTAAACTGTTTTTCTTTTTCAAATGATTCTTCCAAACATTTCATTAAATTTTTGCGATAATTCATACAATTCATCTTTTGCTTTTGGAAGAGGAAGTCGTTTTGTAAGATCCTTTCCATTACTGATATTTTCTACATTATCACAAATAAGATCTACTTGCTTTAACGCACGTTTTAACATAAAATAACCTGCGATTGCGATCATGCCGATCAATAACGGATATACGATCAACATCATCTTTTGAGATGTTTTCATAAATACTTCCATCGAATGGATCGATGTGATTCCCCGGACCCATACAGCTTTATTTTTCCCATAAGTATACACACTGTCATAAACCATTCATTGACTATTCTTTGATCTTATCACTCTCGGTGTATGAGATTTTAAGATCGTTTGTTTTGGAAATCTGGCTGGCATTGTGCCATACAACAGTTTTCCGCTATCATCGTATACACAAAACATCACTCCATCATTATAAAATTCCACATCTTCATCTAAATAATATGTATCATCCTGAAATCTTATGTTTGCAGAAAATCCTGTGACTGCTGTACTTACTTCTTCTTCTGTTGCTGAAATTCCGACTTTATCCACAAAATAGAATACGAAAATAAGGATTATCCCCAAGATCACGGCAATAATCCCCGTATACAACATGGTGATCTTTTGTTTGATCGTCATTCCTTTCATTCTTCTTCCCTCATCACATATCCTGCTCCACGCACTGTATGGATCAGTTTTTTCTCAAATCCTGTATCAATCTTCTTCCTTAAATATCGGATATACACATCGATCACATTTGATCCACCCTCAAAATCATAGTTCCAGGCATTTTGTTCGATCTGTTGTCTTGACATTACGATATTTTTATTTCGCATCAGGCACTCTAATACCATAAATTCTTTTGAGGAAAGCATGATCTCTTTTCCTGCTCTTGTTACCTGCTTCGTATCCCGATCTAAAATAAGATCTGAAACCTTTAACTGATTTGTAACAAACTGTGGCTTCCTTCTCATCATAACTCGAATCCTTGCAAGTAATTCCTCAAATGCAAACGGCTTGATCAAATAGTCATCCGCTCCAAGATCTAAGCCTTTTACTCGATCTTCCACTCCATCTCTTGCGGTCAATAAAAGAATCGGTGTGTCATCTCCCATGGCTCTCACTTCCTTTAAAATCGTAAATCCATCCTTTCCTGGAAGCATAATAACTTCTTCTGATCCTTCTATCAATCAGAAACGTTTTTATTCCTTAAAGAAACAGTTAGATGCTATCGGTGACAAACTTGATGACTTAGATGATGAATTTGAACATGATTATGAGGCTGGAAATCTAAGTTTTAAGACTTATAAATCAAGAGAACGCTCCATCGAGAAATTAGAAGATCAACTGGATCTTGCAGAAGATGCCTTGGAAAATAAGTTCGAAATCGATAATTAATTCACAAAAAAATACCAAAAAAAGGAAGATTATTGCACATATTTCCGAATCTTCCTTTTTTTCTTGACTTACCTTGTATATTGTATATATAATATATCGGATTTAAAAGTAATGGCATCATGGAAAGGAATTGTAAATATTATATGGTAAAAAACATTATGGGTGCTATCATCGCTGCTGCCGTTGCAGTTGGTGCTGGCACAACAGGAATAAAGTCAAACACAACAACAAATCAGACAAGAATTGTAAAATCTGCTCAATCTACATCACTGACAGATTATCATTCTAATGTCAGATTCACAAAATCTTCTGATATCAAGAAGATTTCAGCTTCTTATCAGTTAAATCAATCTGATCGTGTAAAAGAGATCGTATATCTTCCAGTCAACGACTACTCTACAGTTGATGCATACGGACAGAAAGAATCTGTTTCTGTAGAAACAAGACTTGCAAGTTATTCAGTTAAGAAAAAAGGATTTAAGGATAAAATTTCTTACTTAAATTCTTCTAAAGTCTTAGCAGGTTCTGATCTTAACTTTAACGAATCATTATCTGCAACTTTTGATTTTTCTGATATCAATGCTGTATCTGGTGGAAATGCAGCTTTAAGATCTTGTTTAAAATCTGCTTACGGACCTTCTGTAACTAAGACTTCAACGATCAAAGATACATTAAAGATTTCATCTAAAAATGATTCTACAGTTCAGGCATACGTCATCGATCGTACTTATGATTATCAGCTTTGGCAATCTGATCTGTCTCATGATGTACCTTCTGATAGTTATCTTGGTTCTGGAACGATCAAAAGACCTGTTGGTGTGGTCTTAATGATCAGTGAAAATAAATAATTATTATATGGAAGAAAAAAGGACGATTCACCTCTCTGGATCGTCCTTTTTTTCTTCTATATATAATATAATGTAAAACTAAATATCTAATGCTACATGATAACCTTCATATACTGCATTTGTAATGGTAGATACTTTAGACGCATCACCGATCACTGCTACATATGGTGCACAATCTCTTAATGCCTCTACCACATCAGATCTTGAACGTTGTCCAAGTGCACAGATCACACTTGTTCCAGGGATCAGGATCTGATGTTTTTCTTTATCTTCACATAAGACTCCATCCTTTGTCACTTCCAGTCCCTTACATCCTGTATGGACTGTCGCATATTTGTCAATTTCTTTTAACAGTAATGGACGGTGTCTGATATTCGCATCTGGAGCCAGTTCATCTCTCATTTCTACGATATGAACTTCTTTTCCTTCCATTCCAAGATGGATCGCACATTCACATCCTGCAAGGCCACCGCCAAATACAACAACCTTATCTGTTACTTTTTCCTTTTCTTTATAATAATTATTTACGACAACGACATTTTCTCCATCAAGTCCTTTGATCGGTGGAACTAATGGTGTAGATCCTGCCGCGATGATCAGTGCATCTGGATTCTCCCCTTCAGCATATTCTGGTGTTACTTCTGTATTGATCCTGATCTCTACGCCTGCATTTTCTGCCAGTTTTTTATATGTTCCAGCTAGTTCATACATTTCATGTTTAAATGGAAGTGCCTGTTCGCTCTTTAAGATACCACCAACTTCTGATTCTTTTTCACATAAGATCACCTGGTGTCCTCTTCTGGCAGCTGTATATGCTACATACAATCCTCCTGGTCCACCACCTGCTACTAGCACTTTTTTCTTTTGTGGTGCAGGATAGACTTCGCATCCTTCCATCTCACGACCGATCAATGGATTCACTGTACATCTTCTTGTAGACGTCATCGCACGCTCCGCCATGCAAGTAAAGCAACGTAGACATCTTACGATCTGATCGTCTTTATTTTCCATGACTTTTCTTGGTAAAAATGGATCAGCCAGTAGGGCTCTTGCCATGTATACAATATCGGCTTTTCCAGAGGCGATGATCTCTTCCATCTGTTCTGGATCATTTAAACCACCGATCGTAGCAACTGGTACGGATACATGTTTCTTGATCTCGGCTGCGAGATATACATTGCATCCATGATCTTTAAACATTGATGGGTGAGTGTCTCCAAAACCTCTCTGATAAGTACCCGCAGATACATGAATAATATCAACATATGGTTCTATCATTTGAGCAATACGAACTCCTTCATCAAGGTCATATCCACCCTCAAATAATTCAGATCCACTCATTCGAAATTCAATTGGGAATCCTTCTCCTACGGCTTCTCGTACAGATTTTAAAACTTCGATCGCAAGACGGCATCGGTTTTCAAGATTTCCTCCATATTGATCTTCTCTATGATTAAAATATGGTGATAGGAACTGATTGATCAGCCATCCATGACCACCATGGATCATCAGCATTTCAAATCCTGCTCTTTTTGCTAATGCTGCTGTCTGTCCATAGGCTTCAACGATTTCTTTGATCATATCTTCTGTAAGTGCTTTTACTTTGACACCATCTGGCCTTATCGTATCATCTGGTCCCCACTGATGCATGGATTTTTGCTTGCTTTTATCTGTCATATAAGTTCCTGCATACATTCCAGAATGTGATAATTCCAAGCTTGCGATCGCTCCATGTCGTCGGATCGCATCTGCTGTATAAGTTGCGGATACCAAGGAATTTAAGATTGTAGTATCTAAATGATAAGCATGAGAACCATCTGTTTTTGGATGCACCATACATTCACTGACTGTGACAGCTCCGGCTCCACCTTTTCCTCGTAGTTCATAAAATGCTGTGGATTTTGGTCCGATACATCCATCATTTGTAATATCTGTTCCACCCATTGGGGCAGAAAACATACGGTTTCTAAATGTGACACGTCCGATCGTGATCGGGCTGCATAAATGTGGGAATTTTCGTTTCATTTGTTTGATCCTTTCTGTTTTGCTTTGTTATATTTAGATTAACAGAAAAAAAGACTGCCATCCATCAAGTGAATGGCAGTACCTATCAACGATTTGTTGATGCCTTTATGATTCTTTTTAATTGTCTGATCAAATTTTCATTTTTTATCTTTTCTTTGTACACAAGAGAAATCTTCCATGGAATTGCATCGATGATCAGTATTTTATGTAATGGTTCTAATAAATTTTGATCATGATGAATATCTGCATCAATTCCAATCCCCATTTTTTCCTTGCAAAAACGATAGATCAGAGAGCTTTCCATTGTGTTGATCACAATGTTTGGTGAAAACCCGAAATCCTGACATCTTTGATTCAGACTATGATAAATAAAGTATTTCTCATTAAGACTGATCAGTGGCTCTTTTTCCAGATCCTTAATACTTATACTTTCCCTATCATAATAAGGATGGTCTTGATATACTAATGCTGTCATACCACTTTCATAAATCGTCTCACTTACCAATTCTTCTTTTGCAATATTGCCGATCACAAATGCTAAATCTATCGATCCATTTTTCAGCTGTTTTATTGTTTCCTTATTTTCGGATTCCTTCCATTCAAATATCATATCAGGAAACTTCTCACTTAATTCCTGAAATTTCTCCAATGGAAAAATATTTAAAACACCGCATGAAAATCCAATCTTAAATATCTTTTCTTTCTGACTCATTTTCATGACCTGTAATTTCAGATCATCCAGACGATATAGAATTTCCAGACTTTGTTCATAAAAATATTGTCCACTTTCTGTTGGGATCATACCCATCGGAGTTCTTTTAAATAACTCTGTTTGTAATTCTCCCTCTAACTTTGCGATAATGCGACTTAATCCCTGTGGTGTGATAAACAGCTGTTTTGCTGCCTGATTGATGCTTCGTTCTTCGTATACATGCCGAAAACAACGGAGGTCTTTTGTATCCATGATCATCATTCTCCTGACGTTTATTTATTATTACAGATCATTATAGGTATACAATACAATTTCATTTTCGGCAAGATATTTTTTAATTTCTTCACTACAAGCTACTGTAACTTCTTTTGTTCTTGGAATCGTAAGTGAAGAATGATTTAAAATGTAATCATCCAAATATCCTGGATGAAAGATCAGCATGTCATATCCATCTTCATGGCTTCCTTCAACCATTTTCTTAAATGTACACATTGGATCATAACCTTCTTGCATACTTTCCATCCACATATACATTTTATTTCCATTCACATCTATAGGTGTTCCATCAAAAGATACTCCTGAATATTTTAATCCATGTTTTTTGGCTACAATCTCAAGTCCTTTTAGGAAATTCTCGCTTTCAATCGCATGTCCTTCAAAATACTCTGGTTCTCTTCCTGTAATTTCTTTAAATCTCTGATACTGTGCTTCAATCTCTATGATCACTTCATCTAGCACAACAAAGTCTTCTTTTGTGCTGCGATATTCTCTTGATGTCTTAAACTCTCCATTTTCCTGTACGATACTTGGAATCAGTTTCGGATCACTGATCGGTCTTCCTACACAAATATTTGTATGCTGTCCAAGGCAGATATCTGTATCTTTTAATAAATGATATCCATGCTCACTTGCCGGCATATTGACCATAAATCCTACATTTTTTATAATTCCTTCTTTTACTGATTTCTCGATTCCATAATTAATTCCTTCACTATATCCAAGATCATCTGCTCGAACCATGATATGTTTCATATTACTGATCACTCCAATCTTTATTTTTCATCAATTCCTACAACATAAGTAACAACTGCCGCTACAATGAATGAAATAACTGCAGAGAGAATTCCATTGATAAAATTCATCTGACTTCCACCTACATAACTTAATAAGCAAAGGAAGTTTGCAACTGGTACGATTCCATATGCAGTAAGTCCAGTGATTCCACCATATAATGCTCCTGCAAATCCTCCTGCCATCAATCCGATAAATGGTTTTTTATATCCAAATCCATCTCCATATAATCCAGGTTCTGTAACTCCACCAATTACCTGAGAGATAACATAACTAAATGATAATGCTTTTCCTTCTTTGTCTTTTTTACGTAATGCTACTCCAAGACACATTCCTCCAACTGCAAAACTTGCCGCTGCTGTTGCTGCTGAAACAACTGCTTCATGCCCTGAACTTGCTACTACAGTTGTGATCGTAGTGATCAATAACCAATGCATTCCTGTAATAACAAGGAACTCCCATAATGCACCGATGATCGCGATCGCAAGGATTGTGAAAATTCCTCCTGAGTTTCCAAGTGCAAGGATTCCTGAACAGATATAATTTCCTAAGAATGCTCCTGCTGGTCCTAATACACAAAGTGCGATCGGTAACATTACCACGATCGTTAAAAATGGTGCAAATACGATTTTTAATGCTGATGGTACATATTTATTAAAAAATCTTTCAACATAAGACATTACCCATACAGATAAGATGATCGGAAAAATTGTTGCTGAATAACTCTGTAAATTACATGGGATTCCATAAACGCTAAAGCTTGCACCCTTTTCCACAAGTGCTGTAAAGGATGGATGGATCATAATTCCACCTAAAAACATCCCAAGGATTGGATTTGATTTAAACTGTTTTGCAGCAGTATATCCGATCACTACTGGGAAGAAATAAAATGCCGCATCACCTACAAATGTAAATAACTGATACAAATCACTTTTGGCACTTAATACATTTAACATATCTGGTCCCAAAACTGCAACAATTGTTTTAAAAAGTGCACCTGCAATCAACATTGGGATCAATGGTGTCAAACATCCAGCCAATGAATTTAAGATCTTATTTCCAACTCCTTTTAATGTCATTGGTTCTTTTTCTTTGTTTTCTAATTCATCTTCCAATTCATTATTTTTCAAATTTCCAACTTCACATAACTGAGCGTAAACTTTGTCCACTGTCTGACCAATGATGACCTGATATTGTCCCCCAGTTCTCATCACGCCTGCAACACCAGGAATCTTTTCGACTTCTTCATCGTTTGGTACGCTCTCATCTTTTAGATTAAAACGCAATCTTGTGATACAATGTGTCACGCTACTGATGTTTTGTGTTCCTCCAACCGCTTCTAATACACGGCTGGCAGTTTCTCTGAATTTTTCATTTTTTGCCATAATATTTTCTCTCCTTTTAAATGTATTTTATAAAATAAAAACCCCAGCACAAAACAGACTCCTTCTGTTCTTATGCTGAGGTAATGCCCTAGTGGTTACAATCCTCACGGGAATATAAACGATTCACATGTAACATTAAATATAACAGTTCCTCGTTATTTAATGACCAATTCAAATATTTTTTCAGATATTCTTTAATATCTACCACACAATCGTATGTTTCTGGGTATTCTTCTTTTAATAATGTAAACATCTTATCATTATCACTATTTAATGTCGATTGTGCTTTCCTACGTTTTAGCAAATATTGCATGTGCGAAATGAATCTTGCGTAATTAAAATTATTTTTATTGATCTTTCGTTTTAATTTCTTTTCGATCAGATTTGTGATTCCTTCTATGATCTGATCATCATTCATCGTTTCTTCTACATTTTTTGTATATTGATTTTCTGCATTGATAAAATGCATTGCAATTCCAACTGCTTCACTTTTACCAAGTTTGATCTTCTTTCTACGATTAATATAGGCAACTGATTTTTTACCTATCATCATCTCTGTCTCATATAGAGGCTCTATCTCGTGTCCAGATGGCATTGTATTAGTTAT